>Ga0308165_1001865_pt1 | contig 27710 bp, 14 predicted proteins | sample PhyWR2_FD_201032 | JGI IMG/M metagenome (GOLD analysis project Ga0308165, IMG submission 201032) | Phyllosphere microbial communities from UC Gill Tract Community Farm, Albany, California, United States - DLSLW.R2 | ecosystem: Host-associated > Plants > Phyllosphere > Unclassified | place: USA... | reverse complement strand
AAGAAAAAGCTATCGCCATTACTGATCCTTTAGTACCTGTTAATGCAAATAAAGTAACCTTAGCAAGTACCAGCGGATTAAAGGTTGGTGATGAAATTTTGATTCACCGTCCATCAACCAAAGAGTGGATCGAAACGCTAAAAACGGTAGAGTTTGGTGGAGGAGAAAGTGCTTTAGGCTGGAAACCTGGAACAAGAGACATCCATTGGGATAGAAAGATTATCGCCATGAACGGCAATACCATTACTTTTGATGCACCTATTACCACGGCTTTAGATGCTAAGTTTGGTGGAGCAACCATTTCTAAATACAAATGGGAAGGTAGAATTTCACGAACAGGTATCGAAAATCTAAAAATCGAATCAGATTACCATAAGGAAAATAGTAAGGATGAATACCATCGCTGGACAGCCATCTGCGTAGAAAATACCCAGGATGCATGGGTTCGTCAGGTTGTTTTTGAGCATTTTGCCGGCTCTGCCGTTAATGTACTTGAAACCGCTAAAAGAATTACAGTTGAAGATTGTAAATCACTTGCCCCAGTTTCTGAAATTGGTGGTGAACGAAGATTTACATTTTTAACCACTGGTCAGCAAACGCTTTTTCAAAGGTTATACTCAGAATATGGCTACCATGATTTTGCTGTAGGCTTTTGTGCCCCGGGTCCTAATGTTTTTGTACAATGCCAATCTTATTTGCCATTCAGTTTTAGTGGTGCTATTGATAGCTGGGCATCAGGTGTGTTATTCGATATAGTAAATATTGACGGACAGGCCTTAAGTTATTTAAACCGTGGACAAGATGGCCAAGGAGCCGGTTGGGGTGCGGCAAATAGTGTATTCTGGCAATGTAGCGCTGCAAGGGTTGATAATTTTCAACCACCAACAGCACAAAATTGGGCTTTTGGAACCTGGTCGCAATTTGCCGGGAACGGTTATTGGGATATGTCAAACGAACAGATCCAGCCTCGAAGTTTATATTATGCCCAACTTAAAGATAGATTGGGTAATGAAGCAGAAAAACGAAATTTTGTACTTCCTGTAGAAACAGAAGCATCAAGCAGTCCGCCTGTTGATGTAGCTTTAAAACTGACTAAGCTGGCGTATAAACCTGCTTTAACAGTTTCCGAATATATTGATGCCGTAACAGATCGGGATAAAATCATAACCGATGCCGGTTCTGCAAAAAGTATTGATAAAATTGGTCTTGATAAAGTTATTCAACCTGCACTTGCTGATGCAATGACGGTTAAAAACGGCTGGTTGGTGCGTGGCAATGAAGTTGTGGTGGGTAATCGCCAGGATGTTCCCTGGTGGAATGGGAGTGCCCGTCCGTATGGATTGAAAAATACTAAATTTCATATTACGCGTTTCGTTCCTGGCCGTTCAGGCAATGGCTTAACGGATGATTTGGATTCGATCACAGATGCGATGAAAAATGGCACTGTTAAAGTGCTCGATCACAATTACGGCCTTTGGTACGACAGAAGAAGAGATGATCATGAGCGAATCCGCCGTATGGATGGCGAGGTTTGGGCACCTTTTTACGAATTGCCTTTTGCCCGTAGCGGCCAGGATAAAGCCTGGGATGGTTTAAGCAAATACGACATTACCAAATACAATTTATGGTATTGGGACAGGTTAAAGCAATTCGCCAACCTTGCCGATCAAAAAGGCCTGGTTTTAATCCACGAAAATTATTTTCAGCACAACATTATCGAAGCCGGAGCACACTATGCCGACTTTCCATGGCGTACTGCAAACAACATCAACAATACGGGTTTTCCTGAGCCTGTGCCATATGCTGGCGATAAACGCATTTTTATGGCCGAGCAGTTTTACGACATCAGCAATGAGCATCGTAAAGCAATCCATAAGGCTTACATCAGAAAATGCCTGGAAAATTTTAATGGAAATACTGGTGTAATTCAGTTAATCGGTGCCGAATTTACCGGTCCGCTTCATTTCGTTCAATTCTGGATCGATACCATAAAAGAATGGGAGAAAGAAACAGGCAAACACCCAATTATTGGTTTGAGTGTAACAAAAGATGTGCAGGATGCCATTTTAGCCGATCCTGAACGTGCAAGTGTGATTAATTTAATAGATATCAGGTATTGGCATTATCAGGCCGATGGAACAGCTTACGCACCGCAAGGTGGTTTAAGTTTGGCACCGCGACAACATGCCCGTTTGCTAAAACCTAAGAAAACATCTTTCGAAGAAGTTTACCATGCCGTTTCCGAATATAAGAATAAGTTCCCTGAAAAAGCTGTAATGTATTCGGGAGATAGCTTTGATAGTTTTGGATGGGCGATTTTAATGGCAGGTGGTTCTTTATCAAACGTTAACGATATAGATAAAACAGTTTTAAGTGCTGCTTCTTCAATGAAACCTTTTCTTCTTGCAGGTAAATCGGCTAAACAATATGGGCTGGAAAATGCAGGTAAAGCTTATATTTTATACAATGCCTCACCAAATGCAATAGACCTCGATCTAAGTAAAAATACAGGGAAATTCAATGTAAAAGTGCTCAATACCAGAAATGGTAAAGTGCTAAAAGAAGAGAAAATTAATGGAGGTGCAATTGTAAAACTGAATAAAGTGGCAGCAGGCGACGAGGTACTCATCATCAATAAAATTTAATATGAACATTAAATATATACTATATCTACTTGCTTTAGTTTCTTGCCTTGCTTTTGGCTGTAAAAAGAAATTTCATTTTGGGGATAAAAGCCTTTTGGTATCAGAAAACGGAAGATATTTAACCACAGGGGATGGCAAACCCTTCTTTTGGCTTGGCGATACAGGTTGGTTACTTTTCGGGCGTTTAACCCGCGAAGAAGCAAATACCTATCTCGAAGACCGTAAACAAAAGGGCTTTAATGTTATTCAGGTGATGTTATTACATGATGTTCCTTCGAAAAATGTATATGGAGATTCGTCAGTTGTTCATGCTGATGTTTCCAAACCAATGCTCACACCTGACAATAATCCGAAAGATTCCTTGGCTTACGATTATTGGGACCATGTAGATTATATCGTAGATCTGGCCGCAGAAAAAGGTCTTTATATGGCTTTAGTTCCGGTTTGGGGAACCAATGTAAAGGCCAAAAAAGTAAATGAAAAGCAGGCAAAAGCCTATTCAGAGTTTTTAGCCAAACGTTATAAAGAAAAATGGAATATTATCTGGTTAAATGGTGGCGACATTAAAGGGAGTGAAGGTGCGGCTGTTTGGAACACCATCGGCAAAACCTTAAGAGCAAATGATCCGAATCATTTAATTACATTTCATCCAAGAGGCCGTACTGCTTCATCACAGTGGTTTCAAAATGCAAAATGGTGCGATTTCGATATGGTACAGTCAGGCCACCGCCGTTACGACCAAGACACTTCTAAAAATGAGCAACTGCATTATGGAGAGGATAACTGGAAATACATCGAAGCTGATTATAAATTAAAACCAACCAAACCAACTATTGATGGGGAGCCTTCATATGAGGATATTCCACAAGGTTTACATGATACACTGCAACCGCGCTGGACCGATAGCGATGTAAGAAGATATGGTTATTGGTCGGTTTTTGCAGGTGCATTTGGTTATACTTACGGTCACAATTCGGTAATGCAGATGTATAAAAAGACAGATTTAAAACCTGCTTATGGTCCTAAAGATCAATGGATAACGGCAATTAATGCCCCAGGTGCAAAACAGATGCAATACCTGAAAGATTTAATGCTTTCGCACTCTTATTTAGACCGTGTACCCGACCAAACTTTAGTTGCTGGTAAAAATGGAGATAAGTACGAGCGCGTTCTTGCTACAAGAGGCGAAGAGTTTGCAATGTTATACACCTATACTGGTAAAAATTTCAGTGTACAAATGGGTAAAATTGATGGTGACGAAGTAAAAGCTTCATGGTTTGATCCAAGAACAGGAAAAACTACGCCGATTGGAGAGTTTGAAAATAAAGGCATTAAGGAATTTAATCCACCAGGTGAACCTGCAAATGGAAATGACTGGGTATTGGTTTTGGAAGAGATATAGGAGAATAATTCGTCATCTCGAGTGAAGCGCAGCGGAATCGAGAGATCTTTTACAACAACTTTAAAAGATTTCTCCACTTCGGTCGAAATGACGACCAAACGAAAAAAAAATAACTAAAGAAAAAAGTGTTTAAACCCAATTCCATATCATCATTTCGCTTAGCTATAATTGGCCTGCTATTGTGCGGATTAAGTTCCTGTTCAAAACAGGCTTACCTATTTACCTCTTTCCACGAGCCGGCAAACGAAGGGTTAAGGCTTTTATACAGCTATGATGCTTACCATTGGACAGATTTAAATAAAACCTTTTTGAAACCAACAGTAGGTACGCAAAAAGTACTCCGCGATCCGTCAATTGCTCAAGGGCCAGACGGCACTTTCCATTTAGTATGGACTTGCAGTTGGAAGGGTGACAAAGGTTTTGGTTATGCCAGTTCAAAGGATCTGATCAATTGGAGCGAACAAAAATTCCTTCCGGTAATGGAAAGCGAACCAAAAACAATTAATGTTTGGGCACCAGAGATTTTTTACGATAACGAGAAAAAGGAATATATAATCATTTGGGCTTCAACTATACCATTCCGTTTTACTAAAGGAATAGAAGAGGAAGAGAACAACCATCGGATGTACAGCATTACCACGAAAGATTTTGTTAGCTTCTCTAAACCTAAACTATTTCTTGATCCTGGTTTTAGTGTAATTGATGCGGTGATTGTAAAACGCGCTCCTAAAGATTATGTATTGGTACTGAAAGACAATACCCGACCAAACAGGAATTTAAAAGTTGCTTTTGCAAAAGATGCACTGGGGCCTTACCAAAATGTTTCTCAAACTTTTAGTCCGAAATTAACAGAAGGACCAACGGTGGTAAAAGTAAAAAATGATTGGCTGATTTATTTCGATGCCTATGGGCAAAAGATTTATTCTGCCTATAAAACTTCCGATTTTAAGACATTTAAAGATGTAACAGCATCAATTTCAATCCCCGAAGGGCATAAACACGGAACGATTATACAAGTGAAAAGAAAAGTGATAGAGAATTTATTGAAGCATTAACCACAAAGACACAAAAGCACGAAGTAAAGAAATTCGTCATTGCGAACTGAAGTAAGGGGCAGAGCGAGCGTGTAAAGCAATCTATTTAGCAAAAAAGATTGCTTCGTTCCGATCAAGAATCGGAAACTCGCAATGACGCATAAAAGAATAAGATCTAGTGTCTTAGTGTCTTCGTGGTAAAAAATATAAACATGAAAATATTTAAAATACTTTGTATAAGCTTACCACTTGCATTTGCGATAACCACTTCGCATGCGCAAGATACAGTGCGCTATACAGGTAAAACCCTGGTTAATGCAGATTACCATCACGGTCAGCTTTCGCCGGTAATGGGTGTGCATAATATCCAAACTTTCCGTGCGAACAGAGAACACCCTGAACTGGCCGAAAACTTCGGTTGGACTTACAACCATGCCCCAATGCTGGCCTATTGGAACAATAAATTTTACATCGAATACCTGAGTGATAAAGTTGGCGAAAGCATCCCACCAGGTCAAACATTATTACAATCTTCAAATGATGGCTACACCTGGAGCAAGCCGGATGTTATTTTTCCGGTTTACCGAATTCCGGATGGTACAACAAAAGCGGGTAGAACCGATGTAGCTAAAGATTTAGATGCCGTGATGCATCAACGCATGGGCTTTTATGTTTCAAAGAAAAACGTTTTCCTGGCTTTGGGTTTCTATGCGATCAGTTTTGATGCTAAAGACGATCCGAACGATGGCCATGGAATTGGCAGGGCCGTAAGAGAAATTCTGCCAGACGGCAAATACGGACCTATTTATTTTATTCACTACAACCCCGGCTACTCCGAGAAAAACACTAAATACCCATTATACACCAAAAGTAAAAGTAAAGCTTTTATTGAATCTTGTAATGAGTTGTTAGCCAATAAATTAATTACCCAGCAATGGAATGAGGAAGCAGATAGAAAAGATCCGCTAATTACTTTACAAAAGCAATATAAGGCGTTTAGTTACTATCATTTACCTGATGGCAGAGTTGTGGGTTTATGGAAAAATGCCTTAACTGCAATTAGCAATGATAACGGTAAGAGCTGGCCGGAAAATGCTTCCAGGGCACCCGGTTTCGTGAATAGTAACGCCAAAATATGGGGACAGAAAACTTCTGATGGCAACTATGCAACGGTTTATAATCCATCTGAGTACCGATGGCCGCTAGCCATATCAACAAGTAAAAACGGACTCGATTATACCAACCTTCTACTCGTACACGGTGAAATTACGCCAATGCGTTATGGTGGTAACTATAAATCATACGGGCCACAATATGTACGTGGAATTATCGAAGGTAATGGCAAACCTGCTGATGGTAAATTATGGGTAACCTACAGCATGAACAAAGAAGATATTTGGGTTTCTTCTGTGCCAGTACCCCTTAATGATAAAGCAACACAACATGTAAACGATGATTTCGGTAAGATGCCAGCTGATAAAGCACTCGAAACATGGAATGTCTACAGTCCACTTTGGGCCCCTGTTAAGGTTGAAAACGGCGTTTTAGTATTGAAAGACAAAGATCCTTTTGATTATGCCAAAGCTGAAAGGTTTTTTCCAGCAGCAAAAAAAATAATCGCCTCATTTTCTGTTACGCCGAAGCAAAATGACTTCGGTTTATTGGAAATCGAATTGCAGGATGTTAAAGGAACAGCTACCGTGCGCCTTACTTTTGATACCGCAGGAACTTTAAGCGCAAAGGCAGGCGCACGGTATAAAAACTTTATGAAATACGAGGCAGGTAAAAGTTACGACATCAAATTAAAATTAGATGCCTTTATGCGTTTTTACACCATCACTGTAAACGGCAAAGATGTATTAACCAGCCTGGCTTTTCAACCTGTTGCTGATGTTTCCAGAATTGTTTTCCGCACCGGTGATGTTCGTCGTTTTCCTGATGTAGATACACCAGCGGATCAAACCTATGATTTGAAAAATGCCGGGGAAGCAGAGAAGAAGGAAGCCGTTTATTCGATTAAGTATTTAAAAACGGAGGGATTTTAGATGAGAAAGTTTGGAGTTTTGGGTTTGGAGTTTGGAGTTTTCCCATTATTGAGTGCTAAGGCGTTCGGCATTCCGGCCACATCATCGTCAGTACGAGGGGGCAAGGCTCGGCAATCTTTCCTAAGCGTCATTTCGACCGTAGTGGAGAAATCTTTGAACCATGCGGAAATGATTTCTCGGTTTCGCTGCGCTCCATCCGATAGCTATCGGATCGAAATGACGGGAGAGAATCCTAGCACCTGTAGCATTAAGATTCCCGCCTGCGCGGGAATGACGGCACTAATTATCCTTCTTTCTTTATTTTCCTTTTCCGCCAACGCAAAAATCCTTTTGCCTCAAATTTTATCAAGCAATATGGTTTTACAGCGCGAAAAACCAATCAATATCTGGGGTTTTGCTTCACCTGATGAAAAAGTAGCAGTAGTTTTTGCAGGTCAGAAAAAAGAAACAGTTGCCGATAAAAACGGAAACTGGTCGGTGGTTTTAGCACCATTAAAAACAGCTATAAACCCCCAAACCATGACCATCAGTGGCTCAAATAAAATTGAGCTTACCAATATTCTAGTGGGCGAGGTTTGGGTATGTTCTGGTCAATCCAATATGGAATATGCCATGCGCAAACTGGCCAAAATCCCAAAACCTAAAAATGAAAAATTAGGTTTCCCGTTTGATGAAGTTGCAAAGGCAAAAAATGATCAGATCAGAATTTTCCTGGTTAACCGAAAAACTTTAATCAAACCTGATTCGCTTCATAAAAGCTGGGCAATGGCGCAAGATTCAGCATTACGTGCTTTTTCAGCCGTTGGTTATTTCTTCGCCAAAGAAGTTCAGGAAAAATTAGGAATTCCAGTGGGCCTGATTTCTTCGGCCATTCCGGGAAGTGCAATTGAGCCATGGATTTCAGAAAATGCATTTGCATTGGAGGATTATTTCGAAAATCAAAAAATAGGTAACGATCCGGGTAAGTTTTATTCAACGATGATCGAACCTTTAACACAATTTAAAATCCGTGGTTTTTTGTGGTATCAGGGCGAAACCAATTGCTTTTTGAATGAAAAGATCAATTACGCCTATAAAATGAAGGTATTGATTAATAGCTGGCGAAAAGCCTGGAAAGAAAAGAATCTGCCTTTTTATTATGTTCAGATTGCACCTTTTAACTATTCCAAAACCAAAGGCAAAGTACCTGTTGATGAAAATACCGAACCTGAATTTTGGGAAGCGCAAACACAATTGTTGCGTTTACCGAACACTGGAATGGTTTCTACAAACGATTTAACCGACTCCAATGAAGATTTACACCCAACATATAAATGGGAGGTAGGCAGAAGATTGGCACTTTGGGCTTTGGCCGAAACCTATAATCGAAAAAATGATTTCTCAGGGCCTGTTTATCAATCAGTATCGTTTAAAAATGGGAAAGCCGAATTGAATTTCGATTATTTAAAATCAGCTTCATCCGGTCCTATTACCGGTTTTACCATCGCAGGAAATGACGGAAAATTTGTAAATGCTGATGCTGTGATAAAAGATGGAAAAGTTGTTGTTTCTTCAAAAGAAGTTAAGACACCTGTAGCCGTGCGTTATAACTGGACGGAAAACCCAACAGGAAACTTTTATAGCAATGGTTTACCTGCTTTGCCTTTCCGAACCGATAATCCATTAACTAAAACTTTTAAAACCAATTAATGAAACGCAGATTTATACTTTTCTTGTGTTTAACAACCCTATTCTGCTCGCTAAAAGCCCAGCAAACGGAGAAATTATACCTATCGGGAACAGGGAACGACAATACCGTGAACTGGGATTTTTTCTGTACCGCTGGCACAAATTCGGGCAAATGGACCACTATACCAGTTCCTTCAAATTGGGAACTGCAGGGTTTCGGAAAATATAATTATGGTTTCAACAAAGAAGAAAATAAGGGAAAGGAAGAAGGGCTTTACAAGTATAAATTTAAAGTTCCAACTGCCTGGAAAAATAAGGAAATCAATATCGTTTTTGAAGGCTCAATGACCGATACCGAAGTAAAAATTAACGGTCAGTTGGCTGGTGAGATTCACCAGGGTTCATTTTATGTTTTTAAATACGATATTTCCAAACTGATTAAATTTGGCGACGATAATTTACTTGAAGTAAAAGTATCCAAGCATTCTGCTAATGAATCGGTTAACAATGCCGAACGCAAGGCTGATTTCTGGATTTTTGGTGGCATTTTCAGACCTGTATATCTCGAATCACTGCCGCAAACCCATATCAATCGGATTCAGATCGATGCCAAAGCTGATGGCAGTTTAAATGCGCAATTAAATTATACTGGTGATGCAGATAAAATTGAAGTGGAGCTTTTAGGAAAAAATGGGAAAAGATTTGGTGATCGGTTTACAACTTCAATAAATAAAGGAAATAAAAACATACAACTCAATCATCAATTTTCCAATCCGGCTTTATGGTCTTCAGAGTTTCCGAATTTGTATACGGCAAACTTCACATTAATTAAAAATGGGAAAGAGATCCATCAGATTTCCAAAAAAATTGGTTTTAGAACAGTTGAAGTAAAAGAACGTGATGGCGTATATGTTAACGGAGTAAAAATGAAGTTTAAAGGTGTAAACCGGCATTCATTTTATCCGTCGTCGGGCAGAACAACCAGTAAAAAAATCAGCATCGCCGATGTTTTGTTGATGAAAGAAATGAATATGAATGCCGTCCGGATGTCTCACTACCCACCAGATGGCCATTTTTTAGACGTTTGCGATTCGCTTGGCTTATTTGTAATGGACGAACTGGCAGGCTGGCACGGCACTTATGTTACGCCTACCGGAACGAAGTTGATGAAAGAAATGATGTTGAATGATGAAAATCATCCATCGATTATATTTTGGGCCAATGGGAACGAAGGTGGTCATAACCGCGAACTTGATCATCTTTTTGGCGAGGAAGATCTTCAAAAAAGACCTTTAATTCACCCTTGGGAAGTTTTTAACGGTTTTGAAACCACACATTACCGTGAATTTAATTACGGAATTGGCAACTACGATCATGGGCACAATATTTTAATGCCTACCGAATTTCTGCATGGTATGTGGGATGGCGGTCATGGTGCAGGCATTGAAGATTACTGGAATGCCATGTGGAACAATCCACTTTCGGCTGGCGGTTTCTTATGGGATTTTGCCGACCAGGCTGTGGTGCGTACCGATAAAAATGGTGAATTGGATACTGATGGAAATCATGGCCCTGACGGAATTGTTGGGCCTTATCATGAAAAAGAAGGTAGTTTTTTCACCATTAAAGAAGTTTGGAGTCCGGTTTTTATAGCAAAAAGAGAAATGACATTTGGCTTTGATGGCTCGTTTACATTAGAAAACCGATATGCTTTTACCAACCTCAATCAATGTACTTTTAACTGGAAATTGAAGAAATTAAAAGCTGGGACAGATGCTGCATTTAAGTCTGGCAAAGCCGATGCACCAAACATTAAACCCTTCGAAAAAGGAAAATTACAGGTTAATCTTCCAGCAGATTGGAGAAGTTTTGATGCCCTTTATCTTAGCGCAAATGGACCGGATGGTAAAGAATTATTCACCTGGAGTTTCCCCATCACTTTGCCTATAGATGATGCTGAGAAAATTATTGTAAAAACAGGTTTTTCGAAAATAAATCTCAAAGAAGACGCTAAATTATACCTTGTTTCTGCAAATGGTATTGATTTAACGTTCGACAAAACAACTGGTTTGTTGCAACAGGCCAGGAATGCTAAAGGGATAATGCCTTTTTCCAATGGTCCTATTTTGCAGGAGGGTGTAAATAACTTTAAAGGTTTTACTCAAAAAATGGATGGCGAAAATTTAGTGATTTCATCTAAATTTGATAAAAAGGAAAGCTGGAATACCCTACAATGGACGATTTACCCATCTGGATGGTTAAAAATGGAAGTAAAATATTTTCCATCAGATTACTTTACCACTTTCGTTGGTGTTAACTTTTCTTATCCAGAAACAGAAATTAAAGCCGTTGAATACAAAGGTAATGGGCCATACCGCGTTTGGAAAAACAGGATGAAAGGAACGGAGTTTGGCATTTGGAAAAAGGATTATAACAATTCGGCAACAGGAGAAGCACCATGGCAATATCCAGAATTTAAAGGCTATTATTCAAATATGTACTGGTGCGAATTTATTGGCAAGCAACAATCATTCAAAGTTGTAACAGATCGGGAAGATGTTTTTTTAAGGTTATTTACACCAAAAAAATCAAAGGATACAGAATACGATAATATGAGTCCGACATTTCCGAATGGTGATATTTCCTTTATGAATGCCATTTCGGCAATTGGTACAAAAACCCAAAAACCAGAAACAACAGGGCCAATGGGAATGAAGAATATTTATTACGATTTTGATAAAGATCCAAGTAGGGCATTGAATATGACCTTGTATTTTGATTTTTCGCTCCATAGTTCGTCATTGCGAGGAGGAACGACGAAGCAATCTCAATAAAGAAATTATGGAACACAATAACATTAGCAAAAAAGATTGCTTCAGCTCGCTCAGGCCAAGCTTCGCAATGACGAATTTTTTTAAAAAACAATAATACAATTAGTATAATCAATAAATCTGTGCAATCAACCGCGAAGCGTAATGAACATTAAACTCCACCTAGCGATCATCAGCATTTGCCTCATATCCTTTACAAAAGTGATGGCGGAAATCTCGTTGCAGCACACCACCTGCGAGATGCTCGAAAATCCGTTGGGCATTGATGTTGTAAAACCCCGCTTTGCATGGCATATCATTTCTAATGAGCGTAATGTAATGCAAACCGCTTATCAAATTTTAGTTGCATCATCGGCAGAAAAATTAAAGGCGAATGAAGGCGATTTATGGGACTCAGGAAAGGTTAAGGAACCAGAATCTATCCATGTAAGCTATAACGGTATGGCATTAACTAGCCGTATGAAAGCCTACTGGAAGGTTAAAGTATGGACAACTGCTGGTCAAAGTGAATGGTCGGCTAACAACGCTTTCACTATGGGTTTGCTTTATTATAAAGATTGGCCAAAGGGCTGGATTGGTTTCGACCGGGCTTTCCCATGGGATAACATTAAAACGGATTCACGTTTATCAGCACGATATTTTAGAAAGGAGTTTCAGTCTATAAAACAAATCAAATCTGCCACCGCATCTATCATTGGCTTAGGTTTATACCAACTCTATATTAATGGTAAAAAAGTGGGGAATGATGTTTTATCGCCGTCGCCTACTGATTATACCAAAAACGTAAAGTACAATACCTATGATGTAACCAGTTACATCCAGAACGGTAAAAATGCAGTGGGTACGATACTCGGAAATGGCCGTTTCTTCGCAATGCGCCAAAATGAAAAACCGTATAAAATTAAAACATTTGGGTTTCCGAAAATGCTCATGAACATCAACATTGTTTACACCGACGGAACAACGGCAAATATTGATACCGACGATAGCTGGAAGGGCACAACAGATGGACCGATCAGAGCAAATAACGAATACGACGGCGAAGAATACGATGCTACAAAAGAAGTTTCAGGCTGGAATAAAGTAGGTTTTGATGATAGTAAATGGGCAAAAGTAGAATTTGTACAAGAACCTACCGGAACTATTGAGGCCCAGATGAATGAAAACATGAAAGTGATGAATACCATTAAGCCTGTTTCAATCACTAAAATTTCGGGTGGTCGGTATATTTTGGATATAGGTCAGAACATGGTGGGCTGGCTGCAAATCAAGGTAAAAGGTATTAAAGGCAACCAGATTAAAATGCGGTTTGCTGAATCATTACAAGATAATGGCGAACTCTTTACCGCTAATCTCCGCAATGCAAAATGTACCGATTTATACACCTTAAAAGGTGGCGAATCAGAAACCTGGGAACCAACATTTGCCTACCGCGGGTTTAGATATGTAGAACTTACAGGCTATACCTACCAACCATTACTAAGCGATTTCGTTGGCAAAATGATTTACGATAGCATCAAAACGGTCGGAACGTTCGAAACTTCGGATGCTTTGACTAATCAGATTTTCAAAAATGCCTGGTGGGGAATTGCCGGGAGTTACAAAGGGATTCCGGTTGATTGCCCGCAACGCAACGAGCGCATGCCTTGGTTGGGCGATAGAGGCGCAGTGGCTTATGGTGAAAGTTTTCTTTTTGATAACGGTAGATTCTACGCCAAATGGTTGCAAGATATTAGAAATTCGCAAAAAGAAGATGGTGCCATTCCGGATGTTGCACCAGCTTTTTGGCGCTACTACAGCGACAACATGACCTGGCCCGGAGCAATGCTTTTAGTTACCGAAATGTTATATAAGCAAACTGGTGATGTATCTGCCGTACAGGACAACTATCCGGCAATGAAAAAATGGCTTGCTTACATGCAAAACCGTTACATGAAAGATTATATTTTGACCAAAGATAGTTATGGCGATTGGTGTATGCCGCCCATTACCATCGAATTTGGCCGTGGTAAAAGTGCAGATAAAAAGTATCCGTCAGAATTGATTTCGACAGCATATTATTATCATTTCACCCAATTGATGATGGAGTTTGCGAAGGTAAGCGGCAACAATGAAGATATAAAGGCATATGAGCTTTTGGGAAATAAAATCAAAGACGCTTTTAATCAAAAATATTATAACAACAAAGGCTACTATGCCTCAAATGCACTAACCGATAACATCATTCCGCTTTACTTCGGGATGGTTCCTCAAGACAATGTAGATAAAGTTTTTAAGAGCATTACTTATACGGTAGAGGTTACAAATAAGGGGCATTTGAGCAATGGCTTAGTGGGAATTCAGTGGTTAATGCGCTGTTTAAACGATTATGGCCGACCAGATTTGGCCTATACCGTGGCCACACAAAAAACTTATCCGAGTTGGGGCTACATGGTAGATAACGGCGCAACCACCATTTGGGAATTGTGGAATGGGAATACAGCCGATCCAAAAATGAATTCACAAAACCATGTGATGATGCTTGGCGATTTACTGATCTGGTATTATGAAAATCTGGCCGGAATAAAATCCGAAAGTGCAGCTTTCAAAAAGATCATCATGAAACCGGAAATAATTAATGGCTTAAACGCTATAAATGCCACCTACAATTCGGTTTATGGGCTAATTAAAAGCAATTATAATAAAACAGCAAAGCAATTTAACTGGAATATCACCATTCCGGCAAATACAACTGCAATGGTTTATATTCCTGCAAATAATAAAAATGATGTTTCAGAAAAATCGAAATCAATAAAGGATTTAAAATTTATAAAAATGGAGAATAACAGGGCCGTTTATGAGCTCGGCTCTGGAGATTATTCATTTGTGGTAGAACGGAAATAAAAATGAAATAAGTCGTCATTGCGAGGAGGAACGACGAAGCAATCTATCCTGCCAAGAAAGATTGCTTCGGTTGATGAAAAATCAAGCCTCGCAATGACGATTAAAAAAGAAAACACAATTATGAGAAAGTTTTTTAAACCATTTATACTGATAACCTTACTGCTAACCACAGTAAACGCATTCAGTCAAACGAAGGACATTGCGGTGCCGGAAGAAATTGTAACCAAAGCCAAAGAATGGGCCTCAGCAGTAAATTTAACTGATGCAGCGAAAAAATCAGCAGTAGAAAATGCAATTGCAGTTCACTTAACAACAATTAGGGATTGGCATAACGATCATCCATCATCTACAGTTCCTGATGGAATAAATCCGGTTACTGGAAATAAATTAAGCGATTTAGACAAACAGATTATTGCCGATTCTGCAATACCTTCTACCGTTCACCAGGTTTTAATGGATGGGTTGAGAAAAAACTTAACTCCAGAGCAGGTAGAAACCATATTGGATAAATACACCATTGGTAAAGTAGAATTCACCATGAAAGGTTATAAAGCCATTGTTCCGGATTTAACTGCTGATGAGGAAGCCAAGATTTTGGCTTACTTAAAACAGGCCCGCGAGCAAGCTGTCGATTATAAAAACATGAAGCAGATTTCAGCCATTTTTGAGATTTACAAAACAAAATCTGAGCAAATGCTAAATAATAATGGTCGAAGCTGGAGAGCACTTTATAGTGCCTATACAAAAAAGATAAAAGAAGAGAAAGCAGCGAAAGCAAAACAATAACGTGAATTTGCTTCACCTCATCGTCATTGCGAGGCACGAAGCAATCTTACTACGGTAGCTATAGCATTAGGATTGCTTCGTGCCTCGCAATGACGACCTTTTTTAATAAATAAACATGATGTTAAAAAGAAAAATACAAATTACACTGGTCTTTATATTTGCCACCTTTATCAGCGCCAATGCCCAGGTAGAAAAATGGCAAACCGGAATCGTAAAACAAGAATTTCTTTACGACAAAGCACCGTTTCCTTCATGCCATTCAGCTACAATAGCAGAAACGCCAACAGGTTTAGTTGCTTCATTTTTTGGCGGCACAAAAGAGCGGAATCCCGATGTAGAAATCTACATCAGCCGCTTTGTAGATGGCAAATGGTTGGCTCCGTTTTCGGTTGCCACTGGTATTCAGCCTGATGGTAAAAGATTACCAACGTGGAATCCTGTTCTTTATCAGGTTCCTGGCGGAGATTTGCTGTTATTTTATAAAATCGGACCAAAACCATCTGAATGGTGGGGGATGATGAAAACTTCGAAAGATGATGGTAAAACCTGGTCGGATGCTACAAAGCTACCTGATGGTTATATTGGACCTGTAAAAAACAAACCGGTTTTATTGAGCAACGGAAATCTCTTTGCACCATCAAGCAAAGAGGGTGATGGTTGGAAAATCCATTTTGAAGTAACAAAAGACAATGGTAAAACCTGGAGGAAGGTTGGCCCGCTTCCTGAAAACGGCATAAAAGCCATTCAACCAAGTATTTTACAATACGGAAACGGAAAGTTGCAGATTTTGGCCAGAACCGCCAACCGTGCAATCGTAGAGGCATGGTCTAACGATAATGGTGAAACCTGGTCGGCATTAACCAAAACCACATTACCCAATAATAACTCTGGCACAGATGCAGTAACCATGAAAGATGGGCGGCAGGTATTGGTATACAACCATGTTTTGCCTCCGGGTGATTTAGCTAAAGGACCTAGAACACCATTAAATGTATCGGTTTCTAAAGATGGCAAAGAATGGTCTGCTGCATTGATCTTAGAAGATTCACCGATCAGCCAGTATTCTTATCCGGCTGTTATTCAAACTGCTGATGGTATGTTACATTTTATTTATACATGGAGAAGGGAAAAAATTAAACATGTAGTGGTAGATCCTTCAAAGTTAAAACTGAAGAAAATTAAAAATGGTGTTTGGCCGAAACTGAAAGGATATACGGCACCCGTAATTACTGAAACTAAAAATGAGGAAGGTTAAGATGGTAAATTCAATTAAAGAATTCATTTCTAGGTCGTTGCGATCGTCATTACGAGGAGGCATGATGCGGCAATCTATCCTATCAAGAAAGATTGCTTCGGCTGATGAAAAATCAGCACTCGCAATGACGACCAGGGTGCTGAGATTTTTTGCTGTATTATTTATTTCCTATATATTCCCTGTAAACAACCTCTCTGCTCAAATTCAAAACACTGATAATCTCTATAAAAAACCACTTATTGATGTTTTGAAAGAGATTCAAACGCGTTTCAAAGTACAAATTAAATACTCAGAACCTCAGGTAAAAGATAAATGGGTAAACTATGCTGATTGGCGTTTCCGGGCTGATGTAGACGAAACACTTACCAATGTGCTTATGCCTTTGGATATGAAGGTAAACAAAGAAAAGCCTGGTGTTTATAAATTAAAAGAATATGAATATTACCGATGGGAAGTGCAGGATGGATGGGCATATTTAGATCAATTGGCTACAAAATATCATGATCAGGCAAGTTGGGAAAAACGTAAAGCAGAAATTAAACCTGAACTATACAAAGCTTTACTGCTATCACCGCTACCTGCAAAACCAAATTCAAAACCGATTGTAACGGCAAAAAGAATTTTTGATGGCTATTCGGTAGAAAACATTGCATTGGAAATCTTACCAGGTGTATGGATTAACGGTTCCCTTTACAAACCATTAAATTTTAAAGGAAAAATTCCTGTGGTGCTTAGCCCTGATGGACACTGGGAAAAACAACGTTATAGGCCCGATTGCCAGATCCGCTGTGCAATGATTGCCAAAATGGGAGCAATGGCCTTTAGTTATGATCTTTTTGCCTGGGGCGAATCGATGTTGCAGTTTAAATACGAAGACCATAGAAAAAGCCTGGCCCAAACCGTTCAAGCTTTAGGCGGTATCAGAATTTTGGATTATTTCGGCTCGCTAAAAGAAACAGATACCAACCGGATCGGAATTAGCGGTGGATCGGGCGCCGGAAGTCATTCTATTTTAATGACAGCCATGGATGACCGGATTAAATTGAGTGCACCCGTGGTTGCCATGTCATCATACTTTTATGGCGGTTGCCCATGCGAAAGCGGAATGCCAATCCATCAATGTGGTGGTGGTACCGATAACGTAGAATTAGCCGCAATGGCTGCTCCACGTCCGCAATTACTGGTGTCAGACGGTAGCGATTGGACAGCACATACACCAGAACACGATTTTCCTTACCTGCAGAAAATGTACGGTTATTATGGGGCTAAAGATAAAGTGGAGAATGTTCATCTTCCTGATGAAAAGCACGATTTTGGTGTCAATAAACGCGTTGCGTTATACGATTTCCTAATTAAAAATTTCAAATTAAATGCTTCTGGGGTTAAAGATAAAACCGGTAAATATGATGAAAGTAAGGTAACGATTGAAAAGGAGAATGCTTTATATGTATTTGGCGATAAAGGTGAAAAATTGCCTAAAAATGCGATGATGGGCTTTCAAAATTTAGAAAAATTATTTCCACTAAGCACGAGTAAATAACTGGATATGCAACATCAAAACAGAAGATCTTTTATTGGTAGCATGGCCTTGTTAACGGGAGCTTTTATGTTTCCCAGTCAATTGCTTTTCGCCGCAGATAAAAAGAACCGTTTTAAAGTTGCCGTTATTGATTTAATGATTTTAAAACGTCAGAAAATCAGTGCTTTGCCACTTGCAAAAGAAATTGGTGCCGATGGACTTGAAATTGACATGGGTGGTTTGGGTGATCGCGAAACTTTCGACAATAAACTGGCCGATCCAAAAATCAGACAGGAGTACTTGGATAAAGCAAAAGAGCTGAATCTCGAAATCTGTTCGTTAGCGATGACTGGTTTTTATGCGCAATCATTTGCCAAACGCCCAACTTATCAGAAAATGATTCAGGATTGTTTAGATACTGCTAAAGCAATGCATGTTAAAGTAGTCTTTCTGCCATTGGGTATTCAAGGCGATTTAATTAAAAATCCAGAACTGCGCGAACCTATTGTAGAAAGGTTAAAAGTTGCGGGAAAAATGGCTGCTAAAGCTGGCATTACAATTGGAATTGAAAGTGCTTTAGATGCCAAAGGAGAATTACAATTATTAAAAGATATCAATTGCAAGTATGTTAAAAGTTATTTCAATTTTTCCAATGCCATTAAGAATGGAAGAGATTTAAACGATGAACTCATGATTTTGGGCAAGAAAAACATCATTCAGATCCATGCTACAAATGAAGATGGGGTTTGGTTACAGAACGATCCAAAAATTGATTTGAACAAAGTTAAAGAAACTTTAAATGATATGGGCTGGAGCGGTTGGCTCGTTGTAGAAAGAAGCCGGGATGCCAAACAGCCAACAAATGTAAAATATAATTTCAGTGCAAATACAAGCTACCTGAAGTCAGTTTTTCAACCGAAATAGTATAAATATAATGAAGTGCTTTTTGAGAAAAATTTATAGCTTTTATAACCAGTCGGTACGTGGAGACAAGTACTGGGGCGATATATCCATGCCTTGGTTCATATCTTCTTTACCTGCTCCTTGGTCTCTGTGGTTACAGACCAACCAACTATCTATGCTAAAATTTAAATCTCTAACGCCTTGGTTCGGGTTTCCACGAACCAAACAACTACCACTTTTTAGCCTCTCGATTCTTTTTTCTTTATTGTGTTTTAATGCTAATGCAACAGATATTTATGTATCAATAAATGGATCTGACACCAATTTAGGCACTAAAGAAAATCCTTTGGCAACACTTCATTCAGCCCTACGTAAAGCGCGCGAATTTAGACGTTTAAACGATACATCAATTAAAGGTGGTATTAGAATTATAATTGGCAAAGGTTTTTATCAATTGGATGAACCGATAATACTTAGACCAGAAGATTCAGGTACAAACAATAGTCCGACACAGATAATTGCCAATGATAAGGTTGTTTTAAGTGGTGGGGTAAAAATTAAAGGTTGGAGAAAACTATATGGTACCATCCCAGGCTTACCAAAAGAAGCAACGGGCAAAGTTTGGGTTACAGATGTTCCAAATTTTGACGGGAGCGATCTGCAATTCAGGCAGCTCTGGGTAAACGATAAAAAGGCCATCCGTGCAAAAAATTACAATGGCGTAGAAATGGGAAGGATTTTGTCATGGGATAGCAAGAAACAAACCTGTAAAATTCCAAGGCAAGAAGGTATTAATTTAACCAATATCAAAGGAATGGAAATGCTGATCCATCAATGGTGGGCTATTGCAAATCTCCGTGTTAAATCAGTTAAAGTGATTGGCAATACAGCTGAGCTTTCTTTTATGCAACCTGAGAGCAGAATACAATCCGAACATCCCTGGCCAGCACCATGGATTTCAGACAAAACAGGAAATTCAGCTTTTTACCTCAGCAATGCCATCCAGTTTTTAAATGAACCTGGCGAATGGTATGAAGATCTGCAAAATCATAAACTTTACTATTGGCCAAACGCTTCAGAAAATATGCAGAATGCCGAGGTAATTGCCCCAGCACTGGAGACACTTATTAAAATTGGTGGAACGATAGATCAACCAGTTTCTTTTGTGAGCTTTAAAGGCATTTCTTTCGAACATGCTACCTGGTTGAGGCCATCAAAACAGGGGCATGTGCCACATCAGGCTGGTATGTATATGCTCGATGCTTACAAATTAAATAAAGCCGGCACACCGGGTAAACCAACTTTAGAAAATCAGGCATGGGTTGGCCGGCCGGCAGCTGCTATTAAGGTTAGTTATGCTAACAATACCTCATTTCAATCCTGCCGTTTCGTCCATCTCGCTTCTACAGGTTTGGATTATAATAAAGGAACTACAAACAATGAAATTAAAGGAAATTTATTCAAAGATATTGGTGGTTCGGCCATTTTGATTGGAACTTTCTCCGATGAAGCTGTTGAAGTGCATTTGCCATACAATCCGACTGATAAAAGAGAAATTTCGGGCAATAACAACATCGAAAACAACCTGATTACAGATGTTACCAATGAAGATTGGGGCGCAGTAGGTATTGGGGCAGGTTATGTTTGCGGCATTAAAATTCTTCATAACGAAATCAGTGATGTTTCTTACTCGGGCATCAGCATGGGTTGGGGTTGGACGAAAACCAAAAACGCGATGGCGAACAACATAATTAGCGGTAATAAAATACACCATTACGGAAAACATATGTATGATGTTGCCGGGATTTACACTTTGTCTGCCCAGCCAGGATCATCTATAACAGATAATGTAGTCGACAGCATTTATAAGGCGCCTTACGCGCATTTGCCAGATCATTGGTTCTATCTGTATACCGATGAAGGATCATCTGATTTCACCATCAAAAACAATTGGACACCAACAGAAAAGTATCTCCAAAATGCCAACGGATCAGGTAATGTTTGGGAAAGCGACGGACCAAAAGTTTCAGATCAGGTTAAGCAAAATGCCGGCTTAGAAAGCGCATTTCAATATTTATTAAAGGAAAAAGCCCACTACGCCAAAAGAGGGATTAATGAGGCTGTAAATCAATCAATTGTATTTGAATTGGTTTTTAAGTCGGATAATCTTCCAGGCAATAATACTTTAACGACTTTTGCAAAAGAAAATAACCTTTTGGCAAATTCAATTTATAAGTGGAATAACCGATTGGTGATTTACACCTCTAGCTTAAAAGTAGAGAGCTTAAAACAAACCCTAAAACGCCTTAACGCATCCGAAATTAAGTTATACGATAACCTGTTTTATGATTTCAACAGAGAAAAAAACTGCGGAGATAAGCCAGTTGAAGAATGGGATAACATCATTTTATCGGCCAACCTGGTTAAGGATGAAAAAATGCAAAAAGAATATTTAGATTATCATAAAACACAATTTCAAAAATGGCCCGAAATATCAAAGGGGTTTTGTAATGCAGAATTTCAACGATTGGCCATTTTTAAAAATGATCGGCAGCTTATGCTGATTATTAGCATCCCAAAAGGGAAAAAATTAGATGATTTAAATCCAAAAACTACCGAGAACAATCCAAAGGTGGATGAATGGAATGCCATTATGAAAAAATACCAGGAAGGAATTGAAGGCACAAAACCCGATGAGGTTTGGGTGTTCTTTAAACCGATTGGTTAGAAGTATTATTGTTCCCTTTTGGAGGGGGCAGGAGGAGGAAATATTAAACGCTTAGAAAAAATAATATCATGTTAAGATTAGGGATTTTAGGTTTAGGAGAGGGCAGAAGCACAATTTCAGCATCACTATCAAGTAGAAAATTTAAGCTCATCCAGATTTGCGATGCCAATAAAAAGCTTTGCGAAGAACGTGCTTTGGAGTTCGATTTTGAAAACTGGACAACCAATTACGAGGATATGTTAACCAGCGATAAAATCGACATGATTGCGATTTATACGCCAGATCACCTGCATTTTGAGCACATTAAATTGGCACTGGAGCACGGAAAACATGTGGTTTGTACCAAGCCATTTATTGATGATTTAGCTCAAGCCAATGAGCTGTTGCAGTTGGCAAAGAAATCGAGAAAAAAGATTTTTGTAGGGCAAAGTTCACGCTTTTTCGAGCCTGCAATGCGCCAAAAGAAAGATTTTGATGAAGGGTTAATCGGAGAATTAATCACAATAGAAAGTCATTACCATGCAGATCACCGTTGGTTTTTGGAGAAAGGCTGGTCTTTAAAACAATCATTTAAATGGCTGTATGGAGGCTTAAGTCACCCGGTAGATTTTATCAGGTGGTACATGCCTGATATTGAAGAAGTAATGGGCTATGGCATGTTGAGTAGCAATGGCTTAAAAGCCGGACTGAAAAACCAGGATACGATGCACTTTATTTTCAAGGCAAAAGATGGCCGGATTGCAAGGGTTAGCGGTGCGTATACAGGCCCAACACAACCCGCCAGTCGCGATAGTGGCATGAGCTGCATCCTCCGCGGAACAGAAGGGGCAAGCCAGGCCGATTACCATGAACTGCGTTATTCGGTTACTACAAAAACCGGCGAAGAAAAGATAATAACCTGGGGCGATTCGACCTTAAAACATTATTTCCGTTTTGAAGGACAAAGCCACCATGCAGGAGAATACCAGAATTACCTGGATTATTTTGCAGATAGCATCAACAACAACTTTACCGCTTATCCCGATTTAAAGGAAGGAATTGGAACTGTGGCTTTGCTACAAGCAATGGATCAATCGTTAGAAACTGGTTTACCTGTAAAAGTTGATGAAATTTTGAAAGCAAATCACATTACAAGGGAATCCATAGGATTGTAAAAGAAAAATCGTCATTGCTGAGGAGGAACGACAAAGCAATCTATTTGGTAAAATAGATGCTGAAATGAATTCAGCATGACGTAACTATAAAAATGGTCGTCTGGCTCCGTGAATTCCGTGTTTCCGTGGCAATAAATAAAACTAACCAAAATAAACCTAATGGGAAACATTGTAGAACGTTTAACCAGTTTAGATTACTTCATCGTAATCGCTTACCTTATAGTGCTGATAATCATTGGGTATCGCGCCAGTTTCTCTAAAAAGAAAAATGATGATGAAACCTTATTTCTGGCCAATAAATCTTTAAACTGGAGCAGCATTGGTTTCAATATGTGGGGCACAAACGTTGGCCCTTCAATGCTATTGGCCTTTGCAAGCATTGGTTATAGCACCGGTATTGTGGCCGTCAACTTCGATTGGTATGCCTTTATATTTTTATTCTTACTTGCAATTGTTTTTGCGCCAAAATACCTTGCCGCTAAGGTTAGCACCATGCCCGAGTTTATGGGTAACCGTTACGGCGATTCTACACAAAATATCCTCGCCTGGTATGCGTTGGTTAAAATTTTAATCTCTTGGTTATCATTGGGTTTGTTTGCAGGCGGCTTTTTAGTCCGCCAGATTTTGGGCATTCCCATGTGGCAATCTGTTACGGTATTGGTGGCTTTTGCTGGTTTGTTCACCTTTTTCGGTGGATTAAAGGCCATTGCCAAAGTGAACGTTTTTCAAATGATTTTATTGATTGCCGTTTCGCTTTCCCTGATGCTTTTAGGCTTAAACAAAGTTGGTGGGGTTTCTTCATTGTATGCAAAAACACCCAATCACTTCTGGAATTTAATTCAGCCCGCCAGCGATCCAAAATACCCATGGTACGCCATATTATTAGGTTATCCTGTTGCAGCTGTAGCCTTTTTCTGTACTGATCAATCAATGGTTCAATCCGTTCTCGGTGCTAAAAATTTAAAGCAGGGGCAATTGGGTGTGAGTTTTATCGGCTGGTTAAAAATCCTTTCCCTACCCTTGTTTATTGGTACTGGAATCCTTTGTTATGTGCTTTTTCCAGGTTTAAAAGATCCGAACGAAGCATATATGACCATGGTAACCAATTTATTCCCTCCAGGTATGAATGGCCTGGTTATCGTAGTACTCATTGCCGTGTTGGTGGGCACTATCGGGTCTTCCTTAAATTCATTAAGTACCGTTTTTACCATGGATATTTATGTAAAGAAAATTAACCTCCAAGCCAGTAATAAACAGATTATCCGTATTGGCCGTTTGGCAGTTGTTGCGGGATGTATTTTTGCTGTTGTTGTTGTTTTGGCTATCGATAACATTAAAGGGCTAAATCTATTCGACGTTTTTCAATCAGTTTTAGGCTTTATTGCACCACCACTTTCTGTTGTATTTTTACTTACCGTTTTCTGGAAAAGAACGACGAGAAAAGCGGTAAATTTTACCCTGTCAATCGGCTCTGTTTTAAGTTTAGGTGTGGGGGTAACTTACCTGTGGATTTTGCCTTCAGATCAATATACATTTTGGCCCCATTACCTGATGTTATCATTTTTCATTTTTGCCGGATTACTAATTATCGCGATTTTAATTTCTTTATTGGATAGATCACCAAGTATATACACGGTTAATAAGGAACATGAAGCCAACATCGAAAAACCTGATCGAACAGTTTGGATCTCATGGATTGCATTAGCAATAGTGATGGTTGCACTTTACCTTTTCTTTAATGGGCATTAAAAATAATGAGCTACAGATGAAAAGGAGGCACACAGATATAAAAATCTGTGCTCATCTGTGTTGAGCTGTGTTTAAAAAATTCAATAATATGAAAAACTTAAAAAAACTTATCCTAATTGCCATTTTCGCAAGCTCGGCAGCACAACTTTTTGCTCAAAAAGCCTCATGGATCTGGTACCCTGGAGATTTCGATATCTACATGAGCAATGTAATGCAGAACCGTAGAACCGAAAGAGGATCATTTTTCCCAGTATTCTGGAAAATGGACAGCCACTATGTGCTGGTCGATTTTCATAAAGAATTTACCCTTACTCAGCCAGAAGAAGTTAAGTTGTTTGTAGAAGGCACTTACAATGTGAAAATAGATGGACAGGCGATTTCCGGTTTTCCTAAAAGTATCCAGATTCCCGCTGGAAAGCACAAATTGAGCTTAAAAGTTTATAATCAGGCTAATGTGCCAGCAATTTTTGTTCAAGGCAAGACCGTAGTTTCTGATGAAACCTGGTTAAGTACTTTCGAGGATAAAGAATGGATAGATGCCAGTGGAAAAACCTCTGATAAATCAGGAACTACTTTTGTTTCGGCAAGTTCATGGAACTTATCTGATCCGACAAAATTGCCTTCACAATTTAAATTGCCCGTAGTTGCGCAATCGGCAGTTAAAACCGAAAAAGTAAATAAGGGTGCAGTTGCTGATTTTGGAAAGGAAACTTTTGGGTTTATAAAAGTACACGGTTTGAAAGGAAAAGGACGATTGAGTATTTATTATGGTGAATCGAAAGAGGAGGCTTTATCAACAGATAAATGTGAAACTTTGGATGATCTGGATATTGACCTCCCTCAGAAAAAGGATTCCATTATGCCGCTTTCAAAAGCTTTCAGGTATGTCAATTATCAAGCTCAAGGTTCGGTATCAGCTGATTCTGTTTCCATGCTGTACGAATATGCTCCTGTAACAGAAAAAGGAAGTTTCAAATCTTCCGATAGCGAACTCAATAAAATCTATGATGTTGCTAAATACACTTTCCACCTCAATACCCGCGAGTTTTTTATTGATGGCATAAAACGCGACCGTTGGGTATGGAGTGGTGATGCCTATCAAAGTTATTTAATGAACTATTACTCGTTTTTTGATGCGCCAACAGTTAAACGCACATTGCTTGCTCAGCGTGGTAAAGATCCGGTAACGGCACACATCAATACCATTATGGACTATTCTTTTTATTGGTTTTTAGGGATTTACGATTACTATAAATTTACAGGCGACCAGAAATTTGTACAGGATATTTATCCGCGAATGCAATCGCTGATGACCTACATTGATGGCAGAAAGAATAAAAACGGCTTGTTGGAATGGATGCCTGGCGATTGGATTTTTATCGATTGGGCAGACAAACTGAGTAAAGATGGAGAAGTGAGTTTTGAGCAGCTCTTGTATGCGCGCAGTTTAGAAACCATGGCTTTATGCGCCAAATTGGCCAATGATACCGAAGGCATGGCAAAATACGATAAGCAGGCAAAACAACTGAAAAGCAAGATTTTCGAACTCTACTGGAACCGAAATAAGAGTGCATTGGTGCATAGTCGCGTTAACGATAAGCAAACCGATAATGTAACCCGTTATGCCAATATGTTTGGGATCTTTTTTGATTATTTTACTCCAGAACAAAAACTGGCTGTTAAAAAGAATGTATTGCTAAACGATCAGATCGCCAAAATTACTACTCCTTACATGCGTTTTTATGAATTGGAAGCATTATGTGCCATGGGCGAACAACCTTATGTACTTAAGGAAATGAAAAATTATTGGGGCGGAATGTTAAAACTGGGCGCCACTTCTTTTTGGGAAGAATATAACCCGTATAAAAAGGGAACAGAACATTTAGCCATGTATGGCAGGCCATTCGGGAAAAGCCTCTGTCATGCCTGGGGTGCGAGTCCGATTTATTTATTGGGAAAATACTATTTAGGAGTTCAGCCAACCAGCCCTGGTTACGAAAACTACACCATTGAACCCAATTTAGGCGGATTGGAATGGATAGAAGGCAAGGTGCCAACAGCCAATGGCGATATTGCTGTTTTTTGCAGTAAAAAAGAAATTAAGGTGTCTTCGGCAACAGGATTAGGAAAATTGCGTATTAAAAGTAAATCGAAACCAGTTGTAAAAGATGCAGAAGTAAAAGAAATTTCGAAAGGAATTTATGAGGTAACGATTGAAAAGGGAAGAGAGTATAATGTGAAGTATTCGGGCTAGAAACCTTAAACCTCGCAGTTTTGGTAAACCTGCGAGGTTTAAAAGAAAATCTCAATACGGTAGTTTCGCGTTGGGGGTTGTACCAATTCCTCATCGGTACCGGAGCGAAGTGGAGACTTTATTTTGCCGGTCATATTATTTAGAAAAGCGGGGTTCGGTGCTTTTAGGTTATGAAAGCCCTGCTCTCCCTCCAAGTCCTCACTCATTCTTCGTTCCGGGCTTTCCGTTCTATCAGGTTTATTTAACCAAACTCAGTTGTTCTTGGCTATACATCTCCCTATCTATAGCTTACTGCAACAAATACTGCGTTAGGGATTGTAAGGGTTCAGTACCGATCCTTCATCGGTACCGAAGCGAAGCGGAGCCCTGAAAAGCCCGACCCCTTGCGTAGCTTGGGAACGCCCAAATCAGTTGGCAATTGCAGTTAGCAGTTATATTAACGATTAGAAAGTCAAAGCCCCCATCAGGGGGTTGGGGGTTAAACTCCAATCCGTTGCTCAATCTTTTTAACGCATTTGTAGGCCTCAGCAAGAATTACATCATTGGCAATCGTTTGATCTACATTTAGCGCATTTAACATCGAAATGGTTAAACAGGCAATAATGCCGTTGTTGCTTGCTACACCGATTGGCACAGAAATGTCGGTAACGCCCGAAACCGAATCACTGTTTTTAAAATAAGAACCTGTTTGCTGAATATCCGTTAACGAATTCAAGAAATCTTCTTGTTGTGCCTTAGCATATTTTTTAAAAATAGAATTGTTTTTTAAGGTTGTATTACGTTCATCATCAGGCATATACGACAATAAAACCTTGCCTGATGCAGTTAATGGTAGTGGGAATAAGTTACCTTCT
>Ga0308165_1001862_pt1 | contig 27722 bp, 28 predicted proteins | sample PhyWR2_FD_201032 | JGI IMG/M metagenome (GOLD analysis project Ga0308165, IMG submission 201032) | Phyllosphere microbial communities from UC Gill Tract Community Farm, Albany, California, United States - DLSLW.R2 | ecosystem: Host-associated > Plants > Phyllosphere > Unclassified | place: USA... | reverse complement strand
CTCAGTCTTCAAGGAGCCTGTAATGACATGGTACTTCACAGCGGTGTGCGTGTAAGTAAGGTTGCATTGCATAAGCGTTTTAACAATAGTAGCGTGGAGTTTGTTCGGTCCGTTCTTGCTCATCAGATGCTATCCAAAATGAATTTTGTTGATAATAGAGACTGGTCAGCCTTTTCTGCTGTTATTCTCTCTGACTCTTGTAAATTCCAACTCCCCAAGGGCTTTTCAGAAGCCTATCCGCCAATGGGAGGCTTTGCCGGAGGAAATCCACTTATGAATATCCAGTATGCCCTAGACATTAAGAGCGGTTCCTGGAAAACCCTTGATTTTACACAGGCTACAGAAAATGACCAAGGATATTCAGGCGCACATGTTGACTGTATAAATAAAGGAGAGTTACATATCAGGGATCTGGGTTATGTAACTCATCGCTACCTTTCTGGCGTTGTCGAACGGCAGGCTTATTTCTTAAATAGACTGCATACTTCCTGTAGGCCTGTGGAAACAGAAACAGGCAAACCTATCAACTGGTCAGAAAAATACCTTTCTATGGCAACCAAACGGCAAAATATAACTGAGATTTCGGTAGCCATCGGTAAAGGGGATGAAACCATTAAGTGTAGGTTAATAGCTGTGCCAGTACCCCGAGCTGTATGGCAAGAGCGGATTAGGAAAGCGAATGTCCAGGCAAAAAGACAGCGGTATATCCTAACGAATGAATATAAGAACAGAGCGAGGTTTAGTCTGTTTATAACCAACGTAGAAAACGATAAACTTGAAACCGAACTGGTGGCGGAACTATATCGGTTGAGATGGCAGGTAGAACTTATGTTTAAAAACTGGAAATCACTTTATAGGATTCATAAAGTAAAAGCGGTAAAGAGAGAGCGTCTTGAATGCCAACTTCTCGCTAAATTACTGAGAATAGTAATCAACTGGAAAATATACAAATGTATCGATTCGATAGTGCTACAAAAGTTTAAAGACCAGTCATGCTCAACCTGGAAAGTATTTAAGCACCTGATAGCAATAACTGAAGTAATAAGAGCAATGGTCAAAAAAGAAATGACTGTACTACAATGGTACTATAGATACATCTCTCCAATAATAACATCGCTTTTGCTGGAGGCTAAAAAAGGTAAAAAATCAGCATTCCAGATGCTAAATGAAATATTTAAAGCTTAGGTTAACGGCTATGGTTTCTAACGAGGATGACCGAGGTTTGCATTTGTAATGCAATAAGTAGTTAATTTAGTACGTTCTAACCGCAGAATTTCAGAGACAATGCCTTTCCGTATCTGTGTTCACCCTCTTCATCTCTGGTAATTATGTTTTACTATACAAAATCTAAATGACAAGAGCATAACCGAATAAAATCGCATTTATGCTTTAGTATTGTTATCTTTGTGTAATTCTCCATTCCACTCACCTTTCAAAACAAAACAATTAAATAAAATATGGCTAAATCTCAGGCAACATACAGTAAAAAAGAGAACGAAAAAAAACGGCTAAAAAAACAAAAAGACAAACAAGAGAAAAAAGAAGAGCGTCAGGCTAATGCCAAAAAAGGTTTAGCTCTTGAAGATATGCTGGCTTATGTTGATGAAAACGGAAACATTTCATCTACCCCACCAGATCCGAAAAAAATGAAAGTAATTAATACTGAAGATATTCAGATTGGTATTTCAAGACAAGAAGACATCATCGACGAAAATCCTGTTAAAAAAGGAACAGTTACTTTCTTTAACGATAGCAAAGGTTACGGTTTTATTAAAAACACCGAAACCCAGGATAGTATTTTCGTTCATGCAAATGGTTTAATCACTCAGATTAAAGAAGGTGATAAAGTTACGTTCGAAGTAGAAATGGGTCAAAAAGGACCAACTGCTGTTAAAGTATCAAAGGTTTAAACAACCACAATTCAATTCTTTTTGCAGTTCCCAATTGCAAAACATGATTAAAATTCTGCAGAAAATTCTGCTGCGCTAGGTTTTATAACCATTTATAATTCCGTCTATTGAAGCATAAAACCTTGCGCATAATTTTCTTCTGCAAAGAAGAATCTATTTCATCCCTCCAAAGTTATTTATCATAAGGCAAAGTGGCGCTATAGCAGAGTTGACAACTTTCCTGCAAACTGGCCATTAAAGTTGTCAACTCTTAAATTGCCTCCCATTATTTCGTACTGAGGTTGTAAGCAGGCAATATCTTTACAACTAACTACCTCATTATGTGTGCTCATGCGGAATTAGCAACAAAAAAAATAAAAAATTTCATAATCTCGGTGTGGAATTTGTGCACGGTTTACATCATTACAGTACACACAAAGAAAAATACATTATGAAACCTGCATAAGCAAACAAAAGCTAAATAGAAAAAGCTTATGCAAGCTTCATAACAATTAAAAACACTACAAATTATGAAAAAGTTAATAGCACTTGCACTGGTTGCATTTTTAGGTTTATCGTCGGCAATGGCGCAACAGGTAGATTTACGCAGAAAAATTAATGTTAGCGGATCCGCTGAAACAGAAGTTACCCCCGATATTATTTACATCGGCATTTCCTTAAAAGAATATTTGAACGGAAAGAAAAAAGTAGATATTACCGAATTAGAAAAACAATTATTTGCTGCGGTACAAAAAGCAGGTATTGCAAAAGAAAACTTAACCATCAGCAATTTAAGCAGCTGGAATTACGCTACAGAGAAAAAGAAAAACCCTGATTTTCTGGCCAGTAAACAGTACCGCTTAAAAGTTGGCGATTTAAACAAATTCAACGCCATACTCGAATCGATCGATGCCAAAGGAATTGCCAATACCAATATCGAAAGCTACGATTATTCTAAAATCGAAACTTTGAAAAAAGAGCTCAAAGTGAAAGCTTTATTGGCAGCAAAAGAAAAAGCAGCTTATATGGTAGAGGCCCTGGGCGATAAATTGGGTAGCGTAATTGAAATACAAGATGGTGGAGACAATGTAATACAACCGGTTTACAGAAATTACGCCATGAAAGCTGAAATGGCTGATGCTGGCGGTGCACCTGAAATTGATTTCAAAAAAATTAAACTGAATTTCACGGTAAATGCCATTTTCGAGATCAAATAAAAATTTTATCAGTTAAATTAATGCTTTTTAGAACCTACCAGAACATTTTGGTAGGTTTTTTGTTAGGTAGAGGTCGAACACTAAAAATTAGATATTATGAAAAAATTCATCTACACGTTAGCCTTGATTTTCTCTTTGGGCATTAGTTTTAATGCAGCTCAGGCAGCTGATAAACCAGCGAAAAATCCAACGGAATTAACTGCAGAACAAGCAGTGAAACTGGAAAGAATTAAAACCCGTGTTGAAGAAATCAGAGACATGGACAAATCGAACTTAACCAAAGCAGAACGTAAAGCGTTACGTAGCGAGTTAAGAGAACTAAAAGGCCAGGCCCGTGCAGTTTCTGGAGGTGTTTACCTTTCAGTTGGTGCAATTATCATCATCATTTTATTATTGATCTTGATTTTATAATCAGCAAAAACATCTATCTACATAAAACAAAAAGCATCGCAGTTTAAACTACGATGCTTTTTTTATGCATATTCAAGGGTTGGTGAGCCACCAACAAATATCAGCTATTACCTCTACTAACCGACTGGGTTTAAAGCAATGTCTTTAATTTCCCCTCTTCTCAAGGAGAGGGTAGCAGTGTAAGGAGTTTACTCACGCCCATCAAAAGGGTGAGGTTAGTCGATCATATCAAAACCGGTATACTTCACTAAAGCTTCCGGAATTTTGATGCCATCCTCAGTTTGATAGTTCTCCAATATAGACGCTACAATACGTGGTAAAGCCAGTGCACTTCCGTTTAACGAATGTGCCAATTGTGCTTTTCCTTCCTTCCCCTTAAAACGGAGCTTTAAACGGTTACTCTGGTAGGTTTCGAAGTTTGATACAGAAGAAACTTCTAACCAGCGCTCCTGTGCAGCACTCCAAACTTCCATATCGTATGTCATGGCAGAAGTAAAGCCCATATCGCCGCCACATAAACGCAAAACGCGGTAGTGCAGGCCAAGCTCCTGTAAAAGCGACTGAACGTACTGGCTCATGTCTTCTAAAGTTTCGTACGATTTATCCGGGTGGGTAATCTGCACTACTTCAACTTTATCAAACTGGTGCAAACGGTTTAAACCGCGTACATGCGCACCATACGAACCCGCTTCTCTACGGAAACAAGGTGTATAAGCCGTATTTTTAATCGGAAGGTCTTCTTCCTTAACAATTACATCACGGTATAAATTCGTTACCGGAACTTCGGCAGTTGGGATCAGATATAAATCATCCACAGTTGAATGGTACATCTGTCCTTCTTTATCAGGCAACTGTCCGGTACCAAAACCCGAAGCCGCATTAACCAAATGAGGCACCTGCATTTCCTTGTAACCAGCTGCAGTAGCGTGATCTAAAAAGAAATTGATCAGTGCACGCTGTAACCTTGCTCCTTTTCCTTTATAAACCGGAAAACCAGCACCGGTTATTTTCACACCAAGTTCAAAATCGATAATATCATACTTCGCGGCCAGTTCCCAATGCGGAAGTGCTTTGGCTGGTAAAGTTGCTGGTTCGCCATGGGTTAAAACAATTTCGTTTTCCTCGGCAGTTGAGCCCTGCTTTACCAGGTGATATGGCAAATTTGGCAACTGAACAATTAAATTGTGCTGAGCTGTTTCCAGTTCATTCAATTTATCGCCCAGGTTTTTAATGTTTTCTTTATGAGAAGCTGTTTGAGCCTTAATGGCTTCAGCCTCTTCTTTTTTACCTGTGCGCATTAAATCGCCAATCTGTTTGGCGGCTGCATTCGCTTCAGCAGAAATATTATCAAGCGAAGTTTGTGTGGAACGGCGTTCTTCATCAATTTTAATGATTTCGTCTACCAGTTCTGGCTGTTTAAAATTACGGATACTTAAACGTTCTAAAACTTTCTCTCTATTTTCGCGGATATAGTTAACTTGCAGCATTATTTAATTTTTTAAGCAAAGATAGCAAGAGTTTGGAGTTTGGGGTAAGGAGTTTGGAAAAAACTCACATCAGCCATCTTCCATCTTACATTTTCATATGGATGGCAAACTATTTCTCGTACCAACGCCGATAGGCAATTTGGAGGATATGACCTTTAGGGCAATCCGTATATTAAAAGAATGCGATTTGATCCTCGCCGAAGATACCCGTACCAGCGCCCCTATGCTCAAGCATTTTGGTATCGATAAAAGGGTTTTTTCCCACCATCAGCACAACGAACATAAAGCAACCTCAGAAATTATTAAGTTTTTAAACGAAGGACAGCAAATTGCCCTAATCTCTGATGCCGGAACGCCAGCCATTTCCGACCCTGGCTTTTTTCTGGTGCGCGAGGCGATTAAAAACGAGATTGCGGTAGAATGCCTGCCCGGTGCCACTGCTTTTGTGCCTGCTTTGGTTAATTCGGGGCTGCCTGCTGATGCTTTTTGTTTTGAAGGCTTTTTGCCCGTTAAAAAAGGACGGCAAACAAAATTTAAAAAACTGGCTGAAGAAGACCGTACCATTATACTTTACGAAAGTCCGCACCGTTTATTAAAGACTTTAGAAGAATTTGCTCAGTATTTAGGGGCCGACAGGCAGGCCTCGGTAAGCAGGGAACTTACCAAAATGTTCGAAGAAACCGTACGCGGAACTTTGGTAGAAATAAAATCACATTTTGAAAACAATACTTTAAAAGGAGAATTTGTAATTTGCATAGCGGGTAAACCCAATGTTAAAAGCAAAAACAAATACGACGATGCCGAAGAATAGCATCAGAACATAAACAGCACATCAATTTTAAAAAACATTATGATTAGCATAGATAGATTTCTAAGTGACGAACAAGACCCAAAAGCGGTTGAAAAAGTTATTGGAAAATTAAACGACCTTTTAACCGCAGGTGAAGAACTTTTGTATTTAGCCGTTCAGAAAAAACCGGCGGTAAACTTGTTACCCGATAGCATCGCGATTTCCAATAAAAGAATTTTTTACTGTGAACCTGGCAATTTGGGTTTAACCATGAACTTTAAAGATATTTCGTGGAAAAGCATCAAAGAAGTATCTTTTAAAGAAGAATTTTTCGGTTCTAAATTTATCTGCGTACCACAGCATGGCGAAAATATTGTAACCGAATTTATCCCGAAAGTTCAGGCCCGTAAATTACATCAGGCAGCAAACCAACAGTTAGAAGAGTATAAAGAATTGCTCCGCCAGCAAAAACTGGAAGAGAACCGTGCAACCGCTTCGCCGATTAATTTAAATGCACAGCCTGTTGCCGAAATTCCCGAATATGTGCCAACTCCTGAACCAGTACAGCCTGTTATACAAATTGCTGAAGTGGTAGAAGAACCAGAAGATGAAACTACATTAAAATTGCGCAAGCTTAAAACGCTCTACGATAAACACCTGATCACCCAGGAAGAATACGAAGCCAAAAAGGCGAATATTTTAGATAGTTTGTAAATAATTGATCCACACGCATTGTCACATTGAGCCTGTCGAAACGCCTATTTATTAGTTAGTCCTTCGACAAGCTCAGGATGACAAATTGCGTTAGCACTTAAAAATGAAATCTAAACAAACTTACGCCCTTGCCCTTTTAAGTGCATTCCTACTTTGGCTAGCCTGGCCACCAATGCCATTTACTACGCCATTGCTATTGGTAGGGCTGGTTCCTTTATTTATTGCATTAGATGCCATTGCCGGCAATACGGGCAAAAAGCAGGGAAAAAGGATTTTCCTAACGGCAGGTGTTACTTTTCTGGTTTGGAATACAGCTTCTATTTATTGGGTTTATAATGCCATAAGTGCCTATAATGGCCCCTTGGTGGCTATACCCGTTTCTTTAATCCCTTACGGATTAGGCGCACTTTTAATGACATTTGCCTTTTGGTTATTTTATCGGTTGGGCAAATATGTAAGCAAAAAGATAGCCTATCTGGGCTTAATCGCTTTTTATATCGGATTAGAATACCTACAGCAAACCTGGGACCTTGCTTTTCCATGGATGACTTTGGGCAATGGCCTGGCCGGAATGCACCAACTGGCACAATGGTATGATTATACCGGAATTTATGGCGGCTCGTTATGGATATTAATTAGCAATATTTTAGCGTTTGAAGCTTACAAAAAATTCCGATCGCAAAAAGGTTATTTAAGGTTTAGAACCGCTGGAATCTGGGCTTTGGTTGTGATTATTCCCATCAGCATTTCATTAACAAAATATTTTACGGCCGGGCAAAAAGGTACACCAAGTAATGTGGTAGTCGTTCAGCCTAATATCGATCCCTACCAGAAACTGGAGAATATCCCCCCTTTAGAGCAGGTTAAAATCTTAACACATTTATCCGATTCGGTTGGACAAACCAATACGGAATATTTTATCTGGCCGGAAACGGCCATACCAAGTTACGATAACGAAGATCGGATCCGCGAAACGGCAACTTTTGGCACCCTACAAAACTTTATCAGTAAATATAAAAACGGCACATTAATCACCGGAATTGAAAGCATTAAAATCTATCCAGACAAAAAAACACTTTCTGCGCGATACGATTCGCAGGCAAACCTTTACGTTGATCATTTCAATACGGCCATGCAGGTAGAAAACTCTGCCAATGTTCAGTTTTACCATAAATCCAAACTGGTACCCGGTGTAGAGAAAATGCCTTTCCCAAAAGTATTCTCATTTTTAGATGGTGTTTTTGCCGAGTTAGGTGGAACAGTTGGCGGCTGGGGCTGGCAGGAAAAACCTGGCGTGCTTTATGCGCAAAGTGGTATTGGCGTGGCACCTGTAATCTGTTACGAAAGCCTTTGGGGCGAATGGGTTGGTCAATCGGTTAAAGATGGTGCGCAGTTTATAGCAGTGATTACCAACGATGCCTGGTGGGGAAATACCTCGGGCAAAGACCAGCATATGATGTATGCCAAACTGAGGGCAATAGAAACCCACCGCGATGTAGCCAGATCTGCCAATACCGGAATTTCCTGTTTCATCAATCAACGCGGCGATATTGTACAAAGCACTAAATGGTGGACAAGAACCGCTATTAAAGGCAATGTAAACCTGAACGACGAAATTACCTTTTATGTTAAAAGTGGCGATATCATTGCAAAACTATTTAGCTTTTTAGCCGTTATCTTTGCTTTAATTATTCCGTATAGAAAATGGGCAAAAAAATAAAACTATTATTTTTACTTCTGATCATTTTTGGAAGTAGCAATACAAGGGCGCAAGTTTATTTAGATAGTTTGAACAAACAGGCAAATGCCATGCTGATGGCCTATAGTAAATCTGATTACAAAACATTATTAAAACGTACGCATCCTAAAGTGGTACAAACCATGGGCGGCGCAAAATCGGCAGAAGCCAATTTGAAAAAGAGCATGCAAGCCATTACAGCAACTGGTTTTTCATTTAAAAATGTAAAGTTGGGCAAGCCTTCCGATATGATAAAAACGGGTCAAAATTACCAATGCGTAATTCCGCAACTTGCAACAGCCGAAGTTAATGGCAAAAAACTTATTGCCAAGAGCAACCTGTTGTGTATATCGTATGATGGAGGTAAAAACTGGTATTTTATCAATGCCGAAAAAAGTCAGGAAACCGCTCTCCGGAAATTAATCCCCGAAATCAGCAAGAAACTGGTGCTTCCCCAATCGGAATTCATTCCTCAATAAATTTAGTTTAAATACATGAAATACCATAGAAACTTTAGTTGGTTTATTCTCCTCATTATACTGGCCTTGAATATAGGCTGCGATCAGGTTTCGAAAAACATTGTCAGAAACAGGATCAGCGATTACGAACACATCAGCATCATTAAAGATCGTTTTACCTTAACAAAGGTCGAAAACAGCGGCGCCTTTTTAAGCCTGGGCGATAATATGCCCTATATTTTCAGGTTAATCATTTTAACAGGCTTACCGCTGCTTTTTTTAGGCTATGGCCTATATTTCCTATTTGCTAAGCGTAACCTGCCCAGCAGCATGCAAATTGCGCTCTGCTTTTTAATTGGTGGCGGCATAGGCAACCTTTACGACCGCATTGTGCATGGTTCGGTTACCGATTTTATGCACATGGATTTTTACCTCTTTCAAACAGGCGTTTTTAATTTTGCAGATATTTCCATCATGATCGGTGTGGGCATTTTGCTTTTCCAGTCGCTCAGGAGCAAAATGGTTAAAGAAGAGCCTACTGAAACGGAGGCCGAATAATTGCACCATTTCTTAACAAAGAATTCAACCATTTAAACAAACATATATTTATCTTTAGGTGTTAAACAACTAAAAATAAAATCTCAACATGAAAAGAAATGCAACAGCCGTATGGCAAGGTTCTATTAAAGAAGGCAATGGAAACATTACCACACAGAGCACAACTTTAAACAATACTCAATATTCTTTCAACTCGCGTTTTGCAGATGGTGTTGGAACAAATCCTGAAGAACTGATTGCTGCTGCACACGCAGGCTGTTTCACGATGAAGTTATCGGCTAACTTAACCGAAGCTGGTTTTGTAGCTGATAAATTAGAGACCAAATGCGAAATTAACCTTGATCCATCCAAAGGCGAAATCGTAGAATCGCATTTAACCCTAACAGCATCTGTACCGAACCTAAGTCAGGAAAAATTTGATGAGCTGGTTGCGGATGCAGAAAAAAACTGCCCGATTTCGAAATTATTAAATACAACCATTACTGTTGATGCTACTTTAGCATAAACTGAATAGACCTCGCAGGTTTTTAAAACCTGCGAGGTCTGGATTACAAATACCAACATAAAAATTGTAAGGGGCAAATAGAAACATACAGGCCGATATGGGCGTTACCCAAGCTGCGCAAGGGTCGGGCTTTTTCAGGGCTACACTGCGCTCCGGTACCAATAAAAATTGGTACTGAACCCTTACAATCCCTAACGCGAATTTATCGCAATTTAAAACTGTGCCCCTTATTCCTAAACCTGATAAAGCGAAAAGCCCGGAGTGGGGCATTGCGATTTATCGGGAAGAGCTTGAAGCGATAGCAGGGCTACAGCCCTCCATTGACACAGAACCCATCATATTCAAAAACTTTTCTATCAGCTATGATTTTTGGACCTCGCAGGTTTAAGTAATATTGAAACACAATCCACCTACGCCATATATTTTCCTACTATAGGCATTCTTCTTCCCATGCCGAATGCTTTTGGCGATACCCTTAAAATTGGTGGTGTTTGGTAGCGTTTAAATTCGGCTATATTAACCATTTTTAAAATGCGCTGTACCAATGCGGCATCATAACCCTGAGCAATAATGGCTTTTGAGCCTTGTTTCTTTTCGATATGCTGGTATAATATTTTATCCAGAATTTCATATTCAGGCAGCGAATCAGAATCCTTCTGATCGGGTCTTAATTCTGCTGATGGTGGTTTAACGATCGTATTAATCGGAATAATTTCTCTTTCCTTATTGATGTATCTTGCCAGTTCAAAAACCTGCATTTTATAAACATCGCCAATTACGCCGATTGCGCCGCACATATCACCATATAAAGTACCATAACCAACTGCACATTCACTTTTATTGGATGTATTTAATAAAATATATCCAAACTTGTTGCTCATGGCCATATTGATAATGCCACGGATACGGGCCTGGATATTTTCTTCAGCAAGGTTAAAAGGCAACCCTTTAAAGGCCGGCGCCAATATGCCATCAAAAGCTTCTGCAACTTCCTTGATCGGGATAATTTCGTGCATACAGCCGATATTGTTTACCAGATCCAATGCATCCTGCACAGAGTGATCTGAAGAGAATTTAGATGGCATTAATACCGCCATTACATTCTCCGCACCCAAGGCCCTACACGCCAGGGCGCAAACCACAGCCGAATCAATTCCGCCCGAAAGGCCAAGAACAGCTTTAGTGAAACCGGATTTCCTGAAATAATCTTTAATGCCCAAAATCAGCGCATCATGGATCTGCTCAATATCCGTCATCCTTTCCGACTGTGGATACTTATTCCGTACATTTTCAACTTCTTCCAGATCGAAAACCTGAAGATCTTCTTCAAAATATTTCATTTCCGCTTTCATGGCTCCATCTGCATCAAAAACAAGCGATCCCCCGTCAAAAATAATCTCGGTTTGTGCACCAACCTGGTTTACGTAGAATACCGGAAGATTATATTTTTTTGCATTATCTGCCAGCACTTTAATGCGTTCATCATCATGCGTATAAGAAAAAGGCGATGCAGCAATGTTGATCATCACATCAGGATCCTCTTTAATCAGCTCATCCATCGGATTGGATACATACAATGGATTATCATTAATATTCCAAAGGTCTTCACAAATGGTTAAGGCAATCTTTTTCCCCTTAAAATCGATACAGCCAAACTGCGTAGCCGGTTCGAAATAACGGTACTCATCAAATACATCGTAAGTAGGCAAAAGGGCCTTTTTAACCACCGATTTAACTTTTCCTTCCTCAATAAAGTAAGCAGCATTAAATAAATCCTTTCCTTGCAATACTTCGTTTTTAACCGGTAAACCAACAATGCAGGCAATATCGGTACAGTATTTGGCAATTTCCTGAACAGCAGTTTCGCAGAGTACAATAAACTCATCAAATTCCAAAAAATCCCTTGGCGGATAACCACAGATTGCCAGCTCGGCAAAAACAACAAGATCGGCACCTTTATCTTTTGCCAATTGAATATTTTCAGTTATTTTTTTAGTGTTGGCCTCAAAGTTTCCGATATGGTAATTGAGTTGTGCTAGCGCTATTTTCATCGTTGTAGGATCAGGTAATGAGTATTAAGATATTAGTATCAAGCCACGGGTATTGAGTATCAAGGAGAACCCTCAATTAAAAGAATACGCCAAAATTAAGTGCCAGGTAATGGTTTTTAACGTTTCTTCCTTTATCCGATACAATATTAGTAAAGCCATTGTTAAAAGTTAAACCTGCTACGATACTGGTGTTGCCCGAGATGTCAAATTCGCCACCACCGCCAATAATTAATCCGGCGCGGTAAAGCTTAATGTTATCTGATACGTTTAAATTATCGCCAGCAACCGTTCCACCGGTTACAGCATCCTGCTTGGCACTGATGTTGATTGAATTAGATAATCCAAACTGGCCATACCAACGCTTTCCGTCGGCCTTTACAGTTTTTAATTTAACGGTTAAGGGCAGATCCACATATTGCAACTTATATTTTAAATCGTAAGCTTTCGGGGCGGTACTGCTTGTGCCCGTAAAATAAGGAAGTACATTCGCCTCTGTACTTTTTCCGTTAATAGAGGTAATGGTTAAGGCTGTAGAAAAACTATAGTTAGGGGCAAAATTAAAATCGCCGATCAGTCCGTAAGAAAATCCCAAGGCTACACCGTCGGTTTTCCCCTGTTCAGGTTTAATCCAGCCAAATGTTGGTGTAGCGGTTAAGCCCAACCTAAAGCCGTAACTGGTTAAAGGAGAATTTTGCGCCCATGCGCCAAAACTTAAGAGAGATAAAATTAAAATGGTCGATATTCTTTTCATGCTTTAGGTGTTTATATATATTTGTTGTACATGATGTATAACGTAAAACAGAGGCAAATTTATCTAATTTTTCTTTCTGCCATGGCATTTATTTCCTGCAGGCAAAGCAATAGGCCCGATGTGGGCAATATACAGGTAAACATTAAGATAGAAAGATTTGACAATCAGTTATTTACAGGAAAGAGCAAGGATATTAACGATGTTAACAAACAGCTGAGTTTACAATATGGTGTATTTTATGATGATTTTATCCACCGGATGCTGGACAGCAAATATTCTAATACAGAATCGTTGGCCAATTTATACCGCGACCAGGCTTATACCGATCTGACCAAAGAGGTTGACAGCGTTTTTCCTAACCTAAAAATACAGGAAGAGGGCCTGAACGAAACTTTTAAGTATATTAAATACTATTACCCACAAGCAAAAATTCCGAAGTTTATTTCTTTTGCCTCGGGTTTTGCTTACCAAATGCCGGTTGGCGATAATTATCTGGGTATCGGTCTGGACATGTTCTTAGGTAAAGACAGCAAATTTTACAGGGCCATTGTTCAAAGTGTTCCCTTATATCTTTCGAGAAGGTTTACCCCCGAATATATTGTGCCGCGAGTGGCCGAAACCTATGCACATGAAGAGCTTTTTCCTGAACCTGACGAGAACAGAACACTATTATCTAAAATGATCTTTCAGGGGAAAATTTTATACTTTCTAGACCAGGTTTTGCCTGAAAAGATAGGCGATTCTACCAAAATTGGATACACACAGCAACAACTCGATTGGGCACAAAATTTTGAGGGTGATATTTGGGCATATTTTTTGGAGAACAATTTTCTGTTTGAAACCGATTACCAAAAGATCCAGGTATTTTTATCAGAAGGACCTTTTACCCCCGGTTTAGGCGAAAATAGGGATTCGGCACCAAAATTGGGTGTATGGACCGGTTGGCAAATTGTAAGAAAATACATGAAAGAACACCCTGATGTTACCTTACAACAATTGATGAAAGATAATGATGCACAAAAAATCTTAAATCAATCGAAGTATAAACCGAAACAACAGCGGTAATTCGCATTTTTTAATTAACAGTTTGCAGTCCAAACAATTTAACAATACAACAGTTAAGCAATAAATTGATCAGTTGCACTTTTTAAAGTAATCATCCCAAATTAAATCTATGAAAGTTGGCATTGTATTATCAGGCGGAGGCATTAGGGGAATAGCACACTTAGGTGTTTTAAAGGCCTTTAGTAATTTAGGCATCACCTTTAGCCACATCAGCGGAACCAGTGCAGGAGCCATAGCCGGAGCTTTTTTTGCGGCAGGTATAGATCCGGAAGAGGGGCTGAATATCTTTCTAAAAACCAAACTATGGCGCTTTGTTAGGCCCGCCGTAGGTTCTTTAGGTTTAATTAACATTGAAAACACTGCTTTGATCTTAAAAGAGTATTTTCCTGAGGATACCATTGAAAAGCTAAAAATCCCCTTAACCATTGCTGCTGTAAACTTTAGCGAAGGCAGGCTGGTTTATTTTACTAAAGGGCCATTAATTAGGGCGGTACATGCCTCGAGCTGCATCCCAGGCATTTTTAAACCCATTATGATTGATGGACAGATGTATGTTGATGGTGGCATTTTAAACAATTTCCCTGTAGAGCCACTAATGGAAGATTGTGATTTCATTATCGGATCATCCTGCAATCACCTTAAACCAGTTGATAAAATTACGGGTATTACCAATTTAATGGGCCGCGCCGGCATTATGTCCATCAATCATGATATGGAAAGAAAGGCTAAATTCTGCAACGTATTAATAGAACCAAAGGGTTTAGGTGCCATTAGTACCTTTGATATGAAACGTGCCGAGGATATTTATTGGTTGGCACACGAAGAAGCACTCATTACCATCAAAAATAGCCCAACTATCTCCGAATTAATAACGAAATAAAATATTACATTTTATAATATTCTTCAAAAATGTAATAATTAAACTACACAAATATTTCTGAAAAATACATTTTAAATAGGTGTAAAAAATACACTATTGAAATAAAAATATTACATTCCTCTTGCAGTTGATATAATATTATTTTACTTTAGGATTATACTTTGCAAATGCAGAGGGAATTAACCTAAACGTCTACCTATGTTTTTCAATCTTTTTTTTCTTCACCAAAGAAGAAGAATTCCCGTTTTTACAATCTTCTAAATTGATTTTCAGACCAAATCAGATCATTAATTTTTACCTAAAAAACCTAAAACATGAAATTTTTAAAATTAAACAAAATTGCGCTAACAGCCTTAGCACTAAGCACCATATTATATTCTTGTAAAAAGGAAAAACCAACAGAAACTACAGATTTAACTAAACCAGAACTGGCACAGGTTAATCCACTTGGCGACATTAAGATCTGTACAGAAAGAACTTTAGATGGAACCACACCAAGAGGTGCTGTGATCACATCAACAAAATGGCCCAATGGATCTACAATTAAAGTAAGTTTAAATGGTGGCAATGCAACCGTTAGGGCCAAAGTAATTCAGTTTGCCAAACAGTGGGAACAATATGCCAACATCAAGTTCAATTTTGTTACCAACGATAATACCGCTAAAATCAGGGTAAGTTTTGTTAGCGGAGATGGATCATGGTCGTATATTGGAAAATCAACCCCAAGCAGCGGTGCCACCATGAACTACGGTTGGTTAACTTCAACTACTGCAGATTCGGAGTATAGCCGCGTGGTAATACACGAATTTGGCCATGCACTAGGTATGATCCATGAACACCAACATCCACTGGTTGCCATCCCTTGGGATAAACCTGCCGTTTATGCCTACTATGCTGCTGCACCAAATTACTGGACAACGGCAGATGTAGACAACAACCTATTCGCAAAATACAGCACTACGCAAACCAATTTTAGCGCATATGATAAAACTTCTATCATGCACTACGCTGTTCCTAACGAATTAACCATAGGCGATTTCGAAGTGGGATGGAATACCGTATTATCACCAACCGATAAATCATTTATTGCTTCAGTATATCCATTTTAAAAAATAAAATATTACACATAGTGGTTTTAGTTAATCGCTATGTGTATTTTGTTTTATAATAAAATACCAATATGTCTATCGCCTTAAGAATTTCCATCACCAAACATTTTTTTGCCAGTTTAATTTTCACTGTCATCTATCAGTCAGTGGTGGCACAGGAGGTTTCGCATCAATGGGAAATAATGCCTTATGTTGGTGTTCAACAGTCGAGGTTCGATTGGTCTATTGCAGGCAATGCTTCTGGTACAAATCCTAATATATTATCAGAGCTGAACTGGAAAAAACTTAGGGGACCAAATTTTGGTTTAAACATCAAGTACAACATCACCGATCGGCTAAGTGTAAAAGCAAACAATGCGTATAGTAGCATAACCAAGGGCGAGGTAGAGGATACCGACTATGCAGGTGATAACCGACAGGACGCGTTTTATTTTGATCTCCTCAATGCAAATAAAGGCTACTTATATCACGGTGATCTGCAGATTAGTTACCAGCTTTTAAGATTTGGCCAGTTTAACATCAATCCCATTGTTGGCCTAGCTTACAACCAACAAAAATTTCATTTATTGGAAAGCGCGGGCAATCCGCTAAGTAATGGCTTAAATTCTACCTACGAGGCCAGGTACAAAGGCTTTGAGTTTGGAACTGAATTTGTTTATAAAACGCCAAAATTCAATATAGGAGCTACAATTTTAAGCGGTTTTTATGCTTATTCTTCAAAGGCGAACTGGAATTTGATCCCTGATTTTGCAAAACCCGTGAGTTTTACCCACAAGGCAAATTCCTTTGCATTAAGCGGCGACATCAATCTTTCTGTACCGATCAATAAAAGCTTAGGTATAGAATTAGATTACCTGATCAATAATATTAAAACCTATTCGGGTGTAGATAGGGCTTATTACACCAGCCGGGCTACTGAAGAAACTAAATTTAATGGCGCAAATTTTAGAAAAAATGCCCTACAGCTTGGCTTAAATATTGGCTTTTAATTTTTTAAGGCTACCAGACGTTCACCTTCCAAAACCGGAATTGCTTCGCACAAATTTAACTGCAGGCAAAAAACTACATCTTCTTCGATATTCAGCTGTGCCAAACGGTGGCTATGGGAAGATTTATGAAGATACTCTCTCAGATCGTTTTTAGCTATTGAATATAAATCTTCGGCAGCCACACTAGAATCGTCGAAATGTTCGAAATTTTGGCGGAGATTGTTCACTACAGCACCAGCAAAAAGAGTATCTTCCAGATTAAACTGATCTTTCCATCCGGCACAAAGTAAAAGCACATTTTTATCCTGATTTTTAAGGTAATTGCAAAGCGAATCTAAATTAAGAAATGAACCAATTACCACCTGAAAAGCTCTTTTTTGTGCCAGATGTAATGCTTTTGTACCATTAGTAGTAGTTAAAACAACTGTTTTTCCACCAACCTTCTCTTTTGTATACGAAAAAGGCGAATTTCCAAAATCATATCCTGCCACTACTTCCCCGTTTCTTTCTGCCGCCAGTAAAAATCCGCTATCACGATAAGATAAACAATCTTCTACATTTGCTACCGGAATAATCGCTTCTGCACCATTATCTATCCCGTAAGTAATGGATGATGTAGCTCTTAAAATATCGATAACCACCACAATGCTCTGTTCGATATCGTATAAATCAATCAAAGCTGGCGTTAAACACACTTCTATTTTTTTTGACATTTGGGGAATTCTATTCGTTTATAATTTGTTTTACCTTCTCTTCCAAAAGTTTCTGATCAGGTAAGTAAAGTTGATATTTAGATACAAAAATTTTATTTGAAAGTCCGCCAGTTGCATATTTAACCAAAAATTCATTTTTATCTGCTGCTACAATAATCCCAATCGGATCGTTATCGCCCTCAACATTTTCTTCTTCTTTAAAATAGTTAAGGTAAAAATTCATTTGGCCAATATCCTGATGTTTAACTTTTTTGGTCTTAAGGTCTATTAGCACAAAACATCTTAATATCCGGTGATAAAATACAATATCAACAAACATATGCTCATTATCGACAGTTATTTTAAACTGCCTTGCTACAAATGAAAAACCTTTACCAAGCTCTAACAGAAATTTCTGCAGATTATCAATAAGTCTCTTCTCTAAACCAGATTCTTTAACGATGCTGCCGGTCGGAATATTTAAAAATTCAAAAACATAAGGATCTTTAACCAGATCATCCGAGCTATTGATTACCTGGCCTTTTTCGGCTAAAGCCAACACACCTTTTTTATCTTTGCTAATTGCAAGTCTTTGAAATAGGGCAGAATCAATTTGACGCTTCATTTCCCGAAAACTCCAATTCTCTTTTATGGCCTGGGTTTCGTAAAAGCTTCTGGCCAGTTCATCAGATATTGTTAAAAGTTCGGCGTAATGGCTCCAGCTTAGAAAAATGCCAGACGGTGTCTGGCTTTTTGAGAATTCGCCAGACACTGTCTGGCGAATTAAGTCGTCATCTATTAATGGCCGAAATTTAGGGTAATTGATATAGAACAAACGCATGAGCTGCAAGCTCGAACGGCTAAATCCTTTGCCAAATTTCAGCTTAAGATCTGCAGAAAGCGTCACCAATAATTCTTTTCCGTAAGTAGCCCTCTGTTTACCATGCTGTTCAAAATCAACGATGTATCTACCAATTTTCCAATTGGCAATAATCAACTCAACATTAATGGCTTTTACCGCATTTTGCTTAGCTGTGTGTAAAGTAGATCCGATGTGATAAAGCAGCTCATTATATTTATTTTCTTCCGGTTTCATCAGTTCACAAATATTGCTGCTTTAAATATAATCCTATTTATAAAAAGGAAACTTAACTACTTTAGCTTTAATTGGCGTGTTGCGGATCAGAATAAACACTTCAGTTCCTTCTTTAGTAAAATCTTTTGCGATGTAACCCATACCGATGGCTTTCTGTAACGATGGTGCCTGGGTACCCGAAGTTACTTTACCGATAATATTTCCTTCGGCATCAGCAATTTCGTAATCATGACGCGGGATACCACGATCAATCATTTCGAAACCAACCAATTTCTTCTGGATACCAGCCTCTTTTTGTGCCAATAAGGCCTCCGAATTGGTAAAAGATTTAGAAAACTTGGTAATCCAACCTAAACCAGCCTCAATTGGCGAAGTGCTATCGTCGATGTCATTTCCGTATAAACAGAAACCCATTTCTAAACGTAAAGTGTCGCGGGCACCTAAACCAATCGGCTGAATGTTATATGCTGCACCAGCCGCAAAGATGGCATCCCAGATTTGATCTGCATATTGATTTTCGAAGTAAATTTCGAAACCACCAGCTCCAGTGTAACCAGTTGCTGAAATTACCACATTATCAACACCTGCAAAAGTGCCTTTAACAAAGGTGTAATATTCCATCGAGGCCAAATCAACTTCAGTTAATGATTGTAAAGCATCTGCCGCTTTAGGACCCTGGATAGCTAAAAGAGAAGTTTGATCAGAAATATTGTGCATTTCTACTCCTTCGGTATTAAACTGTTGGATCCAGTTCCAATCTTTTTCGATGTTAGAAGCATTAACCACCAACATATAGGTTTTATCATCTATTTTATAAACCAAAAGATCATCCACAATACCACCGTCTTGATTTGGCAAGCAAGAATACTGGACTTTTCCATCGTACAATTTAGAAGCATCGTTACTGGTTACACGTTGGATAAGATCTAAAGCGTTTTCACCTTTAAGGATAAATTCGCCCATGTGGCTTACATCAAAAACACCCACACCGTTACGAACAGTTGCATGTTCTGCGTTAATACCTTCGTAGGTAACAGGCATATTGTAACCTGCAAATGGAACCATTTTAGCGCCTAAAGCGATGTGTTTTTCTGTTAATGCGGTGTTTTTCATCCGTAAATTATATTTTTTATGATAATAAGCAGTTCTGATTGTTTATCAACTTATTAAGCTACAAATTATAATGTTTTTGTACTTATTCTCGTTGCGGGCAAAACTACTAAGAAAAACACAAAAATTTGAGCTTAATTTTAAAGGAGTTTTTATTGCCATTTATATTCTTACGTCTTGCTGAACTTGTTTCAGTATCCAGAAGAGATATTTTAAGCGCAGATAATTTCAAATCTTTGTGCCTAATAAAGTTGCCCACTCATGTGTACTTTAAGCACTTGCCAATTCCTTATAAATCTGCAACATTTTCCCTGCGATCAACTGCACACCATGGTCGTTTTCTACTGTTTTACGCGCATTTTCTCCAATTTCTACCCAGCGTTTAGGATTGATGATGCACTGTAAAATAGACCGGTAAAATTCGTCGGCCGAATCGGCAATTAAAATATCATGTCCATGCCTGCAATTAATCCCTTCTGCGGCCGTAGTGGTGGCAATGATGCATTTTTTCATGGCCATGCCTTCAATAATCTTTACCCGCATTCCGGTTCCGGAAATTAAAGGAACGATCATAATGGCTTTCGAATTCATAAATTCTACGGCATCAAAAACCTCCCCTTCTACAATCAGGTTTTCTGAATCGTATTCGAAGAAATGTTTCTGCATATTTTTTCCGGCGATATAAAATCGGAGATCTTTATTTAACTTCTCAATATCGGGCCAGATATCATCCAAAAACCATTCTAAACCTTCCTGATTCGGCCGCCAATCCATCGCACCCAAATGAAAAAGCGTAGGAAAACTGGTTTTGCTTTTATCAACTTTGTACTTTTCCAAATCTATGGCCACAGGGAAAACCGACATCGGCACTTCGCAGCCAAACATCAATATACTTTGCCGATCTGGCTCACTAATGGCAAAAATCTGGTGAAAACGGTTAATCTGATCAGTTTCGTAAGCCTTAAGCCGCTGTGCCAAAAAAGCGAGGTATTTGCGCCTTATCAAAAATTTTTCTGAATGCGAAAGACGCTCCCAAAGTGTAAACTCGATGTTATGTGCCCTATAAATCAGTTTTGCATTGCTATTTGCTTTAACCACATCCAGGTAAGGCACCACAAAAAGCCCTTCGAACTGAATAATATCGAAAACATTTTCGCGCAGGAGGTTTTCCAGTTGCCGGGCCGCATCTTCACTGTAATACCTCGAAACGTTGTAAGATTCGTTGGTGAAAATATTGAAAAATGCCGACCAAACATTTACATCAGTATCTAAATCGCAGGTATGGTACTTAATCTGTTCAAAAATAGGATCGTAAATATCCTCAATATCAATTCTTCCTTTTGTGGGGTTAAGGCTAAACAAAGTAATATCTGCACCAAGCTGTAGCAAGCCTTTTATGGTATTATAAACCACAATGGGATAACCACTATTTGGCGGAAAGGGAACCCGCTTAGTAATCAACAGAATTTTCACAATGTGTGAAAATACGAAAATTTAGGCGTTTTTTGAAAACAGTTCTAGCTGAGGGTCGCTAACATTAAAAGTTTTACGGTGAAAGGGCGATAATCCGATTTCAATCACCGCCTTACGGTGTGCAATAGTTGGGTAGCCCTTATTCTGCTGCCAATTGTAGTGCGGGTAATCCACGTGTAAATTGGTCATGTATTCATCGCGGTGTGTTTTGGCTAAAATAGAAGCCGCAGCGATATTCAAATACTTGCCATCGCCCTTAACAATACAGCTATGCGGAATCTGCGGATAGGTTTTGAAACGGTTCCCATCGATAACAAGATACTGTGGTTGGGTATGCAATTTTTCGATTGCCCTGTGCATGGCGAGAAAAGAGGCATTTAAAATATTGATGCGGTCTATCTCTTCATGATCGCAAGAGGCAACAGCCCAGGCCAAAGCTTCTTTTTCGATAATTGGCCTTAACAGGGCTCTTTGATCATGCGACAACTGCTTAGAATCATTTAAGCCTTCGAGCACAAATCCTTTTGGCAATATTACCGCTGCTGCAAAAACAGGACCTGCGAGGCAACCTCTTCCAGCTTCATCACACCCGGCCTCCAATAACTCTTCCTGATAGCAGTTTAACAACATGATGCAAATTTAAAGAATAACGTTAGATTATTGAAAAATGGTTCATAAAGATGTAATTTAGTTTTAAACACAACCAGCTTACAGAATGTTAAGAATCCTAAATACCCTTTTCTTCATTTTGATCTCCAGTTCATTATTTTCACAAATAAAAAAGGTACAACCTATATCTATGGAAGAGGAAACTTTATTAATGGAGACAAATTCGCATTGTATGCATAGAGATGAATATAGCCCTGCGCAAAGGAAAAAATTTTATCCTTTTAATCGTACAGAATCTATTTCCTTAATCTCCTTTCAAGATACGGTATCAGAATTTTCAAGCCATTTACCGGTAAAAAAAGGAATTTTGGATAGCAGCATGATTAAAGAAGAAGTTAAACTTTCTGGGGAAGATATTGATAAACTGACAGATTTAATTTATAATTATGGTTATATAACTAAGAAATACGGGGTAATTATTGATAGAATGTCGTGTTATGATCCTCATAACGCCATTTTGTTCTTTAATAAAAAAAGAAAGGTAATTGCTTACATCGAAATCTGTTTTGATTGTTTAGGTATGCAGTTCAGTTCGAAAAGTATAAAGGTTGGCGAAAATTGTACTGAAAAATTTGGCATCCTTAAAAATTTCTTTACTTCAAAAGGAATTAAATTTACATCACAAAACCATAAAGACGAAGAATGAGAATTTACAACGAAACCCTCGCCCTTCGGGTGGCCGAACGTTTAATGCACATCCCCGATGTGGAAGAGAAAATAATGTTCAGCGGGCTTGTTTTTATGGTAAATGGTAAAATGTGCCTGGGTGTTTCTAAAAACAGCATGATGGTAAGGCTTGACCCTAATATTCTGGAAAACCTGGCCGATAAAGATGGCTGGGAACAAATGGTGATGGGCGGAAGGCCTATGAAAGGTTATATTTCGGTATCGGAAGATGTTTTGAGCCGTAATGATGAACTCGATTTCTGGGTGAATCTTGCTTTAAGTTTTAATCCCTTTGCCAAAGCTTCCAAAAAGAAATAGCCAATTATTTTGGCCTTCGCTCTGCCAAGCACTCAAAACTTAGCAAGAACCATATTTTTTGATTAATTTTATCCCTCTAATCAAATTTTATGAAAAAAGGAGCTGCTATAGCGGTATTTCTGCTATCAATTTCATTTACTGTTCTGGCTCAAGTTAAAAGAACTGCTACACAAACATCAACAGCAACTAAAGAGGAAAGTACACCACAACTCAAAACGCAGGCACCTGAAGGCCATTACTGTGATTATTGCAAATTGAATTATCCCGAATCGCACTTTCCCTGCATCATGAAATCCATTAAAGGAAAGCTTGATGTGAGTACAGGTGAGGTGAGTTTTGTACCCGGGCAACCCATTGGTGGCATTGTGGTTAAAGGCGGCAAAAACGCTGACGGCAATTTAATTACCTTAATTAGCAATGAAAATGGTGAAATTGAATTCAACAATACCAGTGCCGGGAGTTACAAATTTATTGTATCTGTACCAGCTACCAATCCAAAATCGAGAGTGGCAGGCTCGCCAATTGGTGGTATAGTAGTAAAAGGGGGTAAAAATCCGGGGGGTAATCTGATCACTGTAATTACGAATGAAAACGGAGAAATTGAGCTGAATAATCTTCCTGCCGGAATGTACAAATTCACCACAGTTGGGGCTTCCGCTACTGAAAAAAGTAATCCACTTTATAAATCTAGCTATTCAGAGAAAGTTAATCCGTTGTATAAAAACTAAATTCGTTAAATTTACGCTACATTCCATTTTTGGCACCATTATGGAATCTTTCAAGTCTGTGCATCTTTAAATTGTTACACATTTAAAACACACATTATGAAACGTTTAAATTTAATATTGAGCTTTGCCTTTCTTCTGATCGGGGCTCAATCTTTTGCCCAAACCGATAAAGAAACTACCGTAAAAATTGTAGCGGATAAACACTATACATTTGTTGCCAACACTGCCATTCCGATGTCGAACACCGACATTAGCAGGATATTGAGTATAATGCCTGGCGCTCAGGGCGGTGCTGCGATAAACCTAAGCGGATCCCAATACGATGTAAGGGTTACAAAAGATAGCATTGTGGCTTATCTTCCTTACTACGGCAGATCATACTCTGCTCCAATAGATCCCAGTCAGGGCGGAATAAAATTTACTTCGAAAGATTTTACTTATACGGAATCAAAAAACAAAAAAGGTGCTTACACCATCCAGATTAACACGAAAGACGTAAAAAGAGAAAATTACCGTTTTACGATCAACATCTTTACCAGCGGTTACGCCTCTTTAACGGCAAGCAGCATCAACAAACAGCCTATTATATTTAATGGTTATTTGGACGAACCGAAGAAACAGGATTAATACGCGAATCGTCATTGCGAGCAGGAACGACGAAGCAATCTTTCATGCTTGCGAGCCGTGCTAAAAAGATTGCTTCGTCGGCTGAAAAAGCCTTCTGGCAATGACGGTTATACTTATTTTTTCACCAATTCAATTTGGAAAATATGCGGCCATTTTTTACCGGCTACGAAAAGCCTTTTGCCTGCTTTATCATATGCAATGCCGTTTAAAACATTATTGGCTTTTTCGTCTTCCGTTTTAAAATAATCGGCAGGCAAAAGTCCAGAGAGATCGATCTTACTTTCCACAGCACCTGTTTCAGGGTTAATAATCAGAATTTCGTTGGTGGTATATACGTTTGCATAGATTTTACCATCAATAACTTCAAGCTCATTTAAATTTTGAATGGCACCTTTATTATCAAAAACATCGATAGATCCGATTTTTTGGTAGGTATCTTTATTCAGAAAAAAGATGGTATTGGAGCCATCTGTATTCAGCACCTTTTGCCCGTCGAACGCCAAACCCCAGCCTTCTCTGCCCGTGGTGTAAGAGAACTCAGATAATTTTTTAAAGCTTGCTTTATCATAAACGAAACCAACTTTTTCGCGGTAGGTTAACTGAATAATCTTATTTCCGATTACGGTAATTCCTTCTCCGAAATATTGCTTGTCTAAATCTGCTTTTTGAAGGATTTTGCCGCTTGATGGCTCTACTTTGCGTAAACTCGAATGGCCATAATCGCCTGCGCTTTCATAAAAAAAGCCGTCGTGGTATTCTAGTCCCTCCACATAGGAGGAGGTATCGTGCGGCAAGGTTTTAATAACTTTGTATGAATATTCGGCTGGGGCCTGAGCTGCCAGAATATTGATGTTTGAAGTAAGGTCTTCTGATTTCCCAGACCCGAATATTTTTGCTGTTAAAAGGTGGTTGCCCAATTTTAAGCCGGCAGTTTTAAGTTTTATGGCCGAGGTATCGGTTTTGGAGATTACTTTAACGGTATCGATCAAGTAAACTACCGAATCTACCTTTTGTTCGGCTCCAAACTGAACTTTAACGTCGAATTCATTACCAGATGCTACGTTTAGTCCTGTCAACGGTGAAAGAAAACTGCGATAAGTGGTGGTAGCACTATCTTTACAAGCACTTAAACAGGCAAGTGTGGTACCGATAAATAATAGATTTTTAATGGGGTTAATCTTCAGGCCAAAACGCATCTTCAATATGTTTTAAATTATAGTTTTTATTTTTTGTAAATGTAATTGCAATAATATCAAAACGGATGTCGTTTTGATGATTCATTAAGTCAATATAGGCATTAGCGGCCAATTCCATCTGTATTTGTTTGGCTTTGTTCACAAAATCTTCCGGATCGCCAAAGGCTAAAGAACTTCTGGACTTAACTTCTACAAAAATCATGATCCCGTTTTTATATACAATTAAGTCTAATTCTGCTTTGCCAAACGTCCAGTTTTCATCCAAAATTTCATATCCCTGCTCTTCCAGATATCGCTTCGCGATACTTTCTCCTTCTTTACCTAAATCGTTGTGAAGCGCCATAGCCCTATTTAATTATTGAATGAGTGAGCTTTGAATGATTGAATTTTGATTGAGTGAGTTTTGAATGAGTGAATTTTGAATGAGTGAATTTTGAATGGTTGAGTTTTGAATGCGTGAATGGTTATTTTAAATAGATTTATTTATTTTCTCATTCAATAAGTCTCTCATTTAATCATTATTTCATTCTATCCCTCAATCATTCTCCTATTCAATCATTATTTAACAATAACAGAGCCCAAAAATTTAGAAATTTCTCTTTCTACACCTTTAATTACGCCATAACGCTGCATCAAGATCATTTGATTGTCTTCGTTTTTTTCCTCTTTAATTTCTTTTAAGAGGTTCATCAATATTTTTTCGACTTTCCGTTTCTTAAGGTGAAAAATACCTCCTAAAATGGTCGATTTTAAATTCATCGATTCATCTTTAACGTAAATCAGGTGTTTATTTAACCAATTTTCGCTCAGCGCATACTCTGAGGTTGAAAGTGTAATGGCCAGATCGGCAATATCCCGATCCTGATGTTTAACAAAGTGATTTGCTGTTGGTAATCTTCCATTGTCGATCTCTGATTTATAATAATCGATAATTCTTTTACACAGTGGGTCATCAAATTCAACGTCGCTCAAGTTCTGCATAATGAACGAACCGATGTACATGTCATCAATTTTATCCCAGTTTACAAATTCGTGGCCAAAAGCCAGTAATAAGCGTACAATCTCTTTTTCCTGGTGTTCATTTTCTTCTACCGGCTGCTGCTCATGCCCCATGGGGCCTGCGCTGTCGTCCCATAAATCATCTGGTGGGCCAAGTGGCTCTGGTGGGCCAGAAGAATATGGTTTTGGGCTTGAAGATGTGTTTGCTCGTTGATTGTTATCGAAATTTTTCTTGATTTTGGCCGAACGCATCTTGTTGAGTTCGCTCAATAAAATATGTTCATCAATTTCGAGCAAACTGCTACACTCGCGGATAAATACCGAGGCCTTAATCGGATCTGGAATTTTAGCGATACTTTCTACAATGTCGCGGATAATACCAGCCCGTTTAATCGGATCGTTGCCTGCATCTTTAAGCAGTACATTGGCCTTATATAAAATAAAATCTTTTCTATTTCCCTCTAGATAAGTTTTGAACGCCCCTGCTCCAACATGGTGCATATAAGAATCCGGATCGTGCCCATCGGGGAAGGAAACGATTTTAACGTTGAGGCCTTCTTCCAGGATCATATCCAAACCACGGAGCGAGGCTTTAATCCCGGCCGCATCGCCATCAAATAAAATGGTAATGTTCTGCGTAAAACGGCCAATCAGTTTAATCTGCTCTACAGTTAACGAAGTACCCGAAGAAGCCACCACGTTTTCTATTCCGGCCTGGTGTACCGAAAGCACATCGGCATAACCTTCGGCCAGGTAACAGTTATCTAAATCACGGATCGCTTTTTTGGCATGAAATAAACCATAAAGTACATTCGATTTATGATAAATTTCACTTTCGGGCGAGTTTACATACTTAGGAACATTTTTGTCGGTTTTTAAAGTCCTGCCCCCAAAACCGATAATCCTACCGGTAAAGTTGTGGATCGGAAACATTACCCGACCGCGGAAGCGATCATAAATTTTACCGTTATCGTTTTTGATCGATAATCCTGTGGCTTCTAAAAATTCTAATTTATGCCCGGCATTGATTGAGCTCTGCGTCATGGCATCCCAAACATCGGGTGAGTAACCCACCTCAAATTTTTTCAGGATGTCTTCTCTAAAGCCACGTTCTTTAAAATAACTGAGGCCAATGCCTTTGCCTTCGTCGGTTTCCCAAAGCTGTTTAACAAAAAATGCTGCTGCATATTGAGAAACTATATAAAGACTTTCTTTGGCACTCTGTGCTTCGGCATCCTGAGGACTCAGTTCGGTTTCTTCAACCTCTATGTTGTATTTATTGGCTAAAAATTTAAGTGCTTCAGGATATGAATATTTTTCATGATCCATAATGAAGCGCACCGAATCGCCTCCTTTACCGCAACCAAAGCATTTGTAAATACCTTTAGTTACAGATACGTGAAAGGAAGGTGTTTTTTCGCCATGGAAAGGGCAATTACCAATTAAACTGGTTCCGCGTTTTTTTAAGTGCACAAAATCCCCAACTACCTCCTCAATACGGGCGGTATCCATTATCTTATCTATCGTTTCGCGGTT
>Ga0308165_1001861_pt1 | contig 27754 bp, 26 predicted proteins | sample PhyWR2_FD_201032 | JGI IMG/M metagenome (GOLD analysis project Ga0308165, IMG submission 201032) | Phyllosphere microbial communities from UC Gill Tract Community Farm, Albany, California, United States - DLSLW.R2 | ecosystem: Host-associated > Plants > Phyllosphere > Unclassified | place: USA... | reverse complement strand
CCCCCTCCTTGTAAGGGAGGTGCTCTCCCAGCTGAGCTAATCACCCCCGCTGTGTGGAGTCGCATTATAGGGAGAGTTGAAAATGAGTCAACGCATTTTGTTAAGTTTTTTTCTGTTAGTCTTAAAATTAAACGATATAGTCAAGAAATACTTACGCGCGTTTGATTTGCCATCAAATTATCAGGAATATCACTCTTACCAGGCTGTAACATTGAGGAATTAGCACACAGTGATAGAATGTTGTTTGTGAACTTTCTCTGGCAACTGTCGTTTTTTCGGCATTTCTGCGTAATTAAGGCCTTTTAATGAAAATCAAAACTCGCTTTGCGCCAAGTCCAACTGGCTATCTACACGTTGGTGGTGCTCGTACTGCTCTTTATTCCTGGCTTTTTGCTCGCCACCACGGCGGCGAGTTTGTATTACGTATAGAAGATACGGATATCGAGCGTTCTACCCCTGAAGCCATCGAAGCCATTATGGATGGTATGAACTGGCTGAGCCTTGAATGGGATGAGGGTCCTTACTTCCAGACTAAACGCTTCGACCGCTACAACGCAGCAATTGATGACATGCTGGAAGCGGGAACAGCCTATAAGTGCTACTGCTCCAAAGAGCGCCTGGATGAGCTGCGTGAAACGCAAATGGCGAATCATGAAAAACCGCGTTATGACGGACGCTGCCGTCATGATACGCATGAGCACGCTGCTGATGAACCTTGCGTCGTTCGTTTTGCTAACCCGCAAGAAGGGTCAGTTATTTTTGACGATCAAATTCGTGGTCCGATTGAATTTAGTAACCAGGAACTTGATGACCTCATTATTCGTCGTACTGATGGCGCACCAACCTATAACTTCTGTGTGGTTGTTGATGACTGGGATATGCAAATCACCCACGTGATCCGTGGTGAAGATCATATCAATAACACCCCACGTCAAATCAATATCCTGAAAGCGTTGAATGCACCGGTTCCTCTTTACGGCCACGTGTCCATGATCAACGGTGATGACGGTAAAAAATTATCCAAACGTCATGGTGCTGTGAGTGTAATGCAATACCGTGATGACGGTTATTTACCGGAGGCACTGCTTAACTATCTGGTGCGTCTGGGATGGGCATATGGCGATCAGGAAATCTTTACCCGTGCAGAGATGATTGAGCTATTTGCCCTGAATTCGGTGAGTAAGTCAGCCAGTGCTTTTAATACTGAAAAACTGCAGTGGCTTAATCACCACTATATCAATCATTTACCACCAGAATATGTTGCTACCCAGTTGCAGTGGCATATCGAGCAGGAAAATATTGATACCCGTACCGGCCCACAACTAGCTGATTTAGTTAAGCTATTGGGCGAGCGTTGCAAGACCTTAAAAGAAATGGCGCAAACCTGCCGCTATTTCTATGAAGACTTCGCTGAGTTTGATGCTGATGCGGCGAAAAAACACCTGCGTCCAGTTGCGCGTCAGCCTCTGGAAGTGGTGCGTGATAAACTGACGGCGATTACCGACTGGAGTGCTGAAAATGTTCATCAGGCCATTCAGTCGACGGCAGAAGAGCTAGAGGTTGGCATGGGCAAGGTAGGTATGCCACTACGTGTCGCTGTAACGGGCGGTGGTCAGTCACCGGGCTTGGACGTGACCGTTCATGCTATCGGTAAGACGCGTTCATTAGAACGCATTACAAAGGCTCTGGCGTTTATCAGTGAACGTGAAGGGCAGTAACGATTTGTTCTATTCTGCATAACCGGCAATCAATGCCGGTTTGACCTGTTATGAGTAACAGAGGGCAAGAATACAATCCCTCTGTTACTTTTACGGTGTATCCACCTGTCGTAGAACGTTAGTTCGATAAACCGAACTGACTATTCATCTCTGATACCGAGCCGTGTTAAAACGCCTGCAATGCCGTCCCGCAGTAATATCGCAGCCATCCTTTGTTGCTCACTATCTGACATTTGCTGTAGTGAATTTAACAGCAGATTTTCCAGTGGCGTATCGTTGACATTATAACGAACCTGATTATCAGTGGCGCGTCTGGCACTATTGATAAAATCGCGAACATGCTCATCAATATGAATAAGACGCGCTTTACCACCCTGGACTCCCGGCTTTGGTGACGTCGTCCAGTCTTGTCTTCGAACCCATTTATTAATGGTTTGGCGGCTATAACCAGTAACTATAGCTAATTCCTCGGGTGTCATTCTTTCCTTGAGCACAGTGATTCCTTTTCATTTCCTGAAGGGAGGGGGTTAGTAGTTTATTTTATTGAAGTACTTTACCTCAAACAGTGACAGAATTAACTACAACGCGACTTGATGCAATCAGGTTTTAATCAGGACGACGACTTTTTAGGCGATTGAGCGCGTAAAAACAATTTGCCGTTGACAGCGAATGATGGGTTTCATATTATGCCGACCGTCAGCACGACAAGGTTATATGGTCTGGGGCTATAGCTCAGCTGGGAGAGCGCTTGCATGGCATGCAAGAGGTCAGCGGTTCGATCCCGCTTAGCTCCACCACATTCAAACCCTCGCTCAGGCGGGGGTTTTTGCTTTTTGAAATCCATCAATGACCACTCACTTCCATGTAATAGTCCTTTTTTAACCGTCCTGCCTCTGCTTGTTATTCGAAAAGCATTCCGTATTTTATCCAGGTAAACGTATTTTTGGCTGCCCTTAAACGGCAAAAAAACCGGGAAAACTGCTCCCGGTTTTTAGGTTAAATCTCAGTGCCTGTTTTGCCAGGCGCTGGCTGGTATTAGATAACCAATGCTGCGATAGAAGCAGACAGGATACTCACCAGAGTTGAACCATACAGCAGTTTCAGGCCGAAACGTGATACCACGTTGCCTTGCTCTTCATTCAGGCCTTTAATCGCACCGGCGATGATACCAATCGATGAGAAGTTAGCGAAGGAGACCAGGAACACAGACAGGATGCCTTCTGCGCGTGGTGACAGGGTGCCGACAATTTTCTGCAAGTCCATCATGGCAACGAATTCATTCGAAACCAGTTTGGTTGCCATAATACTGCCCACTTGCAACGCTTCACCCGCTGGAACACCCATTACCCAGGCAATTGGATAGAAGATATAACCCAGAATAGACTGGAAAGAGATACCCAGTACAGTAAAGAACAGTGCATTCAGTGCAGAAATCAGAGCAATAAAACCAATCAACATAGCAGCAACGATAACGGCTACTTTAAAACCAGCCAGGATATATTCACCCAGCATTTCAAAGAAACTTTGTCCCGCATGGCTATTTGTCATTTCCAGCTTATCTTCTGCTTCGTCAACCTTGTAAGGGTTGATAAGCGAAACAATGATAAAGGTACTGAACATGTTCAATACCAGTGCTGCGACGACATATTGAGGCTTCAACATCGTCATATAAGCACCGACAATCGACATTGAAACTGTCGACATAGCGGTTGCTGACATGGTGTACATACGATTACGTGACATTTTGCCGAGAATATCTTTATAGGCAATAAAGTTCTCAGACTGTCCGAGGATCAGTGAGCTGACGGCGTTAAATGACTCCAGCTTACCCATACCATTGACTTTAGAAAGTACGGTACCGATAGCGCGGATAACAATCGGCAATACACGAATGTGTTGCAAAATACCGATCAGAGCAGAAATAAAGACGATAGGGCAGAGAACTTTCAGGAAGAAGAATGCCAGACCTTCATCATTCATTTTACCAAAGACAAAATCAGTACCTTCGTTGGCAAAACTGAGGAGTCTCTCGAACATTCCCGCGAAACCTTGAACAAATCCCAAACCAGCATTCGAAGTCAGGAAGAACCAGGCCAGTATCACTTCTATAACCAGCAGCTGGATAATAAAGCGAATGCGTATTTGTTTGCGGTTAGGACTGGCTATGATAGCTAGCAGTGCAACAACAGCAAGCGCTAAAATGAAATGCAGAATATGGGACATATTTGCTCCGAATATGAGGCAAGTTTAGTTTCGTTGCACATTCTATGTAACGGCAAATAAGAAAATGAGATCCGTGCCACAAAATAGGAATATTCTATAATTCAAAATCAAAATAGTGATCTGTCATGCAATTCTCAGATGTTATGAAAACGATGCGTTTATGTTTCTGTTTCTGTGTATCAGGGAATCTTACCTTTCAGTCCAATGACATAATGTGAATTGCTACGCTCTTTTACTCTTCTGGTGAAATTCTGTCGCGCGCCTGTCGACGTTGCGCTTGTCTGCAAGTCATAATTTGTTAGCATTAAATATAGCAAAGGCTATGTCCCGGAGATACGCAGTGAATGAACCTCATATTAAACATAGCACCGGGCGGACAAGTCGCAAATTACGTCTGGCATTAATGGGCCCTGCCTTTATTGCGGCGATTGGGTACATTGACCCGGGGAACTTTGCCACGAATATCCAGGCCGGTGCCCGTTTTGGTTATCAGTTACTGTGGGTGGTGGTGTGGGCTAATATCATGGCCGCACTTATCCAAGTTTTGTCGGCAAAGCTGGGTATTGCGACAGGAAAAAATCTGGCAGAACATATTCGTGACAACTATCCGAAACCGATGGTGTGGTTTTATTGGGTCCAGGCCGAAATCATTGCCATGGCGACCGACCTGGCCGAATTTATCGGTGCGGCTATTGGCTTTAAACTCATCCTTGGTATCTCGTTGCTTCAAGGTGCCGTTCTGACAGGAATTGCGACCTTTCTGATCTTAATGCTACAAAGCCGTGGTCAGAAACCTCTGGAACTCGTTATTGCTGGCTTACTGCTGTTTGTCGCGGCGGCTTATCTGGTTGAACTGATTTTCTCTCGACCTGACATGATGGCGCTAGGGCAAGGGATGATTATCCCCAGCCTGCCAAATTCTGAGGCTATATTTTTGGCCGCAGGGGTGCTGGGTGCCACTATTATGCCGCACGTTATTTATCTCCATTCATCTCTGACACAGGGGCAAGGTGCCGGTAGTCGGGCTGAGCGTTACTCTGCGACGAAATGGGATGTATTGATTGCGATGACCATTGCCGGTTTTGTGAATATCGCCATGATGGCCACTGCGGCAGCGACGTTTCACTTTAGTGGATATTCTGGGGTTGCTGAACTGGAAGATGCTTACAAAGCGCTGGAGCCGCTACTGGGTCATGCAGCAGCCACTATCTTTGGTCTGAGTCTGGTCGCTGCCGGACTCTCGTCCACCGTTGTTGGAACGCTGGCCGGGCAGGTAGTGATGCAGGGATTTGTTCACTTTCATATCCCGTTATGGTTACGCCGAGTTATTACCATGATCCCTTCTTTTGTGGTTATCTTATTAGGATTGGATCCTACGCGTATTCTGGTAATGAGTCAGGTGTTACTGAGCTTCGGTATCGCTCTGGCTCTGGTGCCATTGCTATTGTTTACCAATAATAAAAAATTGATGGGCGACTTAGTTAATACCTGTCGTATGTCGGTTATCGTCTGGATGATTGTGTTGGTCGTGGTGACGTTAAATTTTTGGCTTATCTTCGCGACCTTTATCCATTAAGACGGGCAGGGATCTAATCCCTGCCCAAAGAGAATTAATGACGACGATGATGGCGTCTGTCTTTACTGTGTTTTCTATCCTGAAATCCATCGCGATAGCCACGCATATAGCTATCACGGCCTCTGTCTCTACCGCGTTCCCAGCCTCTGTCGTAACGATGCCAGCTATTTTTTCGCCACCGATAATTATCGTGCCAGTCATTACTATTGAGCCATTTTCCACCGTCCCAATAGTTTCCACGATAATCTTTGTCTCCGATTTGTAGCTTTATTGAAGGAAGCAGTGTTATCTCAGCGGCATTTGCCATAAAAGGCGCGCTGATGAATAACGTTAACGCTAGCATCAGTGGCTTTAGCATACTTAGTACTCCTGGATATACATCGGCCCCCAATGGCCTGTGACGTCATATTATCGGTAACAGCAAGACGCGATATTGGCATAATTCTTAATTTAACGTTTATTGAATCACTTCACTCGGCACTGACAAGCAAATGCTATGCCATTAATTAGCTGAATCGAGTCGCCTGTAATGTGACCTGCTTCACTATTTACGTGGTTACTGAATGATCGTCTTGTTGTTTAAGCGGGCAAAATTTACAGTGTCTGTAGAATATATTCTGACTTTACTGGAGTGATTAAACCATGACCAAATATGCTTTGGTGGGGGATGTCGGAGGCACGAATGCTCGTCTGGCATTATGCAGCCTGGATAATGGCGATATTGAACAGATAAAGACCTACTCAGGACTTGATTTTCCGAGTCTGGAGGCTGTTGTTGCTCATTATCTGACTACCATAGATGCCACAATAAAAGACGCCTCTATTGCCATTGCTTGCCCTATTACCGGTGACTGGGTGGCCATGACTAACCACACATGGGCTTTTTCTATCGCAGAAATGAAAAACAACCTCGGTTTAGATAATCTGGAAATCATCAACGACTTCACTGCTGTGTCGATGGCTATTCCGATGATCAAACCAGAGCACTTGATTCAGTTTGGCGGCGGTAAGCCGGTGGCAGATAAACCTGTTGCTGTCTACGGCGCGGGTACTGGCTTGGGTGTCAGTCACTTGGTTCATGTGGATAAACGCTGGGTTAGCTTGCCTGGTGAAGGTGGACACGTTGACTTCGCACCTAACAGTGAAGAAGAAAGCATTATTCTGGAAGTGTTACGAGCGGAAATTGGACATGTTTCGGCAGAACGCGTTTTGTCAGGTCCTGGATTAGTTAACCTGTATCGCGCCATTGTTAAAGCCGATAGCCGGACGCCAGAAAACTATCAGCCGAGTGATGTTACCGAACGTGCTCTGGCTGACAGCTGTACTGACTGTCGCCGCGCTCTGTCACTGTTCTGCGTGATTATGGGGCGCTTTGGTGGCAACCTGGCGCTGAATCTTGGTACTTTTGGTGGTGTTTATATCGCCGGTGGTATTGTACCGCGCTTTATGGACTTCTTTAAAGCTTCTGGTTTCCGTGCCGCATTCGAAGATAAAGGCCGTTTTAAAGAGTACGTTAAAGATATTCCCGTCTTCCTGATTGCCCATGACCAGCCTGGTTTATTAGGTGCAGGTGCGCATCTGCGTCAGGTACTCGGTAAAGTCCTGTAATACAATCAGGTCAAATAATAGAACATCACTCTATTGTGGATCGATAACCACAGCAGGCATTTCGATGGCTGCTGTCGTTTTATTCTAGTAATTTATCCATCATATTATCCTTTTTGTGGTAATTCATCCTTTCATTAGCCTACTGATCACTATTTAGTTCTGGCGTCGCCTGTGTTACACGGTGGTCTGATCAGTAAGAATATTTGTCTTCCCCCCTCGACAGTCTATTTTATTTCAGGCTATTGTCAGCGATATGCCACCCCATGTGGCAGCGTCGCTCGGATGGTCCGGGCGCTCACGTTATCAGAGGTATTTATGGCTGACTCCAGTCCAAAGCGTCGCTTTTCGCGTATCGATCGTCTTCCCCCTTATGTATTCAATATTACAGCTGAGTTGAAAATGGCTGCGCGTCGGCGCGGTGAAGATATTATCGATTTCAGTATGGGTAATCCGGACGGCGCGACACCGCCTCATATTGTTGAAAAACTCTGTACCGTGGCGCAACGTGATGATACCCATGGTTATTCAACCTCACGTGGGATCCCGCGTTTACGCAGAGCCATCTCAGGCTGGTACAAAGATCGTTATAATGTGGATATTGATCCGGAAACGGAAGCAATTGTCACAATAGGTTCCAAAGAAGGGCTGGCTCACCTGATGCTGGCGACATTGGATCATGGTGATACCGTACTGGTACCCAATCCTAGCTATCCTATTCATATCTATGGAGCCGTCATCGCTGGCGCGCAGGTTCGTTCCGTCCCGCTGGTGGAAGGGGTCGACTTTTTTGCTGAGCTAGAACGTGCGATTCGGGAAAGTTATCCGAAACCAAAAATGATGATCCTCGGTTTTCCTTCTAATCCGACAGCGCAATGTGTCGAGCTAGAGTTTTTCGAGAAAGTTGTTGCTCTGGCCAAACGTTATGACGTACTGGTTATCCACGATTTAGCTTACGCTGATATTGTCTATGATGGCTGGAAAGCGCCGTCAATTATGGAAGTACCTGGTGCGCGTGATGTCGCGGTAGAATTTTTCACCCTCTCTAAAAGTTATAATATGGCCGGCTGGCGTATTGGCTTTATGGTGGGAAATTCGGAACTGGTGAATGCGCTGGCACGTATTAAGAGCTATCACGACTACGGCACCTTTACTCCATTGCAAGTTGCTGCCATTGCGGCTCTTGAAGGGGATCAGCAGTGTGTACGTGATATCGCTGAGCAATATAAACGCCGCCGCGATGTGCTGGTGAAAGGGCTGCATGAAGCGGGTTGGATGGTTGAGTGTCCGAAAGCATCGATGTATGTCTGGGCAAAGATTCCAGAAGCTTATCAGGAAATGGGATCGCTGGAATTTGCTAAAAAAATGCTTCAGGATGCCAAAGTCTGCGTTTCTCCGGGAATTGGTTTCGGCGAATATGGTGACACCCATGTCCGTTTTGCGTTAATTGAAAACAGTGATCGTATCCGTCAGGCAGTACGCGGGATAAAAACCATGTTTCGTACTGATGGACTGTTACCGAACAGCCCGAAGAATAGCCCAGAGCTGGCTGAGTAATTGAGTGCGGGAAACTGCCTGAAATAAAAACATCCTCTTTAAAACAACGACAGGTTAGCAAGCCTGTCGTTTTCAGTGCCGTATCTGGCGTCAGTTATTCAATCATGAAGAAAAACGTGCCTGCCCATACCATCACCATAAACGAAGTGCCCATCAGAAAGTATTTCACTTAATATCGCTCCGCGCTTTTGCACATGTATTATACCCGTCATACTTCAGAGTACAGATAAAAATGGGTCATTATTACCCCGATGGCGCTAATGTACTCTTAAGCATAAATTAAAAACAAGTGTCTCAAAATTGTGACACTGATCGCTTTAAAGTCCGGATCAACCGGCCTGTCAGTCAGTTAAAATGGACCTCATTTTTTATAAATGAGAGTCACTATCAATAGAGGTTTGATTGTTGCCAAACTCACTCAATAAGACTTTCTTTTAATGCATTGATTTATTTTATTATTTTTGTTTTTCAGGTGTCTGTGGCGTTATTTTTATGTCGCCAATAATTGAGACGACTGACGCGGCTTTGAAGGCAATATGGCGTGGTGAATCGGGTATCTCGTGACGCATTTTTTTATAAATTAACCAAAAGAAAAACCGATGCTGAAAAAAATAGATTTAAATAGTGATTTAGGTGAGCATTTTGGTCAGTGGCAACTGGGTGATGACGCGGCCATTTTACCTTTGGTCAGCAGTGCAAACGTTGCTTGCGGTTTTCACGCGGGCTCACCCGCTCATTTGCTGAATACGCTGAAAGCGGCCACGATACAAAGTGTTATCGTCGGCGCACATGTCAGTTATCCCGATTTGGTGGGTTTTGGTCGGCGTAATATGGATATCGCCAGTGAAGATCTGACTGCCGATGTGATTTATCAGATAGGGGCTTTACAAGGTCTGGCACAAGCGGCTGGAACGGCAGTGCGTTATGTGAAACCACATGGCGCGCTCTACAATACCATTGCGCATAACGAACGTCAGGCGCTGGCGGTGATTGATGCGATTCTGACAATAAATCCTGGACTGCCATTAGTGTGTCTGGCCGGTTCGCCTTTAGTGAGCCTGGCACAACAAAAAGGTCTGAAAACAGTCTCTGAGGTTTTTGCCGATCGCGCTTATCACTCGGATGGCACCTTGGTGTCTCGTCAGCAAGCAGGGGCCGTGATTCATGATGTTGGACAGGCCGCCGAGCGAATGCTGCAGTGGGTGACAGAAGGAGGGCTAATCTCTATTGAAGGTGACTTTACCCCCATTGCAGCCCAGTCGATTTGCGTGCATGGCGATACGCCTGAAGCGGTCAACATGGCGAAACAAATTAGACACTTACTGCAGTCACAAGGCATAGTGATTGATTCCTTTCTATCTGAGTAATGGACTATCAGAGACATGAGAAACGGAGAAGAGGCTAAAATGCGCTTTATTGCGGTAAATCTAACCCATTTTTTAGTCGAACTGTCCTCGCTTGAAGAGACTCTTGCTCTGTTTGATTCACTCACGGATACGCCACTATCAGGCATTGAAGAGATTATCCCGGCAGCCCGAACACTGCTGATTCGCTTTCAGCCGTTGCAAGTGAATATGCATCAACTGGCGACCGATATCATTCATCGTCCGCGGGTATCAGTATCCCAGCGACAGCATCAGACAATCACTATCCCGGTTCATTATCAGGGTGAAGACCTTGGCTATCTTGCTGACCTGTTAGGAATAACCGTTCCTCAGGTTATTCAGTGTCATCAGGAGTCAGTCTGGAAGGTCGCATTTACCGGTTTTGCTCCGGGGTTTGCTTACCTCTCTTCCCCTGACTGGCAATGGCAAATACCACGACGCAGCACCCCACGCACGCGGATCCCGGCAGGTTCAGTCGCAGTGGCGGGTTCTTTTAGCGGTATTTATCCGCAAGCAAGCCCTGGGGGCTGGCAGTTACTTGGCTATACCGAACAAGCGATGTGGGATCTGAGTCGGGCCTCTCCGGCTTTACTGACCCCTGGTGCTCAAGTCCAGTTTATTCCCCATGAGAGCCGTAAAACTCTCTCCCTGCCGACCCGCGAACCGATAGCGGCTCAGGTTGCAGAAAAAGAAACCAGCCTGACTATACTGGCGAGCGGACTTCAGACGTTGTGGCAAGATCAAGGGCGGGCAGGTAAAGCGGCGATGGGGCTTTCGGCCTCGGGCGCTATGGATAAACAGGCGCTGTATAGCGCCAACCGTATTGTGGGTAACCCCCGTGATGCCTGTTGTCTGGAAATTACGCTGGGTGGATTACGTATCAGGGCGAATAAAGATATCGTTATCGCCGTGACGGGGGCACCTTGTCCGCTGACACTGACAACCGTGGACGGGAACGATTTTTTGCTGGCAGGTTATCGTCCACTGAATTTAGCCGCGGGGGATGAACTCGCTCTAGGCACACCATCTCGTGGTCTGCGTAGTTATCTTGCCGTGAGAGGTGGATTTGTCGTGTCTTCGGTATTAGGCAGTTGCTCCTGGGATACGCTGGCGCAAGTCGGACCGCGACCTTTGCGTCCAGGTGACAACGTTCAGGCCGATAGCAAGTCGGTTCACCGTGCGGTACTGCTTGATGAACAGCCTGCGGGCCGGCTGCCAGCGGCAGGTGAAACAGTGACTCTGGATATTACGATGGGGCCACGCGCTGACTGGTTCACTCCTGAATCCGTCAACCAGTTGATAACACAATGCTGGCAGGTTACCTCTGAGTCTAATCGTATCGGTTTACGGTTAGCCGGAGCTGAGGCTCTGGTCCGTAGTCACACAGCCGAGTTACCCAGCGAAGGCACCTGTAGCGGGGCGATTCAGGTTCCTGCCAGCGGGCAGCCGGTACTCTTTCTGCGTGATAATCCGGTGACCGGTGGTTATCCGGTGATTGCCGTTGTCGCCGACTATCATCTTGATCTGGCGGGGCAGATCCCACCGGGAACCTTTATTCGTTTTAAACTCATTCAGCCGTTGATTGAATTGCCTGGAGAGCACAGCCTGTGACAAGCACTACGCATAAAGTTTTGATTGCCAACCGTGGCGAGATAGCCGTTCGTATTATTCGCGCCTGTCAGGATTATGGCGTGCAGTCCGTCGCGGTGTACGCCAGCCCTGATGCAGATGCCTTATATGTCAAGCTGGCTGATGAAGCCTGGACGCTACACGGTGAAACCTCGACCGACACTTATCTGAATATTGATGCTCTGCTAGATATCGCCCGCCGCAGCGGCGCAACGATGTTGCATCCTGGCTACGGTTTTCTCTCCGAGCGGGCGGAGTTTGCCCGTGCAGTACAGGCAGCAGGGTTGATTTGGATTGGCCCCCAGCCTGAAACGATTGAACAGCTTGGCGACAAAGTTCAGGCGCGTAAAATTGCTTTAGCAGTGGGGGCTCCTTTAGTCACTGGAACAGCTGAACCGGTCAGTGGTGCAGAGGAAGTGATTGAATTTGCTACTCGACATGGTTTACCTATTGCAATTAAGGCAGCCTTTGGTGGCGGTGGTCGTGGGCTGAAAATTGCCTGGAGACTGGATGAAGTCGCTGAGCTTTATCATTCGGCAACCCGGGAAGCACTGAGTGCTTTTGGTCGCGGGGAGTGTTATGTCGAGCAGTTTATCGACCGCCCACGCCATATCGAAGCTCAGGTGATTGCGGATAATTACGGAAATATTGTGGTACTGGGAACACGAGACTGTTCACTACAGCGTCGTAATCAAAAGCTGGTGGAAGAGGCCCCTGCGCCTTTTATCAGCGATGCCCAGCGGGAGCAAATCCACCGCGCGGCAGAGGATATCTGTCGACATGCCGGTTACATCGGGGCAGGGACAGTCGAGTTCTTACTGGGACGAGACGGAATGCTCTCTTTTCTGGAGGTCAACACTCGCCTGCAGGTTGAGCATCCGGTCACTGAAGAGGTCACCGGGCTGGATATAGTGGTTGAGCAATTACGCATCGCCGACGGTCAGCCGCTGAGTATTCAGAAAACACCGGTATCCCGCGGTCATGCCTTTGAATTTCGTATTAATGCCGAAGATGCCGGGAAAGGGTACCTGCCGACCCCCGGGAAAGTGACCGCTTTTCATGCGCCTTCTGGTCCGGGAGTTCGTCTGGACAGTGGTGTCGAAACGGGTTCTTCTGTGCCGGGGCATTATGACTCGCTGATGGCCAAACTGATTATTACCGGACAAACCCGGGAACAGGCGATTAGCCGGGCGCGCCGCGCGTTACGAGAGTTTCGTATTGAAGGGGTGGCCTCGGTGTTACCTTTCCATCGTGCCGTCATGGACGACCCTGACTTCACCGAACACTTTAACGTCCATACGCGCTGGATAGAGACCGATTTTACCGGTTATATCGCGCCTGCAGAACGCCAGCAGCCTGCCACTGATGACAGTATCCTCCACAGCTGGATAGAACTGGATGGTCGACGTGTGACGCTGGGTCTGCCTGGCCATTTATTCAGTCGACTGGCACTAAGCCCTGGTTCTCTTTCGGATCAGCACACCGACAGCAATCAGCAGGCCGCGAATAACGCCATCAATGCCCCGATTACCGGCCAGCTATTTCGCTGGCTGGTTAGTGAAGGAACGTTGGTTCAGGCTGGTGATATCATCGCGATAATGGAAGCGATGAAAATGGAGGTTCAGGTTATCGCCGAGCAGAGCGGAGCCATCCGGCTTCTGGCTACCCCAGGTACCCAATTTCAAGCCGGTGACGTATTAGGGGAAATTAATCCCTGGCAGTAAACCCTGTGGATAGAGCAGAACGCTGTAATAACCGGTTCTGCTTTTAGTGCAGGTGTGATGAAACGTCATGATAAACGCTGAGGTTTTTCACGCCGAAAACCGAGGCCGATAATCCAGCCAAAAATATAGGGTAGAAAGCGATAACGTTTAATTATTCCTGGCAGTGGACTGCTCTGACCCGGTTGCCGTTTTTTACCACTCATTTTAATTTGAATAAACTGTGTGGCGCGAGTGGGAAACTGGCGACGACGTTGTACCTTATTTAACTGCGCCAGCGTGATATTGCCACGCAGTAACGGTCGCGTCAGAATATTGGCAGCAGCAACCGCATCCTGAATAGCAAGATTGACGCCAACGCCACCAATCGGTGACATGGCATGTGCCGCATCCCCGATACATAACACTCCCTGTTTCGCCCAATGGTCGAGGCGGTCAATGCGAATATCAAGCAGCCGTAGTTGATTCCAGTGTGTCAGCTCTTCCATACGTGAGTCTGGGAAAGGCGCGACAGCCGCTACCTGCTGTTTAAAGGCCTCTATTCCGGCTTCGGCCAGCACGGGAAATTGTCCTTTAACAATCGAATAGCCGCACTGCCAGAATTGACCGCGATCGATCATAATAAAATTCTGTTTCGGCCCTTTATGGCCCATACCCCACGCAGGGTCGTCATCGCGTTTATTCAACTGGAACCAGACCACATCACGTGGAGCGCCAAATGACTGGCTATTGAACCGGGCTTTTTCACGCACCTTTGAGCTGCGCCCATCACAACCGACAACCAGACTGGCATGGATATCAAGCGGTTTTCCATCAGCCAGCAGACGCGCGCCTGATATCTGCTGGTCGGTATAAATAAAGTCCTCAAAGGCGCAGGATTGCAGCAAGGTAAAGCCAGGAAACGCGCCCGCACGCGTAGCAAGGAAATGAAGAAAATCCCACTGCGGCATAAAGGCCATAAATTTACACTTGACGGGCAGGCGGGAAAAGTCGGCCAGGGTAACCTCTTCACCGTCAATTTCTGCTTTCAGGCGTTCGGCTCGCTGGTGGGGAAGCTGAAGCAGGTCATCCAGCAGTCCGAGCTGATGCATGACCTGTAAGGTTGATGGGTGGAGAGTATCTCCGCGAAAATCACGTAAAAAATCAGCGTGTTTCTCGACAACAATAACCTTCACCCCGGCTCGTGCCAGCAAATAACCCAGCATTAAACCGGCTGGCCCACCCCCGACAATACAGCAGTCGGTAGTCAGTGAATCTGTGGTCTGAACCATATCCATTCTCCCGGTATACTTCTGGTTATCTGAAAGCAATATTTATAAGTTAATGCTTATCATTCTCCTTGGCGAGTTAACTCTGAATCTTTCCTGGAGACTATTTAATCTCAATAGCATATTTTTCAACCGGAGTGATGTGCTTAACCAGTTTGTTATCAAACAGGAACTGTTCGTAGGCCTGATAGCGAGCCGTATCCAGATGACCAGGATTGCTGGCGAATAGCGGCAACGTTTTCAGCCATGCCTGATGATTCAGCTCGGTATTCAACTCGGGATGACTTTTGGCAAAGGCTTGCCAGGTTTCCTCTGGATGGGCCTGTAAATAGTCATGCCCTTTTTTCAGTGCGGTGAGAAATTTGGCTATTTTCGGCTCAGTTATCTCATCCCGGTTGGCCACAATAATCAGCTCGTCATAGGCTGGAATACCGTAGTCTTCAATATTAAAGACTACCGGTTCTTTACCCTGGAGCTGTAATTCGAGGGCTTCGATATTACGGTAACCGCCGATGACGGCATCGACTTGTCCTGCCAGGAGTGCCCCGCTGAGCTGGAAGTTAACATTGACAGGGGTAACATCACTCAGCGTGAGGCCTTGGTTTTTTAGCATCGTGCCAAGGGTCACTTCTTCAATGCCAGAGACTGAATAACCTATTTTTTTGCCCTTTAGTCCCGCTGGAGAAGTGATATTTTTATCCAGGGTAATAATCGTGTTCAGCGGGGTATTCACCAGAGTACCGATACGAACCAGCGGCAACCCCTGATCGGCAAAGAAGTGTAGTTGTGGCTGATAGGTAATCGCGAAATCGGCTTTTTTAGCGGCAACCAGCCGCGGTGGGAGTGAAGGATCGGACGGTGGCACGATATGTACCTCCAGCCCTTCATCTTTAAAGGCGCCGATTTGTTCGGCAACGATAATCGGAGCGTGGTCTGGATTGAGATACCAGTCCAGCATCAGTGAGACTTTTTCTGCCGCAGAGACATGACCTGCAACCATCGTTGTCAGTAACAGAACATTTAGGATTTTTTTCATCATATTCAATTCCTTGTGTTAAATATAAGAGATGATTATTCAGTGGTCCAGTTCACCAGGCGATTCAGCAAGCTATCAACTGCGACCCAGAGCAGCACGGTCATCAGAATGAGAATAAATAGCGCAGCAAATAGCTGATCGGTTTGCATACGCGCGTTGGCATTAAGCATCAAATAGCCCAGCCCTTCAGCCGAGCCAACCCACTCTCCGATAATGGCTCCGATAGGCGCTATTGCGGCTGCCATTCGCAGGCCAGTACCAAAGGCAGGCAGGGCTGCCATTAGCCGTACATGACGCAGTTGCGCCCAGGGCGAGGCTCCCAGAGTACGGGCGAGGTCGATATAGTCAGCGTTGACGCGTCGCAGGCCATCAAAGAAGGCCGAGGTGACAGGGAAGAAGATGACCAGCACAGCCATCGCCACTTTGGCACTCATACCAAACCCGAACCACAGCACCAGTAACGGGGCGAGTGCAAATACCGGGATCGCCTGACTGGTCAGTACCAGTGGCATCAGCCAGCGCTGCAGACGGGGTGAGTAGGTCATCCCCAGCGCCAGCAGCACACCGAGCAAGACGCCCAGCACCAGACCACTCAATACTTCGGAAGCGGTTACCAGAGTGTGATAAATCAGATAGCTCTGCCCTTGCCACAACGCCTGCGCTACGGCGACGGGAGAAGGCAGTAGAAAGGCGGGTATCGAACTCAGCGTCGCCAGCCACCACAGCAGTAGCAGACCGGTAAAGACCGTTATACCCCGCCCCCAGCGTGCCAGACGACTGTCCGGGTGGGCCATCATTCTGCCCCTCTCACCAACTGTTGTAACAGCTCGGCCTGACTTTTCAGTAAGTCCGGATCGTCGGGTGCTCGAGGCGGCAGACCGTTGATATGATGGCTATCATCAATACCTGCCGGATGCCGTGACAGAACCAGCAGGCGGTGGCTGAGACGGCAGGCCTCCATCGGGTCATGAGTGATAAGTAACACGGTATGATTGCTCAGCAGTTCGGCTGCCAGAGTCTGAATCGTGGTGCGGGTAAGGGTATCAAGTGCGGAAAAGGGCTCATCCATCAGGACGACAGGCTGACGCTCATAGAGGGTGCGCGCGATGGCAGCCCGTTGACGCATCCCCCCTGAGAGCGCTACAGGACGGTCATTTCCATGCCCGCTGAGTCCGACACGTTCCAGCAGATGATCGGCCCACACCCGATCAGCCTTTTCTCCGCGCAGCCGGGGGCCGAGGGTGATATTCTCCCTTACCGTTAGCCAGGGATACAACAGGTCTTGCTGACCCATATAGGCAATTCGCCCCGATACGGGCAGACCATCGCTGGCAACGACCGTGCCAGAGGTGGCAGTAGTCAGCCCGGCGATAATCTTCAACAGACTGGTTTTTCCCGCGCCACTGGCCCCGAGCATCCCCACAAAGGTCCCACCTTCTATACGGAAGTTCAGCCGTTCAAAAATGACCCTTGAGCCAAAGCGGAGCGTCAAATCACGAACTTCAATACCGGGTCTTGGAGAGACTGCGTTCACTCTGTCTTCCCCGATTTTTCAGCTGCGTTCAGCCCCATCTGCCAGAAGGCGGACTCCAGTCGGGTCGCGGTAGTAAATATTTCACTTAAGCGGGCGAAGCGAGTGTCCGCTCCCCGTTCTTGACCCACCCGGTCGAGCATCTCTATCGCTGCTTTAACCCCATTAAGGTAGGCTGGGTCACTGTAGTTTTGCATCCATGAAGCATAAGGATTCCCTTCCATCACCGTGTTTGCATCATCCAGCAGGCGCAGGCCGACCTCAGCATAACCGGCCACGCAAGGAAGCAGAGCAACCAGTAATTCAAGTGCATCTCCGGCGTGACCGATATCCAGGACATAGCGGGTATAGTTGATGGTTTCACTGGCTTCTGGCTCATGGGCCATTTGCTCCTCATCCAGACCCCACCCGGCGCAGTAGCCAACATGCAGCGGCAGTTCAGCAACGATATGATTCAGTGAACCGACAGCGGCGCGGATTTCAGGCAAGGTATGGAACTTAGTGGCTAGCAGCGCGTAGGCCCGGGCGAAATGAACAAGGAACAAGTAGTCCTGAGTCAAATAACGGCGGAAAGCGATCTCTGGCAGAGTCCCGGCGCCAAGTTGTTGCAAAAATGGATGAGAGACATAGTGTTGCCAGTCCTGCCCGGCGTTCTGACGCAGGCGACCAAACAAACCATATTCGAACATTGAAACAGACATAAGATCTCCAAAAAAAGGTGGAGATCCGGGGTGCGGCGGCGGTGTGAAGAGTCAAAAGCACGGCAGTGCCTGACAACCCGTCCCTTCGCTGGCATGACCCAGATCAGGTTCAAAGGGTTCGGCATTTCTGCCATCTCAGCCCATTACAGGACACCCCTCGGAGAGCCTTGTTATACGATATTTATTTTTTTATTACAACATAATGCAGGTGAGTTGCGGTGGTGAGGGGCGTTATTAAATTTAGGTAATAAACAATTACACCTTGATAATAAAAATTGAAATAATTATCATTTTTATTCAAATTGTGAAGAATTCCGCTATCTGACTGCCCTTGATGGGTAGCCCAAAAGCTAATTTAAGGGTTGTTTTAATGAGATTTACCGCCTTATACACCATGATGATGTTGTGTTTCTCATCGTCGCTTTATGCGCAGGAAACCACAAACAGTGATGATGAATTGATTGTCAGTGCGACCCGTAATGATGGTTCAATCAATGATTCACCTCAGGTGATTAAAATCATTACCGCAAAAGAAATTGCTCAACAGCGCGAGCTGACGTCAGATACCTCACAGATCCTCAGCAACTTGTTGCCATCATTCTCACCGTCCAGACAAAAAATGTCTGGTAGCGGTGAAACACTACGGGGACGCACGCCTTTAGTGATGATCGACGGTATTCCACAATCGAATCCGTTACGTCCGACTGGGCGTGAAATGCATACCATTGATGCTTCCATGATCGAGCGTATTGAAGTGATTAAAGGGGCCAATGCCAGCAATGGCATCGGAGCAACGGGTGGGGTTATCAATATCATCACCAAACGCGCCCAGCCAGGTACTGTAAACCAGCACTTCAGTGTTGAAACCACGACGCCGACCTCAGAACTGGACAGCAATACTCTTTCCTATAAGACCAACTACAGCGTTAATGGAAGCCAAGAGTATCTCGATTATATGTTTGCCCTGAGCTATGAAGATCAAGGCTTATTCAAAGATGCTGATAATCATGCGATCGGCGTTGATAATACTCAGGGCGATCTGATGGATTCTCGCGCCTGGGATATGTTAGCCAAAGTAGGCTACTGGCTGGATAACGATCAGCGCGTTCAACTCAGTATCAACCGCTACCGACTAAAAAATAAAAATAATTATCTCAGTGTCCGGGGCGATCGTTCTGCTGGTTTACTGACAACATCGGTTAAAGGTACCCCTGAAGGAAGTTCACCACACAATGATGTCTGGACGGTTGGAACGACCTACGATAACTACGACCTGGCCGGTATGAAGCTCACCGCGCTGTTCTACTATCAGCGTTATGAGGCTTTATTCGGCGCAACCAACTCTTCATCATTCCAGGATCCTACCATTGCACCAATCGGTACACTTTACGATCAGAGCCGTGCTTATACTGAAAAATATGGCAGTAAAGTTGCGCTTACCAAAGACGATATCTGGGATGACAAAATTAAAGTTACCGCAGGCTTCGACACGCTGTTTGACAATTCAAAGCAGGATCTCTGGTCGACTAAACGGACTTATGTTCCAGAAATTAACTACACCGATCTGTCACCTTTCCTGCAAATGGAATATGCACCGATAGAGTCGGTGAAGCTAAGTGGGGGAGTACGTTATGAGTATGCCCGCCTGAATATTGATAGTTATCAAACGGTTTGGGCCAACGATAATGTGAACGTCCAGGGAGGAACCCCTACGTTTAATAAGACTCTTTATAACGCGGGTATTGTCTGGACGCTATTTGAGCCAGTGAGCCTATTCGCCAGTTATAATGAAGGTTTTACCGTTCCTGATGTCGGCCGCGTGCTACGAGGTATTGACACATCAGGAGTCAAACTTGACGACTACAGTGGCTTACAACCTATTGTCACTAAAAATAGTGAAGTCGGTATTCGTGTTCAACAATCCGCGTTTGATTTTGAAGCCAGTTATTATAAATCAACGTCAAAATTAGGAAGCCGTGTTGAGCTGCTTGACGATGCTTTTGTTGCGCGTCGTGAAAAAACTGAAATCGATGGTATGGAAATCAGCGCGGGTTATCGTCCGAATGAGGATCATAAACTGACGCTGGCGTGGTCGCATATGCACGGTCGCTATGACAGTAATGGTGACGGTAACCTCGATGCTAAACTGGATGGTTTGAATATTGCCCCAGATCGGGTTATCGCGAGCTGGTCTGCCAACTGGGATCCTAAGTTAAGTACCTTCTTGCAAGCAAATTGGGCCCTGGGTAAAACCTTTGATGACCAAAATAAAAACTTTTCCGGCTATGCGTTGGTAGATGCTGCCGTCGGTTATCGGTTACCCTACGGTAAGTTGAGTCTCGGTGTCTCCAATCTGCTGAATAAACAGTATATAACTTACTATTCACAAAGTGCCTCTGTTGATCCAGATCGTTACTTTGCTGGGCGAGGACGTACCGCGACATTGGGTTACAGTATTGATTTCTGATTAGGATTGCCCCTGTGATAAGGGGCAATATCATTGATAATGAAAAATGGTTATCCGTTTTCTCTCCTGCGTCGCCGTTGTCTGCAGGCGCTGCTATTAAGTAGCGTTTCACCTAAATTATTTGCCGCATTAGCCCATCAGCCTCGGGTAATATCTTTATTCCAGGGAGCCACTGATAGCCTGGTAGCACTCGGTGTAACACCTGACGGTATTGTTGAATCCTGGGCGGAAAAGCCGGTTTATCGCTATCTACGGCCGTACCTTTCTGGTGTCTTACAACTGGGTTTAGAAACTCAGCCGTCGCTCGAAAAAATAGCCCTGGTCAAACCTGATATCATTTTTGCTTCCCGTTTTCGTCACCAGGATGTCGCGCCATTGATGGAAAAAATCGCGCCAGTGGTATTGCTGGACGATGTTTTTGAATTCAAAAAAACGCTACAGGTTGTGGCGGAAAGTCTGTCATTAACGGCACGTAGCGATCGGCTACTGGCGCAGTGGTCGCAACGTATTGCCACAATACGTGAACGGGTCAGTGAACAGTTTCCCCCCTCACAGATACCACAAGTTTCGGTGATTGAAATTCGTCCTGATCATATTCGTCGCTATCTTGCACATAGTTTTCCCGGCTCAGTGATGTCTGAACTCGGTTTTGGCTGGCAGGATCAAGACGTCGAGACACGCAACTCATCGCTGCGTTTTTCCAGTATGGAAAATATTCCTTTATTGGATGCCGACGTCTTTTTTATTTTATTACGGGCGAACAGTCCGGCAATTACTCGCCAGTATCATAACCTGCAAGCACATCCTCTCTGGCAACAGCTGAAAGCGGTAAAAACGGGTCAGTTATGGGAGGTTGATAGTGTGCCCTGGAGTTTATCGGGTGGGATCCTTGGGGCTAATCAGATACTCAACGATGTTGAGCATGCCATGACGCGGAGGAGTCCATGAGGAAAGGATTTTTCCTGGGGGCGGCTTTATTAGTGATTTTAGCCGTTCTTAGTATGATGACCGGCCCCCGCTTCTATTCTTTATCACAGCTGTTCAATGCGTTGTTCCATAGTGACCCAACGCGCACCGTTGATATTATTATTCATACTTCGCGTGTGCCGCGTACGGTGCTGGCAATGGGCGTTGGGGCATTTCTTGCCGTTGCTGGTGGATTGATGCAGGCCCTGACGCGTAACCCACTGGCTTCTCCTGGGCTGTTTGGTGTGAATGCGGGGGCGGCATTATTTATTGTTTTTGCCAGTAGTTTTTTCGCTATCAGTGCCCCAGGCAGTACCTTGTTGCTGGCTTTCAGTGGGGCATGTGCTACCGGCATACTGGTGTGGTTTGCGAGTAAAGTCAGTAACGGACAGCTCAATCCATTACGTCTGGTGCTAGCGGGGGTGGCGATTACAGCTCTGTGTAATGCTTTTACCCAGGCCATTCTGGTTATTGATCAAGAGAGCCTCGACACCATGCTGTTCTGGCTGGCGGGGAGTCTGGCCCGAAGTGATGGTGCCAGCGTTTATCCAGTATTATTTCTTGGAGGAGTACTCGTTATTGTTGCCTGCATGTTTGCCGGGCAGATGAGCGTGCTCAATGCCGGGGAGGATATCGCTCGGGGATTAGGCCAAAATATTGCCCGGGTTCGCCTACTCGCCAGCATTATGGTGGTTGGCCTGGCCGGCTGTGCTGTCGCCCTGGCGGGTAATATCGGCTTTATTGGACTTATCGTGCCACATATTGCCCGTCAGCTATTTGGTAGTCATCTTCGTCACACCCTGCCTGCTTGTGCGCTGCTTGGCGCGTTGCTGTTGCTTGCCGCAGATATTGTTGCGCGAGTGATTATTTTGCCGCAAGAAGTGCCGGTCGGCGTAATGACGGCTTTAATGGGCGCGCCATTTTTTATTCTGTTAGCGCAGCGCGGGGGGAAATATGCCGGATAGCCACATTTTCCGTTGCGGGCCACTGATGCGTGAATATTCACGATCTGTGCTACCGATTTTCCTGCTGTGCTCTGTGGTCACTCTGCTGATTATCGTTAGCGCCTTGAGCATTGGCGAAGTGGTTCTCAGTGTACCGCAAACCTTGCAGCTGCTGTTCCAGCCAGATGACAGCGCACAGAGTTTTATCCTGCATGAACTGCGTTTACCTCGAGTGATTCTCGCCTTACTTGCCGGTGGTGGGTTGGGGGTTGCCGGGTTAATCATGCAGACCCTGGTACGTAATCCGTTAGCCTCACCCGACACCCTTGGGGTGACGACCGGGGCCAGTGTTGGCGCATTACTGTGGCTGTCTTTTTTCAGCCTTAAATACGGAAGTTCGGCCATGCCCTATGCGGCCATGGCGGGTGCTGCCGTTGCCGTTAGCCTGATTTTCCTGCTTTCCTGGCGCAGTGGTGCGACACCCTTAAGGTTAGTGCTTACCGGCGTGGGTGTTTCAGCGCTTGCTGGAGCGATAGTCACGTTGATTTTGGTTTTCAGCCCACTGACCACCACGTTTTCAGCCTGGATATGGCTCAGTGGCAGTGTTTATGCTGCAAGCTGGGATAAGGTACTGCAGTTGCTGGGTATTTATTTATGGGCACTACCGATCCTGCTGGTCTTACTTCGTTACATGAAAATACTCCAGTTGAATGACAGCCTTGCCATTGGGCTTGGCGTGGCAATACATCCCCGGCGGATATTGTTGCTTTTGGCGTGTGTTCTTCTGTCCGGGGGCGCGATTTCATTGGTCGGCGCTATGACCTTTGTCGGCTTGATTGCACCACATCTAGCCAGACTGATTATTCGTAGCGGTTTTTTCAGTCAGCTATTGATTACCGCCTGCTGTGGGGGATGTATGGTTATTATTGCCGATCTGCTTGCCAGAACGCTGTTTCTGCCGGCTGATTTACCCGCAGGTATTTTTGTGGCTCTGGCCGGTGCCCCTTTATTTTTATGGCTACTTATTCGGCAGCGGACATAATCTGATGGAGAAAATGTGTCTCTTTTAACCAAGAACCTGAGTATCAGCTATCAACAGCACAAAGTGATCGATTCTCTCGATTTAGCCCTGCCAGCACAGAAAATATCGGTACTGATAGGGAGCAATGGCTGTGGTAAAAGTACCTTACTGAAATCTATGGCAAGGTTACTGATACCTCAGTCGGGTGCTGTTATTTTGGATGGTCAGGATATCCATGCCAGCAATACGGCTCAGATTGCTCGGAAGCTGGCGATTTTGCCACAATCCCCCGTTGCACCTGAGGGCGTCACGGTTCGTCAACTGATCAGTCTCGGTCGTTTCCCTTACCAGAACTGGCTACGACAATGGTCAGAAGAGGACGAACAACAGGTTGATAAAGCGCTTCGTCTTACGGACACTTATGCACTACAACATGCTGCTGTGGACGCATTATCAGGTGGACAACGCCAGCGGGTCTGGATTGCCATGACACTCGCGCAGGATACGCCTTACCTGTTGCTGGATGAACCAACGACCTATTTGGATCTGGCGCATCAGATAGAGATCCTCGAATTACTACGCGAGCTAAATCAGCAGCAGAATAAAACTATAATTATGGTTCTGCATGACCTTAATCTGGCCTGCCGTTATGCTGATAATCTTGTCGCGGTACATCAAGGTCGTATTTATGCCCAAGGAACACCGCAAGACATTATGAGCGAGACGCTCGTGAACACCGTGTTTAATCTACGCTGTAAGATTATTGATGATCCCTTTTTCAATACGCCTCTGTGTATCCCATTTCCTGGAGCGTTGAATGCTGACGCTTGCTGAACGTACCTATTTGCGAACCCATTTTGGCCTGCACACTTGTAATGAAGCGGATGTGCGCAGTTTGCCCGCGGATACTTTACTGGATGCCGATACTTGTCGTGGTATGTTAACGACAATTATGCCGTTGACCGGTGCGCCCGACCTGGCGATTGCAGCCTCTTTATTCGTTAAACGGCTCGCTTTTCTTACCACCGGTAATGTGCTCTATGCGATGAGCGTATTTGATAAAGGTTTAATCCTGTCACTTTCAGACTGTCAGCTAGAATATGCCCATGACAATGGACTATGGACCTCCTCGCTACCTGCTGACGTGACCGAGAGTGTAGCGTCGACGACTGAACGCTCAGAATGGCGCGAAGTTATTGTGGGGGCATTATTCAAAGATTTTCTCTCGCCACTACTGGATAGCCTGTCACAGGTCAGCGGCATACCTGTCCCCATACTCTGGGAAAATATCGCTGTTCGCGTTTATTCCCTGTATCAGGGGCGGATGGAGGGACTTGATCCACAGCAGGAATCACGTCGCCAGGCAGATTATCGCTGGCTGCTAGAGCAAGCAGATCCAACAGTATTTGGCCTGCCATGGAACCCATTAACGCGATTTAACCGACCGTTGAAACATACAGCAGCCGGTAAAAAAGTCCGTTTTCGTCGAACCTGCTGCTTTTATTACAAAGCGGTGAGTCCTGTTGAGTATTGTCATAATTGCCCGCTACTTATCGCTAAGGATAAGAGGGGTTGCGATAAGCAGTAAAAAAGAGAAATCTCCTTATCGCTATCTTCGATTATTGATGATGGTTATATTAATAACGCTATTATCTGTAAATTTTTAGCCGGCAGATTTTACGACCCATATTTAGCTTGCAGATATCATCCCGGCTAAAGAATTTATTTATTCAAAAATGCCATGTTGCCCCAAGTATCGGGCCGCTCTGCAATATGTTATGGACATGATCTTGACGGTCATAATTAACTTTGAAAGCCTTATAACCTGCTGAAACCGTAAGATTATTGATGAAAGTATAATTAATACTGGCTAGCATAGACCAGGTGTAATCGGACCCTACACCCATCCCGCCAGCATCTATCTCAGACTGAAAAGCGATATTGTTTGTAATAGGAACAAAGGCCCTTGCCCCAATCAGCGGGTCTATCCACCAGAATTTTTCACCGTAGGATGCGCGACGGCTCCCTATTGATGGGTGATAAGCATTGACGGTAACGTCATTGCTTATGTACCAGTAACGGAATCCCCCCAATACATCGAGAGTGTAATTCTCGGTATCCATTATTCGATACCCACTCATCATCGTAGTCATAAATTGAATGGTCTTAGCCTTGCCGCTCATACTGGCGCCTGGCGGAATAATTACCGTCATTCCTGGTACCTGAAATGCCGGTAGATTGTCATATTTATCACGATCTGTTGCGTCGGAATACATGATGTTGCCGGAGAAAACCAGACGTCCATGACGAGCCCATATATTGACGAAACTTCCTAGATCGAGGTTGCTTATGGTGTCAGACAAAGACCTGTCAACTTCAACAGCGGCCCCGCGCTTAAAGGGAGCCATTTTTCCACTGATACTGGGTGCCCACAGAAAAGATGAGATCTGTAAATCCCATGTCTCCTGTTTTTCCTCAGTGTATGCAGGCACAGAAAAAGATGATGTGGCGCTGGCTGCTTGAAAACCTAGCAGCGGCAATGCTATTAGCAAAGAGTAACGGTTCAAGATGCATTTCCTTATGCAATAATACCGGTTAAGTCATTAGATATCCTGATCTATTATTTTTAATATCCCCTTCATACTTCAGATTGTGTGGCTGCTGTTTTCATCAATGGCGGTGAATTACATAGTTTATCTCTATATACGCCCGAATTTATTCAGAGCCTACCAGCTACCCTAATTATTTAGGAAATATGTCAGATGTTTCCCCGGTGATTGATTTGATTTAATGTTTATTTTTTATAAAACACGGTGTGGACTGATAACTGAGAGTGAGTTCAGTGGTTAAAATTTGCCATATATATGGATTTTTATCAACACTATTAAATTAATTTATTGGATGTTACTTAATGGTTTTATTCTCATGAGGTGGCGTTAATGATGGCTTATAGTTTCCAGTTAATAAAAGGAATATGACTCAACTAAAATATAAGCTATTTTTGTGATTAAATGTTTGTCTTATTGGGTTGCTAATCATTTTGAATAGTGATGAATCTAAGAGATATTACTCGTTATACTTCAAGTTGTTCGGGGTTGCTTTCACAAAGCGTGCCGCATTACGTAGTCTGGCTATGCTTATCGCCACGCTTCGTTCTGCGTCGATAAAAACTCGAGTTATTTAGTCTGTAAACTGTTTAGTAAAACAATCATCCGTCACCTTATAAGCTCCAGAAGTCATTCAGGTGGTGTCGGTATCATAGGCCATTATATCGACCAGTTAGTTATCTGATGTTGTCGCAGTCGACTGACTATTCCCCCCTGTTTTTTAGCAAAATGTGCCGTTATCTGTCGTTGACGTTTTTTTTATGATTTCTTTCAGGAAAAAATAAGCATGGCAGGGTGATAGAAATTGTTGATTTTTTTCTTCAAAAATTCCGCATAAACACTTCATCAAACCCTCAGGATTCGGCCTTTAGCGCATCTTTTTTTCATGATGCTCGGTTGTTGTGTGCCTGTGCGCCAGAGCTGTTCTTAGAGGAGGTTATGTCGCTGTTAATGGATACCTGCTATGAGCGTCAGTTTGATAATAGTGAAGAGAAAACCCGTAATACTTTCTCTCCAGCAGGTAAGCAGAAAGTTACCTCGGTGTTTACCGGCCTGACGATGAATAAAGATATCTATCAGCTTGCTCTCAATCTCAACGACAGTGATTTCCGGGGGAGGGTTTTAAACCTGCCGGTGGTGATAACCAGAACTGCTTCTCACTGGGCGCATCAACGATCGAGATTAACGAGCACGCAGTTAACCAAAATATCGCGTTTCTGTGCAAGTCACCCCCTGGTTACAACCTTTTGCCAGTTACAGCGATTCTCCACGCGCACCGGATACCGCAAGAGGCCTTTTTCGCCAATGAAGGTAGTGGTTCGATGGGCCTGTTCCTGAAACCAGAGAAATCAAAAGTCGCTCAGGTTGGTTTTAATATTACTCAGGATGGCATTTTATTTGAGCAGGAGGCTTTCCGCCTGAAAGCGCTGACTTATCAGTCAGTATAAAATAAACGATAATCTACTGCTGAATTTCAGTGTCGAGAACCTCGGCAATAAAAACTATGCTGCTCTGAATAAAATGAGCCCGGGCTATAACTACGCGGGGGTGACGGTCGCTCTATCAATACCACCGCCGGGGCCAGACTTATATTTTTGGCGGTGAAATCCGCTTCTGATATTCTGCGGAACCCGCGTTTTCTGGCCTGCCTCATGGCAGGTTTTTGCCCTGAATAACTCATAAAATAATGGCAGTCTGTGTGACAGTGATGAAAAAACCTAACCTTTACAATTATTTTAATAATAATGTTGTTGAATAATATTATTATTTTATTGTCTTTTGTATTAATGATTAGTTATT
>Ga0308165_1001860_pt1 | contig 27757 bp, 26 predicted proteins | sample PhyWR2_FD_201032 | JGI IMG/M metagenome (GOLD analysis project Ga0308165, IMG submission 201032) | Phyllosphere microbial communities from UC Gill Tract Community Farm, Albany, California, United States - DLSLW.R2 | ecosystem: Host-associated > Plants > Phyllosphere > Unclassified | place: USA... | reverse complement strand
AGTGACAGCTAATGGCAACAATTAAAGATGTAGCGAAACGCGCAAACGTTTCCACTACAACCGTATCACATGTAATTAACAAAACCCGTTTCGTGGCGGAAGAGACGCGCAACGCCGTTTGGGCTGCCATCAAAGAACTGCACTACTCTCCTAGCGCCGTGGCTCGCAGCCTTAAGGTGAATCACACCAAATCTATTGGTCTCCTGGCGACCAGCAGCGAGGCGGCCTATTTCGCCGAAATTATCGAAGCGGTTGAGAAAAACTGCTTCCAGAAAGGCTATACCCTGATTCTGGGAAATGCCTGGAACAGTCAGGAAAAACAGCGCGCTTATCTGTCTATGATGGCGCAAAAGCGCGTCGATGGTTTACTGGTAATGTGCTCTGAATATCCAGAATCTGTTTTGTCGATGCTGGAAGAGTACCGTCATATCCCGATGGTGGTGATGGATTGGGGCGACACGCGCGCTGATTTTACTGATTCCGTCAACGATAACGCCTTTGAAGGCGGCTACATGGCAGGCCGTTACCTGATTGAACGCGGTCATCGCGAGATTGGCGTGATCCCCGGACCACTTGAGCGCAACACCGGCGCAGGCCGTCTGGCAGGCTTCATGAAAGCCATGGAAGAGGCGCTGATTACCGTTCCGGAAAACTGGATTGTACAGGGTGACTTTGAGCCGGAATCCGGTTATCGCGCAATGCAGCAGATAGTCTCCCAGCCGCATCGTCCTACTGCCGTGTTCTGTGGCGGTGATATCATGGCAATGGGCGCGCTTTGCGCAGCCGATGAGTTGGGTTTGCGCGTGCCGCAGGATATTTCCGTGATCGGATATGACAACGTGCGCAACGCTCGCTTCTTTACCCCCGCGTTGACCACGATTCATCAGCCGAAAGACTCTTTGGGCGAAACCGCTTTCAACATGCTGATGGATCGTATTGTCAGCAAGCGTGAAGAGTCTCAGTCGATTGAAGTCCATCCGCGCTTGATTGAACGTCGCTCCGTCGCTGACGGTCCGTTCCGCGATTATCGTCGTTAATCTTTACTGCGGGGCCGGTTATTCCGGCTCCCGTAGCCATTCTCTGTTCAGTGTTTCGCTGTCACCCAGATAATCCAGCAGCCAGCCCAGCGCCGGCGACATATCATTTTGCTGCCATGTCAGACAGCAGGCCGCATCCGGGAACGGATTTTCAAGCTCAAGCGCTACCCATTCTCCGCGATCGATACGAGGCCGCGCGAAATGTACTGGCACCATTCCCACGCACAGCCCAGCCGAAAGACAGGTTGCCGACGATTCCCAGTCTGGTGCCACGACGCGTCGCTGGTTATCGAGCAGCCAGGTAATACGTTTTGGCAAAGAACGCGACGTATCTTCCATCACCAGTGACGGCCAGTTGCGCAACGCGTCATCGCTCAGGGGGCCTTCCATCGAGGCCAGCGGATGATCGCTTGCCACCACGCAGCTCCAGCTCAGTGTTCCCATATCCCGAAACGCGTAGCGCCCGCCGACGGGAATAGCCTGCGTCGCCCCGATCGCCATCTCCACCCTGCCGTCGGATAGCGCATCCCATACGCCGTTAAACACTTCCTGGGATACGCGAAGCTCCACGTCCTGGAAATGGCGATAAAAATCGACCACCATCTGCCGGGTGCGTTCGGGTTTCACAATGTTATCGACCGCAATAGAAAGATGACCGCGCCAGCCGTTGGCAATCTGCTGGCACTGTTCGCGCGTGATCATCATTTTTTTGATAACAGATCGGCCTTCTTTCAAAAACCACACGCCAGCGGGGGTCAGAACGACATCCCGATGACGGCGTTCAAACAGCGGAACCGCCAGCCACTCTTCAAGCTGACGCACCGTATAGCTGACGGCAGAAGGAACGCGATGCAATTCTTGTGCGGCTCCACTAAAGCTGCCATTTCGCGCAACCGCATCCACAACTTCTAAAGAATATTCAGACCACATTTTTTGCCTGCAAAATTTTTGAATGCAACCGCCAAATATTAGCGTTTCACAAGCCAGATTGCACTCCCTACACTCTGCGCCAATGTACACCTGCTTTCATTAGGAAATTAAATGCAACCCAACAAAGGATTCTTAGTCTGGCTCGCCGGTTTGAGCGTGCTGGGCTTTTTGGCCACCGACATGTACCTGCCGGCTTTCGCCGCTATGCAGGAAGACTTACAGACACCTGCAGCCGCTATCAGCGCGAGCCTCAGTTTGTTCCTGGCCGGTTTTGCATTCGCACAGCTGCTGTGGGGACCGCTCTCTGACCGCTATGGCCGCAAGCCGATTCTTCTGCTCGGCCTGACCATCTTTGCGTTGGGTTGTCTGGGAATGCTGTGGGTGCGTGATGCCACCTGGCTGCTGGTACTGCGTTTTGTACAGGCCTTTGGCGTGTGTGCCGCCGCGGTGACCTGGCAGGCGCTGGTCACCGATTACTACCCGGCGTCTCGCGTTAACCGTATTTTTGCCACCATCATGCCGCTGGTCGGCCTTTCTCCGGCTCTGGCTCCGCTTCTCGGGAGCTGGATTCTGGTGCATTTTGACTGGCAGGCAATCTTTGCCACGCTGTTTATCATCACTCTGGTCCTGATGCTGCCCGCTTTTGCGCTAAAGCCCGCGCAGCCTAAACCGGTTGATAATAACGCATCCCGTGTCACCTTTATGTCACTGCTGCGCTCGCGCGCTTATCGTGGAAATGTGCTTATCTACGCCGCTTGTTCCGCCAGCTTCTTCGCGTGGCTCACCGGCTCACCGTTTATTCTCCATGACATGGGTTACACCCCCGCCGTGATTGGCCTGAGCTATGTGCCGCAGACCATCGCTTTCCTGGTGGGGGGTTATGGCTGTCGCGCGGCGCTGCAAAAATGGCAGGGTCAGCAGATGCTGCCGTGGTTGCTGGTCCTGTATGCGTTGAGCGTCATCGGTACCTGGGCTGTTGGGTTTATTCCAAACGTCGGGCTGGCCGAAATTCTGATCCCATTCTGCGTGATGGCCGTCGCGAACGGTGCTATTTATCCTATCGTCGTCGCCCAGGCTCTGCGTCCTTTCCCTCACGCAACGGGTCGTGCCGCCGCGCTGCAAAACACGTTGCAACTGGGTCTGTGTTTCGTCTCAAGCCTGGTTGTCTCAGCGTTAATTGCCACGCCATTAATGACCACCACCAGCGTGATGCTGGTGACCGTCGCGCTTGCCGCACTCGGTTATCGTATGCAGCTTTCGGCAGCTGAAAACATGAGCGATAGAACGCAGGCAGGATCTTCGCAGGCTTAATTGTGTCGTAATGATCTGATTTCACAGTGATTAGGCTGCTAACAATTTTCGGTTGAATGCGTGATTTTTGAAGCCTATACTAAATTCGGTTCATATAAATACGATAAATACTATCTGTTAACGGGAGCCGAAGCGCTCCCGTTTTGCCCTGGCAGGCTTTTCGGCAAGGGTATCTCCCTTCCTCTGTTCTACGTCGGAAACTAGCCTCGCGGATGCTTCCGTGAGACTTCTCACAAATCTTAAAAAGCGGCTACGCTGTTTGAAGGTTCTGATCACATCAGGTGATGGAGAAGCTATGAGTTCATCGTGCATAGAAGACGTTAGCCTTCGGGACGACGATTGGTCCCGAATCGTGAGCGAGTTATTGAGTCGAGCGGGCATCACTATTAACGGGCCTGCCCCTTCTGACATCCAGGTCAAACACCCCGACTTTTTTAAGCGCGTTTTACAGGAGGGATCCCTGGGGTTGGGCGAAAGCTTTATGGACGGCTGGTGGGAATGCGAGCGGCTGGATATTTTTTTCAACAATGTGCTGCGCGCCGGGCTTGATAGCCAACTTCCGCATCATCTGAAAGATACCCTGCGTATCGCGTCCGCCCGTCTGTTTAATCTGCAAAACAAAAAGCGGGCGTGGATTGTCGGTAAAGAACATTACGATCTCGGCAACGACCTTTTCACCCGCATGCTCGACCCACTGATGCAGTATTCCTGCGCTTACTGGAAAGATGCCTCTACCCTTGAGGAGGCACAGCAGGCCAAACTTCACTTAATCTGCGAAAAATTGCAGCTCAAAACCGGCATGCGCGTGCTGGATATTGGCTGCGGCTGGGGTGGGCTGGCGTACTACATGGCTAAAAACTACGGCGTAAGCGTGGTGGGTGTGACCATTTCCGCCGAACAGCAAAAAATGGCGCAGGACCGCTGCGACGGCCTGGATGTCACTGTTTTATTGCAGGATTACCGGGACCTTCACGATCAGTTTGACCGCATCGTCTCGGTCGGGATGTTTGAACATGTCGGACCCAAAAATTACGATACCTATTTCGACGTCGCCGACCGTAATCTGAAACCTGATGGCGTTTTCCTGCTCCACACCATTGGTTCCAAAAAAACTGACCACACCGTCGATCCGTGGATCAACAAGTACATCTTCCCGAATGGCTGCCTGCCCTCTGTCCGCCAGATTGCCAGGGCCAGCGAACCTCATTTTGTGATGGAAGACTGGCACAATTTTGGCTCAGATTACGACACAACGTTGATGGCGTGGTATTCCCGTTTCCAGGCGGCCTGGCCTGAGATTGCCGATAATTATTCTGAGCGTTTTAAACGCATGTTTAGCTATTATCTGAATGCCTGTGCGGGGGCTTTTCGTGCCCGTGATATCCAGCTGTGGCAGGTTGTTTTTAGCCGAGGTGTGGAGCACGGCCTGCGCGTGCCGAGGTAGTTATCGCTCATCCAGAAATCACCATAAAAAATCCGGAAACGTAGATCATTTCCGGATTTTTTCGACTTACGGCTTATTCGTGACGGTATGACTTTAGCTGTAAAAACCTGTTAGCTGAAGATGCGTAAAATATAATCCAGAATAAGCGATGGAATCGTGAAGTCTGGGTCTGCGAATGTCACACCGTGAGCGCCAAGCTGAGAGAAAATCGGCAGCGTCAGCGCCGGTAAAACGCATAACAACAAGCCATTAATCCCGCTGGCAATCACTGCGCCTCGGAAACCACCGGTTGCGTTACCAAAGATTGCCGCCGCGCCCCCTGTAATAAAGCTTGCCATGATGCCTGGGACAATAATAGGAAGACCAATGACCGGGAAGATTAAGATACAAACCAGCTCAACGATAAAGCTTATCAGGAAACCGATTAGCGTTGCGTTTGGCGCTTTAGTAAAGAGTACCATCACATCAACAGCCGGTACGGCACCTGGCGCAAACACCCGAGCAAATCCTTTAAATGCCGGGACGATTTCGGCAGTAAACAGATTCACACCCGCTTTGGCCAGATACAGACCACAAGCAAAAATAGCAGACTGCTCAAGAATAAAAATAACGACGTTTTTATCGCCTGCGCCAGGACCATAAACCATCGTCATCGCATCTTTGACTTGAGGTTGTGTCGCAAATAAGCAAGAGATCAGCAGTAATACCAGCATAGTTAACAGCGTGGCGATATTCGGCTCGCGAATAAAATCGAATTTATTACTAATTTTCAGGTGTTCAGTATCGGTGTTTTTGTTACCAAACCATTTCCCCATGTACGAGCCAATAATATAAGACGAGATAGCCGCATGGGAAATCGCATACTCATCAGAACCGATAATTTGACGGCTAAAACGATTAAGAATAAAGGGTGATACCGCCATATAAGTGCCGATTAATACGGAACATATTATCACCATTTGGTAATTACTGAATCCAAACTGCATCAACACGGCGGTCAATGCGAACGCCATAAATAAAACAAGATGCAATGAAAGATAAATAAATTTGAACCGTGTCAATCGTGCCAGAATAATATTAAGAATCATCGAGAACAGAAGGATAAGTGCAGCGGTCGCACCCAGTTTATCTATTGTCGCGGCCATAATCGCTTCATTGCTGGGAACAACGCCGACAATATCAAAAGCTTTTGAGAACAGCGAACTGAACGCCGTCAGCACTTTCATTAAAATGCTGCCGCCCACTTTTATCATCGTAAAGCCAATAAAAGATAGCGCCGTCCCGGTTATGAGTCTTGAAACTGAAGCCTTTTGGAATAACAAGCCCAGAAATGCCACAATAGCTATTATTACAGCGGGCGTTTTGACTAACCCTAATAGTATATCCATCATCTTATCCCAGTCAGATATTTTATGCTCATGATGAGCGCTTTATAATAAAATCGACTGCATACTAGCACTACTCACAACGAGTTAACTGATAACCAAATCACAAAAGAAACCTAGTTATTCTTTAATTAAAATAATGTTTCATTTTAATTGTTGCGAATAAGTTACTACCGAAGATTAAGGCGTTAGATTTTTGTGACTGCCATTCTAGTCGAGCGGCATTGGCTTTTTTTTGAAGAAGACACGTTTTTAAAACGATATTGATGAGCAGGAGACGGTTCGGATCCCCAAAGCGTCGGGATCACTCATCACCTGACGATGAACGCGAAGGCAAAATAGAATGAATCATGAACAAAATGCATAAAAAATCCGGAAACGCTGAACATTTCCGGATCATTAAGCCTCGCTGAAGTCACCGACCTAACCTAAACCGATTAGCGTGACTGATATAGGCCGGTTTACTCTTCTTCAGAGGCGAATTTGCTCGCAACTTCTTTTGCCGCCAGTACACGCTCAACGGTATCGACGACGGCCTGAGTTTGCGGATCAATTTCGATATTAATGCGGTGGCCCAGCTTTTTGCTGCCAAGCGTTGTGCGCTGCAGCGTTTCGGGAATCAAATGTACACAGAAACGCGTTGGCGTCACTTCACCCACCGTCAGGCTAATCCCATCTACGCCGATAAAGCCCTTATACAAAATGTATTTCATCAGGGTGGGGTCTTGCACTTTAAACCAGATTTGACGGTTATTTTCGGAAGTGAGAATTTTTGAAATCTCAGCAGTGGTCATAATATGACCCGACATTAAATGTCCGCCAATTTCGTCGCTAAATTTTGCAGCACGCTCAACGTTTACCGTATCGCCTTCAACCAGTTCACCCAGATTGGTAATACGCAGCGTTTCTTTCATCAGGTCAAAGCTAATACGATTACCGTCAATCTCCGTTACCGTAAGGCAACAACCGTTGTGCGCAACCGATGCCCCTGTTTCCAGCCCATCGAGCATATATTCCGGCAGCTCCACAACATGGGTACGAAAATTGGGTTTTTCATCAATGGACACCAGTTTTGCTGTGCCCTGCACGATACCAGTAAACATGCTTACCACTCCTGTTTTATCCGAACGGCGGTGACACCGTTTTAATCGCCTCACAATAACAGTTGGAAAAACAGGTTGCCAGTGAAGCGCATTTTCTGGCGATTTTTTCACTAGATAAATGAATAAACCCCGCTACAATAGCTGGCATCCCCCCTGCATTTTCTTCTTGCTGCCAGTTATGGCGGGTTTTTTAGTCTCTCAAATAACAACAATATAAAAGGTGTTCACGTGCAGAAGTACATGCTTGAAGCGCGTCAGTTATTAGCACTGGCAATACCAGTGATCATCGCGCAAGTCGCTCAAACCTCAATGGGATTCGTGGATACGGTGATGGCCGGCGGCTACAGCGCCACCGATATGGCTGCTGTCGCGATCGGTACGTCAATCTGGCTTCCTGCCATTCTCTTCGGTCACGGCCTGCTGCTAGCGCTCACCCCTGTCATTGCGCAGCTGAATGGTTCCGGACGACGCGAGCGTATCGCCCATCAGGTGCGTCAGGGGTTTTGGCTCGCCGGGTTTGTCTCGATTCTGATTATGATTGTGCTGTGGAATGCGGGCTATATCATTCGCTCCATGGATAACATCGACCCGGCACTGGCGGATAAAGCCGTCGGCTACTTACGCGCCCTGCTGTGGGGTGCTCCGGGCTATCTGTTCTTCCAGGTGGCACGAAATCAGTGTGAAGGCCTGGCAAAAACCAAACCGGGCATGGTGATGGGTTTTATCGGTCTGTTGGTCAATATCCCGGTCAACTACATCTTCATTTATGGTCATTTCGGCATGCCTGAACTGGGTGGCGTCGGCTGTGGCGTAGCAACAGCCGCGGTATACTGGGTGATGTTCTTCAGCATGATTTCGTATGTGAAGCGCGCACGTTCGATGCGTGACATTCGCAATGAAAAGGGTTTCAGCAAACCCGATATGGCTATTCTGAAACGTTTGACGCAGTTGGGTTTACCTATCGCGCTGGCGCTCTTTTTTGAAGTGACGCTGTTTGCCGTGGTCGCCCTGCTGGTTTCACCGCTGGGGATCGTGGATGTCGCAGGCCACCAGATCGCGCTGAATTTCAGCTCACTGATGTTCGTTCTGCCCATGTCGCTGGCGGCGGCAGTCACTATCCGCGTGGGTTACCGTCTGGGACAGGGTTCTACGCTGGATGCGCAAACTGCCGCGCGTACGGGGTTGGGTGTAGGTGTGTGCATGGCGTTCTGCACGGCAATCTTTACCGTCGCGCTGCGAGAGCAAATCGCCCTGCTCTACAATGACAATCCCGAAGTTATCACCCTGGCGTCACAGCTCATGCTGCTGGCTGCGATATACCAGCTTTCGGACTCCATCCAGGTTATAGGCAGCGGTATTCTGCGTGGCTATAAAGATACGCGTTCGATCTTCTTTATTACGTTCACGGCTTACTGGGTGCTTGGATTACCCACCGGTTACATTCTGGCGCTCACCGATCTGGTTGTCAATCGCATGGGGCCCGCCGGATTCTGGATGGGCTTTATCATCGGTTTGACCTCAGCCGCTATCCTGATGATGCTGCGAATGCGCTTCCTGCAGCGTCAGCCGTCCAGCGTGATTTTGCAACGCGCAGCACGTTAAGTCCCCTACAGCCGCCTGCGGGCGGCTACTTTCTCTTCATTTTGCGCGGTAATTCCGCAATCGCGTGAAATACGAAAGAAAATTGCGATTTGCCTCTTGCCTGATCTCCCCGCTGCCGCTAATATTCGTCCCCGTTGTCTCAGACAACACGTTGCGTTCATAGCTCAGTTGGTTAGAGCACCACCTTGACATGGTGGGGGTCGTTGGTTCGAGTCCAATTGAACGCACCATTTGCGTCCGTAGCTCAGTTGGTTAGAGCACCACCTTGACATGGTGGGGGTCGGTGGTTCGAGTCCACTCGGACGCACCATTTCAGCTCTGAAATGGTGCACATTCCTTCTTTTTACTCCACACGCTGAAATCTCCCTTTTCTTCATTTGCTCATTACTCGTTTTCTACCACAATTATTCTGCATGGCCGTTATTTCCCATGGAGTCGGTAAATAAAACAGGTAAGTCACGATGAAAAAAATTGCGATAATTGGTGCCGGACCTACTGGCATTTACACGTTTTTCGCTCTTCTCAAGCACAACACGCCACTTTCCGTGACGATCTATGAGCAAGCAAAAGAAGCGGGCGTTGGCATGCCTTACAGCGATGAAGATAACTCGCGAATGATGCTGGCCAATATCGCCAGCATAGAAATCCCCCCTCTATTTTTGACCTACATCGACTGGCTACGAACTCAAAGCCTTGAGCATCTCGCCCGTTACGGTGTGGATAAATCATCCCTCCACGTCCGGCAGTTTTTGCCGCGTATTTTGCTTGGCGAATATTTCCGCGACCAGTTTCTGGAACTCGTTCATCAGGCCAAAAAAAAGGGCTTTGAGGTTAATGTCATCGAGTCGTGTCAGGTCACTGACCTTGAAGCTTTGCCAGAAGGCGTAACCATAAGGGCAGAAAACCAACCTACCCCAGAGGGGGTTGATCTCGCGGTGATCGCCACCGGACACGTCTGGCCTGAAGATGACACCTCCACGCGCACATTCTTCCCAAGCCCCTGGTCTGGGCTAATGGCGGCGAAAATCAGCGCCTGTCACGTCGGTATTTTAGGCACCTCATTGAGTGGCCTGGATGCCGCAATGGCCGTCGTTATTCAGCACGGTGAGTTCATCGAAACCGACGATCAATCCGTCACGTTCAAACTGGACGACGGGAGCGAAGCGCTCAGCATTGTGTTGGCCTCTCGTTCCGGCATCCTGCCGGAAGCCGATTTTTACTGTCCTATTCCCTACGAGCCGTTAACCATCGCGACGGAACAGGCCATCAACAGCGAAATTGCAGCCGGTGAAGCGGGCTTGCTCGATCGCGTGTTTTCCCTCATCGTTCAGGAACTTGAGCTGGCTGACCCGCAGTGGAGCAAGTCTATTGCGCTCAACGCGCTGAATGCGGACAGTTTCCACGATGCGTGGTTTGCCGAGCGTCACAGGCACGACCCATTCCGCTGGGCAGCGTCTAACCTCGAAGAGGTCGAACGCAATAAACGTGACAAACGCACCGTGCCCTGGCGCTACACGACCTTACGGCTGCATGAAGTCGTTCAGGACATCGTTCCGCACCTGAGTGAAAAGGACAGAAAGCGTTTTGACGCGGGGCTCGCACGCATTTTCATCGACAATTATGCGGCGATCCCATCCGAGTCGATTCGCAGGTTACTGGCGTTACGCGAGGCAGGAATCATCAGCGTGGTGGCGCTGGGCGCGGATTACGACATGGAGGTAAAAGAGAATATGACGGTGATTCGTACCCAGGCAAAAACGTATGAATTCGACGTCTTTATCGATGCCCGTGGGCAAAAACCGCTGAAGACGAAAGACCTCCCGTTCCCGACATTGCGCAAACAGCTTGAAGCAACGGGTGACGCCATTCCGGACGTCGGCGACGACTACACGCTGCTTGAGCCAGAATATCTTCGCGGGAAAATTGCCTTTGGTGCGCTGCCCTATCTCATGCATGACCAACCCTTCGTACAGGGTCTGGTGGTCAGCGCAGAAATTGGGGAAGCCATTGCACAGGCAGTTGCGCGCCAGACGTCAAAAACGCGAAAACGGCTGCCGTTTATCGAGATGTAAAGCGCCGTTATTTGATGAAGTGGTTTAAAGGGAGCCTGTTAGCATTAACTGCGGCGGCTCCCGTTTTTATTTCAACGCATTGTTATTCGAAGTAAACCTGCGGATTATCAGACAGCGACACAAAGGTTTTGCTGTCTTTATCCAGCGCACGAATATCGCCGCTTTCGATATCATAAACCCAGCCGTGCAGGCGGATGGCGTTATTACGCAAGCCCACGGCGACCGACGGGTGCGTCTTCACGTTATTCAACTGAGCGATGACATTTTCCTGAACCATCGCGTTCACTTTGTCCGTTGGGTTGTCCCAGGTTTTCTGCTCCACCACCGCTTTCGCCGCGTCGGAATAGCGCAACCAGTGGGATACAGCCGGCATTGGATCAAGATTCGCATTGTCAGCGATAGCTTTCATCGCCCCGCAGTTGGAGTGCCCGCAAATCACGATGTCGGTCACACCCAGCGCCACGACGGCGTACTCAATGGTGGCCGACACGCCACCCGGCTCCGGCCCGAACGACGGAACGATATTTCCCGCGTTACGAATGACAAAGAGCTGTCCGGGATCCTGCTGGGTCACCAGTTCCGGGACCAGACGGCTATCCGAGCAGGAGATGAAAAGCGCTTTGGGATTCTGGCTGGACGCTAAACTGCGGAAGAGTTCTTTACGTTGCGGGAAAACCTCTTTTTGAAAGCTGAGAAAACCTTCAATAATATGTTGCATAGCAATGTCTCTTTATCTGTTTTAGTTTAGGCATGATCTGGATCACGCTCCTGAAGTTTACCCACCGCGCTTCACTTGAGACAAGAAATATATTTCTGGCTCGAATGCATCACAATTTCATGCGCGTTCGCACTGATATTCTGGCCTTCAAACGCGCCGTACAGCCGGTCAAAATGGACATTGCTCAGGCGGCGGCCGATCGCTTCAACCACGGCGCGTGAAAGCGGGAGCATGTTCGGATAACTCCACATAAACGAGACGCTATCCGCACCTGGCGTCACCTGCAAAACATCACCGGCGAGCAGCACACCGTCGCCCTCATCCCAGAGCAACACCGTTCCGCCGGCGAAGTGTCCCCCCAGACGCAATAGCCTGACGGACGGCAAGATCTCCAGAAAATCACCTTCCCAAAAGTGCAGCGCGGAACTGTCACGCATCACCCATTCGCGGTCGCTGGCATGGAGATAAACCGGTGCGTCAAACGCCGCAGCCCAGTCCTGCATCGTGGTGTAGTAATGAGGATGTGAAATCGCGATCGCGCTGACCCCACCAAGCGCGGCGATCAGCGTTTTTGTCACCTCATCGAGATTCGCAATGCAATCCCACAGGACGTTACCGTGTGGGGTGCGCAGCAGAAAAGCGCGTTGATTAATTGCGAATTTAGGGACCGTTTTAACACTGAGAAGATGCGGCTCCAGCTGCTGCCATTTATTGCTGTGAGCCGTCGTTAAGGCGTTAAAAGCAACCCATTCCTGCCCGCTGACCGGAACATACTGGCGCTCATCCTCGCAAATTTTGCACTGATCAACCGTGGCCGATGAGTCGTCATAAGAGGTGCCGCAGGTTTTACAGAGAATAATCATAGGCTCTCCCGTTATGCCATCAGGAAAAGAGTATGGCAGGGATTGGCCTTACGTGCGGTGATGGACTTCATCGCCCATTTTTGCCTTATAATGTTCCAGGAACAAAAACGAACAAAGTAGGTAAATGATGGAAATTGATCTCGACAATCTGGTGTTTAACGGACTGGATGAAGCTGAAGAGCGCAACGCTGAACGTCTGGAAGATGCAGACAAAAAAGCGCAGGCGGTTATCGCTGACGATGATTGCGGCGACGCGTGCAAAATCTAGGATTTCAGTATCAAAGCACCGGACAGGTTCCGGTGCTTTTTTTTTGATCATTTATTCAGGCTATCAATCGCCTGTTGCGCGCACGCTTCATCCAGATGACCGCCCGGCGCACCGCCGATGCCAATGGCCCCGATCACGTCATCACCCGCTTTCACCGGCAGTCCACCCGCCAACAGCAGAAAACCCGGTACATCACGCATATTCTGTGCGCCCGCATTGCTTTGCGCCGCTTCCATCACTTTGCCAGAGGCATTTTTGGTACTGAGTGCGGTGTAGGCTTTCATCTCGCTGGCTTTCACCGTATGGGGACCGGCGTTATCGTTACGCTGAAGGGCTTTCACCACACCGGCACGATCGACTACCGTTACGCTGACCTGATAATTTTTTGCGCTACAGGCCTGAATAGCCGCACTCGCCAGGGCATTCGCCTGCGTCAGGGAGATATTTTTCTGCACCAGGGTTTCCGCCTGCGCTGAAGCGCCAAACAGACCGGCCACCAGCGCAGCCATCATCATTACCTTTTTCATCGCACATCCTTTCATGTTGGGAGACAACACAATGCTAACGGGATGCGCGTTAAAACGTTATTCGGTTGAATACGCAACCGACCTGGTAGTTATACGGATTGCAATTTGTCGTATTCGCGGATGGCCTGCACCAGGCTTGTCACGCCCAGTTTGGCGAACACCGCGGCACGATGCGCCTCAACCGTTCTCGGTGAAAGGTTCATGCGCAAGGCAACCTCTTTATTACTCCGGCCTTCCATTAGCTCGGTCAATACTTGATGTTCGCGCGCGGTGAGTTGTTCAAAGAGCGCTTTTACACGCCTATTTTCGTGCCAAAATTCGGCGCGTCGCTCACTTTCGCTCAAGGCCAGGGTAAGCGTTTCAATCAGTTTGTCGGCATCCAGCGGCTTGGTGAAAAATTCAAATACTCCGTTGTGAAACGCGCGGCGACAGGCATCCACAGTGCCATGTCCGGTCATGATAATCACCGGCAGCAGCGGCCACGGCCACGCACCCTCTTCCAGCCACGTTAACCCCCCTTTACCGGGCATACGCATGTCGAGCAGCAGACAACCGGTCAGCGATTTATCACTCCCGTGAATACCGGTAAAGGCCTCGATACTGGCAAACGCGTTGACCTGCCAGTTCATTCCCGTGAGCAAAAACGCCATCGACTCCCTGATGGAAGCGTCGTCATCAATCAAATACACCACATTAGCCATGCGTCGTTTCCTTACCTTTTGCCAGTTGCAACACGATCTGCGCCCCGCCCTGAGGCAGGTTACCCAGCGTAATGCTGCCATTCATACGAGTCATCAATGATTCGGTTAACGTCATGCCCAGCCCGATGCCCTCTTTTCTGCCGCTATAAAAGGGCATAAAGGCGTTCTGCAATGCCTCTGGACTGAAACCAGGCCCGCCGTCGGTCACCATCACCTCCACCCGATCACCCTTGCGCTGACTCTGAATATGTACCCACCCGCGCGGATTATCCTGTTGGGCCTGGATCGCGTTGCTCAGCAGATTGTGCAGAACCTGTTCCAGCCAAAGCCTGTCCGCCATCACGGTCGTGGCGTCGGGTGCAAAGGCATAACTCACCGTGATGTGTTCCGCTTTACGCTCATGTTCCAGCAAATTCCCCACCTGCTGCCAGCACAGGCCTAAATCGGTCGCTTCCAGCGTCACTTTTTCCTGAATGACATGTTCGCGAAAGCGCGTTAGCAGTTCGCCAATGCGCTGCGTTTGCACCAGCGCCGAACCCAGCGCGTGGGAGGCCGCCTGCGGATTATCCTGCGCAAGCTGTCGTTGTGCGCCCTGAATCCAGGTCTGAACGGCGGTCAGCGGCTGATTGATCTCGTGCACGATCCCTGCGGTGATTTCACCCAGCGTATTGAGCCGCGCATGCTGATAATACGAGGCGCGCCGGTCGGCTTGTTGCCGTTGAAGTCGCTGCCACAGGAGCACCCCGCCCGCGCCAATGACCCCAGCCCAACACAAAAACAGCAGCGGGAACAGGACCCATGAAACCTGCAGCCAGTGCGGTTGCGCTTCAGCCGTCAGCGTGAAGGGTTGAGTATGTTGTTCAAAGGTGCGTTGCCAGTGCCAGAAGGCGGTTGACAGCGTGTCAGCAGAAGACGCCGTCAGGCGGATATGCAGGTGCGAGAAAGTGTGGGTCGTGTTCACCAGCGGGGCGAGATCGATAAGCACCCGTATCTGTCGCCACGGGTTATACAGCCAGTATTGTTCAGCCCCAGCGGGTTCTACGCGCGCGGCGTCAAGCGGACGGTTGTGCGTTTTATCCAGCGCCTGAATTTGCGGGAATTTTTTGCGCAACGCCGGGAGATCTTCGTTGCCATTCAGCAAGGGCAATACTGACTCATTTTGGGTCAACACTGCGCTAATACTGGAAAACAGCGTAGCGAATTCCCGGTCACGCTCCCAAAACTGGCGTCGAATTTGTTCGGCGTACAGCAAAACACTGCTGAGCAGGCAGAGAATCAGCCACAGAATCAGCGCTCGTCGGAAAATTTTTTGACTGTTCATTCGGTCTACAGGCTGAGTGATAAACGCCTTTGACCTTAGCAGGTTGCCAGATTAAGAACAAAAAAATGCCGATACGTTCAGGTATCGGCTGCACAGTTCGTTCCAGTAAGTCACGCGCGTCTGGCGCAACTCAGCGTGATGTTTTGTCATGGAACCACTCCGGATCAATGTTCGCCACATCGACGCCGTAAAGGCTGGCAATCGGAAGCACCGATTCGATAACACGTTGCGCACTGTTCTCCGCGCTCTCGGATGGCGTTGCGAAGAACCGCCGTAACGTATTCACCCAGTTTTGCATGATCCTGACTCCTCACTATTTTGTCTGACCTCAGTTAAACACCCGTTTTCGCTGCAAAGGAAATACCAATATCGGCAGACGATTTGCGCTAGCTGCAAAAGCAATCTTTTCTGCTACTTGTCGATAACACATTGTTCACTAATGCCTTTTTGCATATAGCAAAGAACGATTTCTTATTTGGCGATAGCGAACGCTTATGGGAGCGTAACGGGACAAAACAAAAACAACGGGAAAGCAGAGGAATCTATGGCAACGCATAAAAAGCATTATCCGCAGCTCGTACTGGCACTGGGTTTAATCACCGCAGGCGGCATTTTATCAACGCAGGCTCAGGCCGATCAGCTCGCGGATATCAAAGCCGCCGGGGTGGTGAAAGTCGCCACTTTTGACGCCAATCCGCCGTTCGGCTCCATCGATGCAAAGACGCATGATATCGTTGGGTATGACGTTGATTTTGCCAAAGCGCTGGCAAAAACCCTGGGCGTTAAGCTGGAACTGATAGCGACCAATCCGGCCAACCGCATTCCGTTACTGCAATCCGGCAAAGCCGATCTGATTGTCGCGGACATTACCATCACCCCGGAACGGGCGCAGGTCATTGATTTCTCGACGCCCTATTTCGTGACCGGTCAGCAATTCCTGGTGCCGGTAAAATCCGCCGATAAGCTCGATGATTACAGTAAAGCGCGCATTGGTGCGGTAAAAGGCACCACGGGCGAACAGGCGCTGCATCAGCGCTTCCCGCAATCTCGCGTGCTCTCTTATGATGATATTCCGCTGGCCCTCACTGCGCTGCGTAACGGCAACGTCCAGGCGATTACTCAGGACAGCACCATTCTGGCGGGCTTACTGGCGCAGGCACCCGATAAAGCCAATTTCAAAATTCTGCCGGATTTGCTCAGTAAAGAAGAGATCGGCGTTGGGGTGAAAAAAGGCGAAACCGCCCTCCTCAACGTGGTCAACACCGAGCTGGTTAACCTCGAGAAAAACGGCGAAGCGGCCAAAATCTATGACGTGTGGTTCGGCCCGCAAACCCCATCACCGCAGCCCCGCGCCTTTAAAATAGAAGCCCAGTAAGATGCTCTCAGATTTATTCTCACGCTCCGCGGCTCGTGCCGCGGATTTTTCACATCTGGAACACGCCAGCGTCGAGTTCCGAAATGTGATCAAACGCTACGGCGATCATCAGGTGCTTAACGGGATAAATTTCACCGTCGCACCCGGCGAAGTGGTGGCTATCCTCGGGCCGTCGGGTTCCGGTAAATCCACCCTGATCCGCCTTATCAATCAGCTTGAGTCCCTAAACGGGGGCGAAATTCTGATTGATAACAAACCTACCCGCACGCTGACCGGTACGGCCCTGCGCCAGCTGCGAAGCCGCGTGGGATTTGTGTTCCAGCAATTCAATTTATACGCGCATCTTAACGCCGGTCAGAACATCAGCCTGGCGCTTGAGAAAGTTCACGGCTGGACGCCGCAGCAGGCGCAAGAGCGCGCGCTGGCCCTACTGGAAAAAGTCGGCATGGTGGAAAAGGCCCACCATTACCCGGCGGAGCTTTCCGGCGGGCAGCAGCAGCGCGTGGCGATTGCGCGCGCTCTGGCGTCGTCGCCCCAAATTATTCTGTTTGATGAGCCGACATCTGCACTCGATCCGGAAACGATCGGCGAGGTGTTGCAGGTGATGAAATCCCTCGCCCACAGCGGGATCACCATGATTGTGGTGACGCATGAGATGCAGTTCGCCCGTGAAATTGCCGACCGGGTGGTGTTTATTGACGGCGGCGAGATCCTCGAAACCGCCCCGCCGGAGCAGTTTTTCCAGCATCCTGAACATCCGCGCACCCGCCGATTCCTGCAAAAGGTGTTAAATCCGCTTCATCAGGAGCAGCCGTAATGCCCGCTCTTGACTGGCAAGGGGTGCTGACCGGGCAACCTGTGCAGTGGATTTTATCCGGTTTCCTGACCACGCTGTGGGTGACGCTGGCGGGGATCGTCATCGCCAGCGGCTTCGCAATGTTGTTTTTATTGTTACGCACGGCGGGCGGTAAAACAGGCAACGCTGTGGTTTCCGTCTGGGTTTCCCTGTTTCGCAATACGCCTTTACTGGTGCAGCTTCTGTTCTGGTATTTTGCAGCATGGAACGGACTACCGCTTGTGCTTCGCGAGTACATCAACGCCGATCACACCTGGTCGATTTTGCCGGGAGACGTCTGGTGGTTCACGCCTGAGTTTTTATGTTCCGCCTGGGGGCTGGGCGTGTTCACCTCTGCGTTCCTGATTGAAGAGATTGAGTCCGGGCTGCAGGCCGTCTCGCGTGGGCAGCGGCAGGCCGCGCTGGCGCAAGGATTTTCCTCATGGCAGCTCTTCCGCTTTATCTTGCTCCCGCAAGGTCTGGCGCATGCGTGGCAGCCGGTTGTCGGCCAGTATCTGAACTTAATGAAACTCTCCTCGCTGGCCAGCGGGATTGGCTTTGCCGAGCTGACGTATCAGGTGCGACAAATTGAAAGTTATAACGCGCATGCGCTCGAAGCCTTTACCGTCGGCACGGTGCTGTACCTGTTAACCGGCGTATTGATGGGGCTGCTGCTGGGTAAACTTGGGCCCTCTCCCGCAAAGCGTATTCGTCGTGCGCCCAAAACCACGATCCACACAGGGAGTGAAAACGCATGATCGCCGGATTAGCTGTAATAACCGATAACCTGGACTATCTGCTTTGGGGACGAATGTCCGCGGGTCAGCCCGGCGGCGTGCTGCTCACACTCCTGATGGCGCTGGGCGCTGCTGTTTTGGCCTTGCCCGCGGGTATTGCATTGGCGAGTCTGGCCTGGCGTTTTCCTGGCACCGTGCGCAAGGTGCTTTATATTTGGGCGGAAGTGATTCGCGGTATCCCGCTTATTTTTGTGATTTTCTGGATGTGGTATTTGCTGCCGCTGCTCACCGGCGGGGATTTACCCGGAGCCGTCACCGTGACGCTGGCGCTGGCCTGGTTTACCGCGGCCGCCGTGATGCACTCGGTGCTGGCTGGCCTTCGCGCCTTGCCGACAGGACAATACGAAGCGGCGCTGACGCAGGGTTTTGGCACGCAGCAAACGCTGTGGCTGATCTTGCTCCCGCAGGTATTACGCACCATTTTGCCGTCGCTGCTGGGGATTTTTATCAGTTTGCTGAAGGACACGTCGCTGGCCTTTATCGTGAACGTTCCGGAACTGACGACCGTGGCGGGACAGGTCAATAACCGGGTGCAGATTTACCCGGCGGCGATCTTTATCTTCACAGGCGTGGTCTATTACCTGCTTTGTTGCTCCCTGGAGCAGATAGCAAAACGCTGGCGGGTGACCCGGCCAGCGTTTTGAGTGACGTGCGTGATTAGAATGCGTAACGCACTTTCAGGCTCACGCTCTGACTGGTGAATTTCGTGCGCTGTTCAGCATCATATTGCACGGTGCCGTCCAGCACGTCGGTGAACTTCGCCGTCACACCCACGCCCGCCATCGCAATCCACGGGCTTTCGTTCATGCCCTTGTACGTGAATGGCGTGCTTTGACTGCCAATAAACGCGGCGGTCATCGTGGTCGGATCGTTTTTCACGTCATAACCTGCGCCGAGGTAGCCGTGAACATCCACGATCTCAGAGAGTTGCAGACCCGCTTTGGCTTTGCCGGAGAAGATCCAGGCTTCCGTCGTCGTGCCGTCAACATCCAGACCCACATCATCCGCGCCCGACTCTTTGTAGCCTTTATTTTTCACGCGATAGTAGTCGCTGCGCAGGACAGGCGTCAGCGTCCAGCTTTCAGCAGGATGGAAGGTGCTTTGCAGCCCCAGTCCTGCCTGGAAAGTCTGGCTGTCATAGTCTGAATGCGCGGTTCCCCGGTACGCCGTGCTGCCATCTGCCGGGTTTTCGATATTCAGGTAGCGGTTACCCTGGGTGGTGTTGCGCCCAAAGCCTGTCTGCCAGGTCAGGCTGGTGTCTGGCGTGAAGTCATATCCGCCGTAAGCCAGCGCGTTCCAGCTTTCAACGCGGGCGTCGTGGCGAATTTCGCTGGACGTGTCATTCACGTCTGTACGGCTCATGCCAAGCGCCAGACCGAGTCGGGTCTGGTCGAGGATGACGCCATCAGCACCCATCGCAATCCCGCGCGTGTCCGCGTTATAGCCGGTGTAATCCCCGCGGCTCGACTGGTTATCCCAGCGGCCAACCGGGCGGATCCACAGATATTTTTCCGGGTTAAATTCGCTGTCATAGCCTTGTCCGCGCACGGACTCCTGACGGTCGCCGACGATGTTGCCGAACGCGCGCAGATTGTTCAGCTCGATATACGGCATGCTGCCATCCATCAGCGGCGCAAGCTGGACCACATTTTTATGCACCTGGGCCGCAGTGGCGGACGACGTGACCGCGCAGACGGTACTGGCGAGCGCGCCGTTACAGTTCAGCGTCGTCGGGGTGTTCGTTGACGTGTTATTGGTTGTAATGAGGGTGTCGATTGTCCCGCCCAGCGCGGTTAACGATGTGTTATTGCTGGTGGTGTTGATCGCATTTTTTACCGTCGTCAGCTGGGTTTCGACAATTTTTAGCGAGTAGCTGGTGCTGGTTTGTTCTTGTACGAACTGGTAGCGCAGGGAGTCATCAAGGACCGCATAAGGTGTACCGGAAATACTGCTCGCGGTGACGACATCGCGCAGGTAGTCGCCATCTTTAAAGCTGGTGCTGCCGTTGGTCACGACAACCGTACGCCCGTTAAGCGTGGCATCACCGGCCACCTGGAGCTGACCGTAGTTGCCGGTGTTTTCGGCCTGCAACGCCAGCACGCCAGAAGCACTTTGTGAATAGTTGTTCACGGACGACGGGGCATTATTATTGAGCAGATCGAAAATACCGCTGTTGCTCATATTACTGCCCGGCGCGTTAACGCGGCCAATAATCACGCCCTGGTTATTAATGCCATTAGTGATATTGATGTTATTTTCAGCGCGAATGGCATCGCCATTAATTGAGCCGATAACGCCCCGGTTAATAAACAGATTGGTATTGCTGGTATCAGCAAACACCACGCCTGCACTGTTACCGACAATAAAACCGCTGTTAATAATGCTGCCAACCTGAGCGGTGTCGCTAAGAAACAGACCGTTGACTTCCCCTTCGATAATACCGCTATTGGTGATACTGCTGACGGTGCTGTTGTCAGTCACCGAAATACCGTTGCCTGCCGTGGAATTGATAACCCCGCCCGCCTGGTTTTCAATCTGATAATTTCTCGCATATTGCCCGATGAAAATACCGCTGCTCCCACTGCCGCTCACCGCAATATTCCCGCTGTTGATTAGCGTATTGCTTGTGCTGTTATCAGCAGACATACCGTGAGAACCGGCGCCGGTCGTCACGATCCTACCCGAGTTGCTGACGGTGTTGCGCTGTGAGCCTTCGGTGGCGTTAACACCATGGCTTGCGGTGCCGGAGGTCACCAGCAGCCCGCTGTTTTCCACGGAGCTCCCGCCCAGTTCGCTGAGCTTCACCGCATGCGCCCCATCACCTGTCGTCGAAACGGTGCCGCTGTTGATCATTTTTCTGGAATCTATCGAGCGAACCAGGACGCCATTGGTGTTATTGCCGAAGGCGCTCACGGTTCCGGCATTGGTCAATAAACCCTGTTCACTTGAAAAGTCGATGGTCGCAATGCTGTTATCCGCCGACGTACTGACCTGAGCGCCGGAGAGAATAGCGATGTTCTGTCCAGTGTCATTGAAGTGCTGCCCGCCCACCGTTGACCCATCACAGGTGATATTTGTCCCTGTCGCCGTACAGGCCGCCACGGCGACGGGTGAGGCGAGGATACCGACACCGCCCACCACACCGCCGATGACTAAAAATCTCGTAACCTTTTTCAAACCAACACTCCTTGATCAAATACAACTCGCGCAAAAATAGAAAAAGAAACTACGTCGTGAGTACGACTAAAGTATTAGATAATTTTATGATTTAACAACACTGCTATTAAAATATTTTTGAATAAATAAATAATGACTCGCACATTTCATTTAAATACTAAATTGATGTGCGCATCATTGTTAACGTTGATTGTCAGCGGTGATATCTGAAAATAAATAACCCAGGGTATTATTATTGCGGAAATGAAAATCTGGCGGGGATTATCCCACCAGCGATTTGATGACGGTTTCCATCGCCTGAGTGGTTAACTCACTGCGCTTGATGCGCTGATTTGCCAGTGAAGTGCGCAGTACGCCTGCGATAACAATATGTTTTGGCTCCTGTCCTAAATCGCGCATTTCAAGCACCACTTTGCCGACCACCCGGCACATCTCCTGATACAGCGCTTCGTCTTTGGTGACATTGCCCATTTCGTTCACTCCATTGCCTTTTTCCGCATAGCTTAAAGGATTCGCCGTATCTATACAAAGAAAAAGCCCGGCAGGATGTGCCGGGCTTTAATAAGAGAAATAAATGTTTAATTGTTTACAGGAATAACCGCGCCTTTATATTTGGTGCGGATCCAGTCCTGAATTTCTTTTGAATGCAGCACGCTCACCAGCGCCACGATATCTTTTTTCTTCTCATCGCCACGATGAACCGTAATGATGTTGGCATACGGGTTATTTTCACCGCTCTCTACGGCGATAGGATCGTGAACCGGATCCAGACCCGCGTCGATAGCGTAGTTGGCGTTAATCACCACCGCATCGCCTTCGTCGTTGTTATACATCTGCGGCAGCAGAGCGGCTTCGACGTTTGGCGTGAATTTCAGTTTTTTCGGGTTTTCAACGATATCGCTGATACGCGCCGTCACTTTATCGATGCCTGGCTTCAGCTTGATAACGCCTTCTTTTTCGAAGATGGACAGAATACGGCCTTCTTCTGACACGGCATCACGCATGATGATTTTTCCGCCTTCCGGCAGGTCTTTCAGCGACTTGTATTTTTTAGAGTAGATGCCGATTGGCTCGATGTGGATCGCGCCTGCGCTGACGAAATCATAGTCTTTATCGCCCGCATGATCTTTTAGCACGCTGTTCAGGTAAGGAATGTGCTGGAAATAGTTGGCGTCGATATCACGGCCAGCCAGCGCGGTGTTTGGCAGGATGTAGTCCTGGAACGGTTTGATTTCCAGATCGATACCCTGCTTTGCCAGAATCGGCTTAGCCTGCTCCAGAATTTCGGCGTGCGGCGTGTTGGACGCCCCCACGGTCAGGGTGTCCGCCCAGGACGCAAAGCTCAGGGCGCTCAGGGTTGCTGCGGCAATCAGTGTCAGCGTTTTTTTCATGATGTCGGTTCCTGTGTATTGTTGTTAGTATTTGTATTTTCAACGTTTGTCGAGCAATGACGTGATGACATCACCGCAATACTGGATAATGAAAACGATGATTAAAATGGTCACCGTTGCCACCAGCGTGACGTCACCGTGGTTGCGCTGGAATCCTTCCAGATAAGCCAGATTTCCTAAACCGCCTGCCCCAATCACCCCGGCCATTGCGCTGTAGCTCACCAGGGCGATCAGCGTGACCGTAATCCCTGAGACCAGCGCAGGGGATGATTCCGGCAATAAAACCCGAAAAATTAAGGTGCTCAGTCGCGCGCCCATCGAACGCGTCGCTTCGATAACCCCTTTGTCCACTTCGCGCAGCGCAATCTCGACCAGACGCGCATAAAAAGGTGCCGCGCCCACAATCAGGGCAGGCAGCGCGGCGTTCGCGCCGAGAATGGTGCCGACAATCGTTTTGGTGAAGGGAATCAACAAAACGATCAGGATGATGAACGGGATCGAACGGAACACGTTCACCACAATCGAAATCACGCTGTACAGAGCACGGTTCTGGAACAACCCGCCGCGCGCGGTTAAAAACAGCGCCAGACCCAGGGCAATGCCGAGCACAAAGGTCGCGACCCCGGAGAGTGCCGTCATGTACAAGGTTTCCAGCGTCGCCGCCCACAGTTGATCCCATTTCAGATGCGGGAAAAGAGTCTCAGCCATGCTTAATTACCTCACCTTCAATATCGCTGTGCTTCAGGTCGGCGAGGATATTGTTCAATTGTTCTTCTGTCGCAACCACGTGCAGCCAAAGCTGGCCAAATACGCCGTGGGCGGTTTGCGTCATTTTACCGTGCAAAATATTAAACGGCAGGCCGTAGCGCAGAGTCAGTTCACCGACAATCGGCTTGTGCGTGCTGTGCCCGGTAAACGTCAGCTTGATGACGGTGCCTTCAAGTTCATTTGCCAGATCCGGGTTAAACGCGTCTTCCTCGTGATACTGATTCACCTGGCGAACAAACTGCTGGGTGATCGGCTTTTGCGGATGCGTAAAGACGCTGAGAACATCGCCCTCTTCGACGACCTGACCGTTTTCCATCACCGCCACGCGGTCACAGATTTTGCGCACAACGTGCATTTCATGCGTAATCAGCACGATCGTCAGTTTGAAACGGCGGTTGATGTCGAGCAAAAGATCGAGGATTTGGTCTGTTGTCTGCGGGTCGAGCGCCGAAGTCGCTTCATCGCACAGCAAGACGTCCGGATTGTTAGCCAGCGCCCGGGCAATGCCGACGCGCTGTTTTTGTCCACCGCTCAACTGGGAGGGATAGGCATTTTCGCGGCCCGTCAGGCCCACCAGCTCTACCAGTTCAGCCACACGCGCCTTAATGGTGTTTTTCGGCACGCCCGCGATTTGCATCGAAAAGGCAATATTCTCATTCACCGTACGGGACCACAGCAGGTTGAAATGCTGGAACACCATGCTGATTTTCAGTCGCGCCTGGCGCAACGCTTCGCCCTGGGCGGACGAGATGTCATGACCATTAATGGTCACATTGCCGGAGGTCGGTTTTTCCAGACCGTTCAGCAGGCGAATCAGCGTACTTTTTCCGGCACCGCTGTAGCCAATAATTCCGTAAATCTGTCCCTGCTCAACCGTCAAATTGACGTTATCAACGGCGGTGAGCGACACTTTTCCGTTGTCGAATACCTTCGAAATATTCCTGAGAACAATCATTATTTTACTTATCCGTTACGCATATAGCGGTTTAGCAGTATGGATGTCCAAACGATAATAATCAGACGTTATCATGTTTGAAATGAATAAAATAGTCTTTCTTATAACCTACAGAAATATATGGCGTGGCGACTGGGTGCAGGAGGATTAGCTTATTTTCAGCAATGATTATCTGCCAGAGGCATATATGACGGCGTCGCAGACGTAAAAATGGGCATTTTTGCAGCATTTTGACCTTAGATAGCCATCCTCCCATCCAGACCACTTGATGGCTTGCAGTCCTTACCGCTGAAAACGTCGTTTATATTACTTTCCGTTCTAAAAGGCAGTGAAAGGTTCTTTATTGAGAAAATTTCACAGTCCTATCATCCAGCCATGTTCCCTTTCAGGAAAAGACCATGGCGATTTATCACTCCGTTACCGAACTGATTGGCCGCACGCCGATCATTCAAATGCACAAGCTCAATACCGGCTCGTGCTCGCTCTTTTTGAAACTCGAGAATCAGAATCCGGGCGGTTCCATCAAAGACCGCGTGGCGCTGTCGATGATCAACGAAGCCGAGCGCAAAGGGCTGCTCGCACCGGGCGGCACCATTATTGAAGCCACCGCCGGAAATACCGGACTCGGGCTGGCGTTGATTGCCGCGCAAAAAGGCTATGCCTTGATTCTGGTGGTGCCCGACAAAATGAGCCGCGAGAAAATTTTCCATTTGCGGGCGCTGGGTGCGCAGGTTGTGCTGACGCGCTCCGACGTGAATAAAGGTCATCCGGCCTATTACCAGGATTACGCCCAGCGGCTGGCAGATGAGACGCCAGGCGCGTTTTATATTGACCAGTTTAATAACGAGGCCAATCCGCTGGCCCATCGCACGTCCACCGCGCCGGAGTTGTTCGAGCAGCTTGACGGCAAAATCGACGCCATTGTGGTTGGCGTGGGATCGGGCGGAACGCTTGGCGGGTTGCAGGCGTGGTTTGCGGAACACTCGCCCCACACCGAATTTGTTCTCGCCGATCCGGCCGGTTCGGTGCTGGCCGATCAGGTGGAATCGGGTCGTTATCAGGAGGCGGGATCGTGGCTGGTAGAAGGCATCGGCGAAGATTTTATTCCGCCGCTGGCGCACATTGAAGGAGTGCAACAGGCCTATCGCGTCACCGATCGGGAAGCCTTTGCCACGGCGCGCGAGCTGCTCAAAACCGAAGGTATTCTGGCCGGTTCGTCGAGCGGCACGCTGCTGGCGGCGGCGCTGCGTTATTGCCAGGCACAAACCACCCCCAAACGCGTCGTGACGTTTGCCTGCGACAGCGGCAATAAATATCTCTCGAAAATGTTTAATGACGACTGGATGCGCCAGCAAGGGCTGATCGCGCGCCCACAATCCGGCGACCTTTCGGATTATATCGCGCTTCGCCACGACGAAGGCGCAACCGTGACCGCCGCGCCGGATGACACGCTCGCCACCGTGCTGGCGCGTATGCGTCTGTATGACATTTCACAGCTTCCGGTGCTGGAGAACGGCCAGGTTGTCGGCATCGTCGATGAATGGGATTTGGTCAGCCATATCGCGGGCGACGGCGCCCGTTTCGCCCTGCCCGTGACGCACGCCATGACCCGTCACGTTGAAGTGCTGGATAAACATGCGCCAGAGAGCGAGCTGAAACCCATTTTTGATCGCGGCCAGGTGGCCGTCATTAACGACAGTGACCGCTTTCTCGGTCTGATCACGCGCAGCGATGTCCTCACCGTCTGGCGCAACCGTCTACAACAATAAGGAGAACACCATGAAAAACCTGGCCACGTTAAGCGTCCACAGCGGCGAATTTCACGATCAGCACGGCGCGGTGATGCCGCCGATTTATGCCACCTCAACGTTTGCGCAACCGTCGCCCGGCGAACATACCGGGTATGAATATTCGCGTAGCGGCAATCCCACCCGTCATGCGCTGGAGACGGCCATTGCCGAACTGGAGAGCGGCACGCGCGGCTACGCTTTCGCATCCGGGCTGGCGGCCATCGCCACCGTGCTTGAGCTATTGGATAAAGACAGTCATATCGTCGCGATTGACGATGTTTACGGCGGAACCTATCGCCTGATAGAGAATGTCCGCAAACGCAGTACGGGCTTGCAGGTGAGTTGGGTGAAGCCAGGCGACCTTGCCGCGCTGGAAGCGGCCATCCGCCCGGAGACCAAAATGATCTGGGTAGAAACGCCCACCAACCCGCTGCTGAAACTGGCCGATCTGGCGGGGATCGCTGATATCGCTCGTCGTCATAACATTATTAGCGTCGCGGATAACACTTTTGCTTCGCCGGTGATTCATCGTCCGTTGGAGTTTGGTTTTGATATCGTGGTGCATTCCGCCACCAAATATCTTAACGGCCACTCGGACGTGGTGGCGGGACTGGCGGTGGTCGGCAGTAATAGCGCCCTGGCAGAAAAGCTCGGCTATTTGCAAAATGCGATTGGCGGCGTCCTTGATCCTTTCAGCAGTTTCCTGACCTTACGCGGGATTCGTACTCTCGCCCTGCGCGTGGAAAAGCACAGCGCGAATGCGCTGGCGATTGCGCAATGGCTGGAGCAGCATCCGCAGGTTGAAAAGGTCTGGTTTCCGTGGCTGGAAAGCCACCCGCATTATCAGCTTGCCCGCACCCAGATGGCGCTGCCTGGCGGAATGATTTCAGTGGTGGTGAAAGGCGATGCGCAACGAGCAACGGACATCATCCGTAAGCTGAAGTTGTTTACGCTGGCAGAAAGCCTGGGCGGTGTGGAAAGCCTGGTCAGCCAACCTTACAGCATGACTCATGCCTCTATTCCACTCGAACAGCGGCTGGCGAATGGTATTGTTCCGCAGCTGATTCGCCTGTCTGTCGGAATAGAGGATGCAAGCGACCTGATTGCCGACCTTGAACAAGCGCTTAAGAATTAAGCATTTCGCGGCAGAGTGATAATCTGCCGCAACAACCTGCTGTTGCACCTTAACGCGTTGATAACAATCTTATGTGAATCTGCACAGATTATTTTTGAAACGCCGTTTCCATTTTCCTTTTGTCAGAAAATCAGCGTATAATGCGCGCCTAATCCCTGGTGAATGGTTTCAGCCCTTGGAATACAAAAAACAACGTAAAATTTCTCCTCTCCTTCGTTGGGCTGATACTCAGGCACACTTTCTTCTGCACGC
>Ga0308165_1001859_pt1 | contig 27758 bp, 26 predicted proteins | sample PhyWR2_FD_201032 | JGI IMG/M metagenome (GOLD analysis project Ga0308165, IMG submission 201032) | Phyllosphere microbial communities from UC Gill Tract Community Farm, Albany, California, United States - DLSLW.R2 | ecosystem: Host-associated > Plants > Phyllosphere > Unclassified | place: USA... | reverse complement strand
CGATACAAAACATGATGGCGCAGCGGGTCATCGGCTGCGACCTTGGGGTGTTCAAAATCTGCCTGCGGATCGTAATGCATACCGATGGCCTGCATGACTTTTTGTGATGGCAGATTGGCTTGCGTGGTGAAGGCGACAATCTCGTCCAGGCTCAAGCGATCAAATCCACAGCGCAACGCGGTCCACGCAGCCTCGCTGGCGTACCCCAGGCCCCAGTGTTCGCGAGCCAGGCGCCAGCCGATCTCCACCGCCGGAGCAAAGTCCGCCTCAAAGCTGACATTCAGCAACCCGGTGAGGCCGATGAACTCACCGGTGTCCTTGCGCTGCAACGCCCACAGGCCAAAGCCGTATTCGGCGAAGTGCCCACGAATGCGGCCGATCAACGCGGCGCTTTCCAGGTGGCTCAGTGTGGCCGGGAAATAACGCATCACCTGCGGGTCGGCGCACATGCGCGCAAACTCCGGCAAGTCAGCGTCGCGCCATTGGCGCAGCACCAGGCGTGCACTTTCCAATTCCAGTATCGGCTCCATGGGTCCCCTCCCTTGCCATGTGCGTGAGTGTACAGCGCTGTTAAGATCCGTCGCAGGTTCCCGTCAGAAAATCCCATGCCTTTGCCATTGATCTACCACGATGACTACAGTCCCGAGTTCCCGGCGGACCACCGGTTCCCCATGGACAAGTTCCGCCTGCTGCGCGACCACCTGGTGGACAGCGGCCTGACCGAGGACAGCCAACTGCTGCGCCCGCAGTTGTGCCCACCGGAGATTCTGGCCCTGGCCCATGACGCTGGGTATATCGAACGCTACATGGGCGGCGAGCTGTCACGCGAAGACCAGCGCCGCCTCGGCTTGCCTTGGAACGAAGCCCTCGCCCGCCGTACCGTACGTGCAGTCGGCGGCTCGATTCTCGCGGCGGAGCAAGCCCTTGACCACGGCCTGGCCTGCCACCTGGCCGGCGGCACCCACCACGCCCACTACGATTACCCGGCAGGTTTCTGCATCTTCAATGACCTGGCGGTGATCAGCCATTACCTGCTGGCCAGCGGCCGGGTCAATCGTGTGCTGATCTTCGATTGCGACGTGCACCAGGGCGACGGCACCGCGCGCATCCTCCACGACACGCCGGACGCCATCACCGTGTCGCTGCACTGTGAAAAGAACTTCCCGGCGCGCAAAGCCCAGAGTGACTGGGACATTCCACTGCCCATGGGCATGGGCGACGCCGACTACCTCAAGGTGGTGGATGACGCCCTCAACTACCTGCTGCCGCTCTACCAACCCGATCTGGTGCTGTACGACGCCGGCGTTGATGTACACAAGGACGACGCCCTCGGTTACCTCAAGCTGACAGACGAAGGCGTCGCCGCCCGCGATGAAAGCGTGATGCGCCACTGCCTGGGCCGCGACATTCCGGTCATGGGCGTGATCGGTGGCGGCTACAGCAAGGACCGCCCGGCCCTCGCCCGCCGCCACGGCATCCTGCACCACAGTGCGCAACGGGTGTGGACGTCATCAGGTTGTCATTGAACCGTGGGCGTTACCCACAATGCCTGTGGAACCACCTGTGGATAACTTGAGCGTAAGCACCTGAAAGCCAGAAGCAGTCTGGCCTGTAGGAAGTTGTACATTTTTTGATCAGGCAGTTGTGCCGTCCTCGGGTAGAATGCTCGGCCTATTCAGCGACCGTAGCCCGACCCATGCCTCAGACCCCTCCTCCTCATGTTGCCATTATCGGCGGCGGCCCTGCCGGGCTGATGGCCGCCGAAGTCCTGAGCCAGGCGGGCGTGCGGGTGGACCTGTACGACGGCATGCCGTCCGTGGGGCGCAAGTTCCTGCTGGCCGGCGTGGGCGGCATGAACATCACGCATTCCGAGGCGTACCCGTCGTTTCTGTCGCGCTACGCCGAACGTGCGCCACACATGGCGCCCTTGCTGCGCGCATTTGGGGCCGAGGCATTGTGCGAATGGATCCACGGCTTGGGGATCGAGACCTTTGTCGGCACCTCGGGCCGGGTGTTTCCTACCGACATGAAAGCCGCACCGCTGCTGCGTGCCTGGCTCAAGCGCCTGCGCGACCAGGGCGTGGTTATCCACACCCGCCATCGCTGGGGGGGCTGGAATGCCGAGGGCGACTTACTTATCCACAGCCCTGACGGCGAAAAAACTGTCCACAGCGACGCCGTGCTGCTGGCCCTTGGCGGCGGCAGCTGGTCGCGGCTGGGCTCTGACGGTGCCTGGCTCAAGTTGCTGGAGGACAAAGGCGTACCCTACGCCCCGCTGCAACCCAGCAATTGCGGTTTCGAGGTGTCGGCCTGGAGCGAACTGATGGTCAGTAAATTCGCTGGCGCGCCGTTGAAAAACGTCGCCATCGGGCTGGGAGATGACAAGCCTCGCCTGGGCGAATGTGTGGTCACGGCGATGGGTATCGAAGGCAGCTTGATCTACGCGTTGTCGGCACCGATCCGGGAAGTGATCAACCGCGACGGCTCGGCCACCGTGCATATCGACCTGTTGCCGAGCAAGCCGCTGGACAAGGTTCAGGCCGCGCTGGCCAAACCACGTGGCTCACGCTCGATGAGCAAGCATTTGCACAGTCAGTTGGGGCTGGACGGGGTGAAAGCGGCACTGCTGCGCGAGTTGGCACCGGCTGACCACTTCAACGATCCGGCGCAATTGGCGGTGGATATCAAGGCGCTGCCGTTGACCCTGGTGAAGACCCGGCCAATGGATGAGGCGATCAGCACAGCCGGCGGCGTGCCGTTTGAGGCGTTGGATGAGCGGTTGATGCTCAAGCCGTTGCCGGGGGTGTTTTGTGCAGGGGAGATGCTCGACTGGGAAGCGCCGACGGGGGGCTATCTACTCACAGGATGCTTTGCCAGCGGACGGGCGGCTGGGCGCGGCATGTTGGAGTGGCTTAAGCGCTGAGACTGGTGGTGAATTCAAAGTCGCTTTCGCAAGCAAGCCCGCTCCCACATTTTTGATCTGTGAATACATTCAAAATGTGGGAGCGGGCTTGCTCGCGATGGGGCCATCAGCAACGCCGAAAAATCACTTCTTCTTGCGCGGCCCAGTGTTAAAAACAGGCACCTTGCGCACCGGTTTGATAGACGGCTCTGCCGGCGCCACTTCCCCGCTGTCCACCCACTTGCCCAGGTTGCGCTTACCGCCGCCACCAGAGCTTTTAGGTTTCTTCGGTTTTTTCGGCTTCTTCACCACCTGCCCGCTGGCATCGGTGTCCGGCACGCGGTGCTCCGGTTCGAAATCCTGTTCCATGTGACGGGTCAGGGTCTGACGAGTCAGCATCTCGATGGCCGACAGCATGTTCACTTCATCGGCACACACCAGGGAAATCGCCTCACCGGTGTTGCCCGCACGGCCGGTACGGCCGATACGGTGGATGTAGTCCTCGGCCACGATCGGCAGGTCGAAGTTGACCACCAGCGGCAGGTCTTCGATATCCAGGCCACGGGCCGCCACATCGGTGGCTACCAGGATCTGCACTTCACTGGACTTGAAGCGGTCCAGTGCGCGTTGGCGGGTAGCCTGAGGCTTGTCGCCATGGATGCCGTCGGCATTGATGCCCAGGCCCTGCAACTTATCCACCAGCGCATCCACGCCGTTACGGGTCTTGGCGAACACCAGCACCTGCTTCCAGCGACCTTTGCGCATCAGGTGCACAAACAGCTCCGGCTTGCGCTTCTTGTCCACCGGCACGACCCACTGCTTGACCGTGTTGGCAGCGACGTTGCGCGGGCTGACTTCGATGCTCAGCGGATCGTTGAGCATCTGCCCGGCCAGCAGGCGGATGTCATCGGAGAAGGTCGCGGAGAACAGCAGCGTCTGGCGCTTTTTCGGCAGCATGCGGTAGATGTTCGCCAGCTCTTCGGAGAAGCCCAGGTCGAGCATGCGGTCAGCTTCGTCGAGGATCAGGGTTTGCAGCTGGTTGAGTTTCAGCGCGTTTTGGCGGAACAGGTCAATCAGGCGGCCAGGGGTGGCGACCAGGATGTCGACACCTTTGCGCAACTTCATCATCTGCGGGTTGATGCTCACGCCGCCGTACACCGCGTAAGTGGTCAGCGGCAGGTTTTGCGCGTATTCGGCGACGCTGGCGTGCACCTGTTCGGCGAGCTCGCGGGTCGGGCACAGGATCAGCGCACGGGCCGAGTTGGCGGCGACTTTCGGCCCTTCCATCGTCAACAGTTGCAACAACGGCACGGCGAAACCGGCGGTCTTGCCGGTGCCGGTCTGGGCCGCGGCCATCAGGTCGCGACCGGCCAGCACCGCCGGAATGGCTTGCGCCTGCACCGGCGTCGGGGTCTGGTAGCCAAGCGTCTCAAGGGCGCGCAGCAAGGGTTCGATCAGGCCAAGGGTGGCGAAAGTCATGTAGATACCGTAGGAAAAATTCAGCGCAAGGGCGTAATGCGCGGCAGTTTACCTTATTTCCGGCTTCGGCTTGCGCCACTGGGGCAGGCTGATCAACAGCACCGCGCTGATAATCACCAACATGGCCAGGGCTTCTTCCAGACCAATGGTCTCGCCCACGAACACAATCCCCAGCAACACCGCCACCGCCGGGTTCACATAGGCATAGCTGGTCGCGGCCGCCGGGCGGACATGCTTGAGCAGGTACATGTAGGCATTGAAGGCGATGATCGAGCCGAACACGGTCAGATACGCCAGGGCCAGCCAACCTTCCAGCGGTGGCACAGCCTGCAGGCGTTCACCGGACAGCGCGCTGACCATCAGCAACGCCACACCGGCGACCAGCATTTCCGCAGCACTGGCCATGGCGCCTTGGGGCAACGGCAACTGTCGGCTCCACACCGAACCAAACGCCCAGGATGCCGCCGCCACCAACAGCAACACAGCCCCCATCGGACTCGATTGCAACGTACTGCCCATGTTGAGCATGGCAATGCCGATGATCCCCAGGATCACCCCAGCCCATTCCAGACGGGTGTTACGCGCGCCCCAGAAATACCCACATAGCAAGGTGAACAACGGCACGGTCGCCACGGCCAACGCCGCCACGCCGGACGACACCCCCATGTGTTCCGCCACACTGACCCCACCATTGCCCACGGTGAGCAACAAAAGACCGATCATCCCGGCCGCCTTCCACTGCGGCCAAGTCGGTGCCGGCACCCCTCGCCAGCGCAGGAAGCCGTACATCAACGCCCCCGCCGTGCAGAACCGAATCCCCGCCAGCAACAACGGCGGCCAGTACTCCACACCGATGCGAATCACCAGGTAGGTAGACCCCCAAATCACATACAACGCAAAAAAGGCGGCGATCAACGGTAAGGGAAAGCGACGTGGGCCAGGCATTGGGCGGCTCTATGGCAGGAGATGGGAGGCTTATTCTAAAAAGGCAGGTCGCTAAACATAAGTTACAAAACCTGTTTAAAACGCCAATACACTTTTCAAAGCATGGTTGTGAAGGCTATAAACCGTGCTTTCGAAAGTCACGCGCAACCGGAGCCTTATCATGGACAAATACGACCGCCTGCTCCTCAGCGCCCTGCTCGAAGACGGCCGCGCTTCCTACGCGCAATTGGCCCGCACGGTGAACCTCTCTGCCCCTGCCGTGGCCGAACGCGTGGCGAAGCTGGAGGCCAGTGGCGTGATCACCGGGTATCAGGCCAAGGTGGACCTGTCCAAAGTCGGTTTGCCGATTCAATGCGTGATGGAACTGCGGCTGACTAACCATGGCAGCCAAAAGACCTACGACGCCCTGGCGCAGATCCCTGAGTTGACCGAGTGCCATCGGGTGACGGGTGATCCGTGCGTGATCATGCAGGCGGCAGTGGGGTCTATGCCGGAGTTGGAGAACTTGATCAATCGCGTAGCGAAATTCGGCTTTAGCAAGACCTCGATCATTTTGTCGAGCGCGATAGAGCGGCGGGTGCCGTTGGGGCAGTTGGAGGGGGTCGGGAAGAGTGGTGGCTGACCCACCGCCATCGCGGGCAAGCCCGGCTCCCCCCTTTGAAATGCATTCCAACTGTGGGAGCAGGCTTGCCTGCGATGACGTAAGTTGCATCAATGCACATTTGAGCGTTCAACAATCAAATCGATAATCTGCCTGATCGTGGTGATGTCATCCCAATCTGCCTGAGTGGCGTGCAGCTTGAACTGCCACTTGATCTGCATGACGAAGCAGGTCAAATCGTCATCAATGATCTTGAAGTCATGGATGAAATCCGTTTGCTCTGTCACTTGGCTGCGGTCGATGAAGCCGATGATGTCGACGAATAGCTGAATGACCTTTTCGCTGATCTGCGCAAAGACTGCCCCTCGATGACCGCCGCCTAGCTAATGTGGGAGCGGGCTTGCTCGCGAAAGCGGTGGATCAGTCAATACAGGTGCTGACTGACACTCCGCTTTCGCGAGCAAGCCCGCTCCCACCATTGGATCTTCGGTTGTTTTGGGATTGCGGCGGGTTTAGAACCCGCGATGTTTCTTCAGATGCTCATTGATCTTCGCCGCTGGCACTTTCTGCAAGGTGCACAGCAGGTCGTGGGACAGTTCACGCAAGCCGTGGGTACGCCGCAGTTCCTGGGCCAGGTGGGCCGTGAGGTTGGCCGCCATTTCCGCATCCGCCAGCGCTCGGTGAGCCTGGCCGGTGTGGGGCAGTTGGGCGTAGGCGTTGAGGGTGCCGAGCTTGTGGTTGGGCGCAGCCGGCATGAGGCGGCGGGCAAGCAGCAGGGAGCAGGCGAATTTCTGCAGGCGGGTGCGGCGGATCAGGCCCAGCTCGTAGTCCCAGAACTTCTGGTCGAACGCGGCGTTGTGCGCCATCAGCGGCGTGGTGCCGACGAACTCGTTGACCTCGTTCATTACCCGCTCGGCCGGCGGCGCGCTGCGCAGCATGGCGTTGCTGATGCCGGTGAGTTGTTCGATGAAAGCGGGCACATGCACGCCGGTTTTCATCAGGCTCTGATAGCGGTCCACGATCTGGCCACGCTCAAGGATGACCACCGCGATTTCCGTGGCCCGGCAGTGGCTGCTCGGGGTGATGCCGGTGGTTTCAAAGTCGATGACCGCTATACGTTCCAAACCTGTTCCAACTCCGTGAAAGAATCTATTTAAGCAGCAACGCGCCTTCGATCGGCACATAACGGCTGGCGGCGCGGATCAATGAGTTGGCCGTCAGCCCCGGCACGCCGTAGGCCACGGCTTCGACGCCATGCTTGTGGATAACCCGGTCAAGCAGCATGTCGAAATCACCGTCACCGGAGGCCAGGACGATTTCGTCGACGTGGTCGGCGGCGTCCATGATGTCGAGGGTGATGCCCACGTCCCAGTCGCCCTTGGCCGAGCCGTCGCTGCGCTGGATGTAGGGTTTGAGTTTCACCGTGAAACCCAGGTTGCGCAGGATCTGCTGGAACTGTTGCTGTTTGCTGTCACCACGGTCGATGGCATAAGCGTATGCCTCGACGATCTGCCCGCGCGAGCTGATGTCAGCCCACAGCGCGGCGTAGTTGAAGTGACAACCATAGGCCTGGCGGACGGTGTAATAGAGGTTTTGCACATCGGCGAACACCGCAATTTTTTTCACCGCACTTCCTCATGACAGCCAGGCGCCAGGGCCCGGAAAGGGTGCCAGTATGCCAGCCGCGAGAAGGTTTCCGGGAAAAATCAGACCGGGGCGACACTCGCCCCGGGCCAAGGTGAGTCAGACGAAGGAATCATCGTCGCCAAAGGAGGAAGAGTCGTCGGAATAATCGCTGTCGGCAAAGCTGTCCGAATTGTTGCCACCCCAGCTGTCATTGCCGGCGTACTTCTGGTCGTCATTGCCCCAGCCGCCTTGATCACTGGCCGGTGCCGGTTGCTCGATGATTTCCTCCACCACCTGCGGTTGCTGGTTGTGATGGAACAGGCTGCTGATGCCTTCGGCCAGCAACACACCACCGGCCACGCCGGCGGCGGTCTTCATCGCGCCGCCAAGAAAACCGCTGCCCACCGGAGCGGCTGGAGCAGGTTGTTGATAGTTCTGCTGCGGCGCAGGCTGGCTGAACCCTGGCCGCGCCGGTTCGCGCCAGCCGCCACCGGAAGACGCCGGCGCGCTTTGGGCCGGTTGCGGATCACGGGAACCGCCACCACCAAAGATGCTCGACAGGAATCCGCCGCTGCTCGCCGGGGCTGGCTGCGCGGACTTGGCCCGTTGCAGCTCGTCCTGCAATTGCTGGATCTGTTGCGCTTGCTGCTTATTCTGCGCGTCGAGGCTCTTGAGCGCATGTTCCTGCACCAGGATCGACTGGGTCATGTAGTACCCGGCCGCCGGTTGGCGCGTCATGTGTTCCTTGATCCGCGCTTCGGCCTGGGCGTCGCGGGGGGCTGAGTCCGTTTCGGCTTGTTGCAACCGTGAAAACAGTCCATCGATCAGGGTTTGCTCTTCGCTGTTCATGGCGACCTCGTTAGATTGCCGGTAAAAATCGTGGTCTCGCCTTTATTCAGGCGCCGACCTAGTTATGGGGATGTTACGAGTTGTTTCAATGGTCTTTACTCAAGGTTTACGTTTGCTTACCTCCGGTAATGATCGGTTAAAGTGTTGCCCTTGCTTTCAGGCCTGCGATGAACTTGATGAATCCGTTAGACGTGCTGCGCGACTCCTTCCGTTTCACCCAACGCAACCTGGGCGCCATCGTCCAGCTGTGTCTGCCATTGGTGATTTTCGAAGCCCTGCTGCAACAGGTGCTCAACCATGTCGTCGGCCCGGATGCGTTTCCCGGCTACAGCGTGGTGGTGGGGTTGCTGGTGTACCCGCTGTACACCGGTGCATTGATCCTGTTTCTGGATGCTCGCACCCGTGGCGAGTCGCCGGGCACTAAAGATGTCTGGGCCATGGCCCTTACTCTGTGGCCGCGCTTTGCCCTGCTGACCGCGATGAGCACGCTGCTGATTCTGCTGGGGCTGTCGCTGTATTTCCTGCCGGGGCTGTGGCTGATGGTGGTGCTGGCATTTGCCGAATACCTGCTGGTGCTGCGTGGCATGCCGGCGTTGGAGGCGATGAAGGAAAGTTTCCGTCTGAGCCGTGGGCATTTCTGGCTGATCCTGGTGTGCCTGCTGTGCGTGATGACGCCACTGTGGTTGCTCAAAGGCGCCAGCGTTGCGGCCTATCCAACGCCTGCGCCGCTGCTGGGGCTGCTACTGGACAGCGCCCACAGCTTTCTGCAGCTGTTTACCAGCGTGGTGCTGTTCCGTTTATTCATGTTGATCGGTGGCGATGCCGACGCGCGGTGATATGCTCCGTGCCACCTCTGAAACGCTATAAGCCGAGCCAATGACCCGTTTATTGCGCATCACCTTGCTGGGCCTGCTGATCATCGCAGGCCTGCTGACCGCCCTGATCTACAGCCTGACCTGGCGCCCCGAGGCGAAGGAAACCCTGCCGGTGAGCTGCGTCGCGCCGCGTGCGCCCACGCTGTTGCCGGGGCAAGCGCTCAAGGTCATGACCTGGAACGTGCAATACCTGGCCGGCAAAAATTATGTGTTCTGGTACGACACCTCCGACGGCAGCGGCCCCGACGACCGCCCCACCGTGGAAGACATGGCCGCCAGCCTCGACGAAGTGGCGCGGGTCATCCGCGACGAACAGCCCGACATCCTGCTGCTGCAGGAGCTCGACGAAAACGCCAAGCCGTCCCACTACCAGGACCAACTGGCCCTGCTGCAAGAGCGCCTGGTCGATCTCTACCCGTGCAGCGCCCAGGCCTTCGACTGGAAAGCCGACTTCGTGCCAAACCTGCACATCTTCGGCAGCGTGGGCCGCAAACTGGCGACCCTCAGCCGTTACCAGATCGAACACGCCGAACGCCTGCAGCTGCCGGCGCCCGAGGCCAACATCCTGAGTCGCCAGTTTCAACCCAAGCCTGCCTTGCTGTTGACCTACCTGCCCCTGAGCGACGGCGGACAACTCGCGGTGCTCAACACTCGCATGGACGGTGACGCCCCTGGCCGCAGCGCGGTGATGGAGCAGGTCCAGACCACGGTCAAATTGCTGGATAAATTTGAAGGCCGTGGCACGCCCTGGCTGATCGGTGGGGACTTCAACCTGCTGCCACTGGGCCAATTCCTGCGCCTGGACGCCACCAAACGCGGGCAATATTCGCCGGACAGCGAGCTGCATCTGCTGTGGGACAAATACCCGATGATCCCGAGCAACAGCCAATCCAGCGGGATCGATCGTGAGAAATGGCTGACGAATTTCCCCAACGACCCGAGCGTGGACGGGCCGGACCGTACGCTGGATTACCTATTCTACAGCCCGCGGATCAAACGGGTGGAGGCCAAGGTGCGCCAGGAGGATACGTTACGTATTTCCAACCACCTGCCGGTGATCGCCCGCTTCCTGCTGCCTGCCGCACAATAGCCCCTAGGGTTTCAAACCTAGGCCCGCAGCGGCTTAAGCCACTCAAGGCTTTCAACCGTGGTGCCGGATGGGCGGTATTCACAGCCGATCCATCCTCGGTAGCCACGCTGCTCAAGCGCCGCGAACAACGCGGCAAAGTCCATGGTTCCGGTGCCCGGCTCATGACGCCCCGGGTTGTCGGCGATTTGTACATGGACGGTCCTGTCGTAAAACTGCGCCAACACCCCGGCTGCGTCGCCGGTCAAAAGCTGGGCATGGTAAAGATCCAGAATCAGCCCGACACTCGTAAAGGTTTCCAGCACCTGTTGCGCCTTGCTGAAGTCAGACATGTAATAGCCTGGCATCGCCTGCGGGCAGATCACTTCAATAAGCGCGCGCAAACCCTGATCTTCGAGGTACTTGACCGCGTATTCCAGGTTACTTACGTAGGCAGGCGCGCTCTCATCCTGGGGTGTGGTCACGCCAGACATGATGTGCACATCCGAGCAGTTCAGCGCCTTCGCATAGCGGGCCGCCTCGCGCAGCCCATCGCGAAATTCCTGCTCCTTGCCCTGCAAGGCAGCGATGCCTTTGGTAACACCTGCCGGCGCTGCGAACTGAATCAACGGCAGGTTGTATTGAGCCAGGTGATCGGCGAGCAGGCTGGCGTCAAATTCATAGGGATGGTTGCCATGAACGAAAGGACGTTGGGTAGTGCAGCGGGAGTCTCAAACCTCCTGTTCGGGGTGTACAACACAGTGGTTGCCCTGCTTGGCGAAAATTTAAGAATTCGCTACCGGTATGACAGCACTGCGTTTATTCCTGAATGGGCCAACGCGGCGTTTAAATACATCCAGACCCACTACTCCACCAACGAGCGTTACATTGCCCCTGTCAGCCTTGAGCCAGGGACATTCTGGTGATGGATAACCTGCGGGTCCTGCATGCCCGGCATAAATTCATCGATGGCAACCAACAGGGTAAAGTAAGAAGGCTGTGGATCGCTGATGACGCGAGCACCACATTCAAGAACATCCTGGATCAATCCCCGGTGCGCAGGGCCATGCTGCCCTTTCAGAACTACAATATTGCCCAGTCTGAAACCGCCGGGCATTCGTTCATCGAGTACACCTGCGGCATCCGCGCCCAATCGAGCACATCGTTGCCAAACGCGCATAAGCAATTTGACAGGGCGCTTGAAGCGCTTTAAGCCCTTCAAGACAACCTCCTTGCTCTGATTCAACGCGTTCAGGTAACCCCCCAGTCATCAAAACGACTGGGGGAGTTACTTACATTCAAGGCTTTCTGGGTTTGATTCGGGCCGTCGCTTCGGCCACCAACGGGTCGTCCGGCCAGTAGTGCTTGGGGTAGCGCCCTTTCAAATCCTTCTTCACCTCGGCATAGGTACTGCGCCAGAAGTTCGCCAGGTCCTGCGTGACCTGCACCGGCCGCCGCGCCGGGGACAACAGGTGCAACTTCACGGCCACGCGCCCGCTGGCAATGCGCGGGGTGTCGGCCAGCCCGAACAATTCCTGCAAGCGCACCGCCAGGATCGGCGGCTGTTCGCTGTAGTCCAAACGCACCGATGAGCCCGACGGCACTTTCACATGCTGTGGCGCCAGTTCGTCCAAACGTTGGGGCAGTGGCCAGGGCAGCAGGTTGTGCAGGAAGCTGGAGATATCCAGGTTGGCGAAATGGCTCAGACGCGAGACTTTGCCCAGGTAGGGCATCAGCCAGTGTTCAAGGCTGGCGAGCAACGCCTTGTCACTGAGGTCGGGCCATTCGCTGGTTTTGCCGGCGTCGAGCTGGCGCAACAACATGACCCGAGCCTGCCATTGCCGCAGTTCTGGCGTCCACGGCAGCAGTTCCAGGCCTTTGCGGCGTACCAGGTTGACCAGCGCCTGGCTGCGGGCGGATTCGTCGAGGCCAGTCAGCGGTTCGCGGCTGAGCACCAGTTCGCCGACTTTGCGTTGGCGTTCGGCGCGCAGTACGCCTTCGCGTTCGTCCCAATCGAGTTGGTCGACGTTGCGCACTTGCTCGGCCAGCACCGTGTCGAACAGCGCCGGGTCGAAATCCGCCGCCAAGTAGATACGTTCTTCACGCTGGCCCTGGCGGCTACCCAGGTCGGCGATCACCAGCCAAGCCTGTTTCATCAGGCTGTCAGCCTCCGCGAACAGCGCGGCGCGGCCGTTGGCCAGGCGGTACTCGGCACCGCCGGGGCGACGCTGCTGGGCGACGCGATCCGGGTAGGCCAGTGCCAGCAAGGCACCGAGCCAGCGCGGGTGATCGGGGTCGGCAACGGGTTGTGTGGCCTGGCCTCTTAGGTAGCCTCGGTATTGTCGCGCCAGTTGCTTGGCCCGCTGTACACCGCCTTGAGTGCCGCGTGCACGCTCTTCGCCGGACAACAGCGCCAATCGACTGTGCAAATCCGCACCGCCACCGCGCAAGATGTCGCGCTCTCCCAGCAGGGCCGCCACATCGCATGCCGTCGCCGCCAACCCAAGAGCCTGCCCGCGCAGCAGCAGATGGGCGATACGCGGATGGGCCGGCAACTCGGCCATCTTCTGCCCGTGAGCGGTGAGTTTTTCTTCATCCAACGCACCGAGGCGCCCCAGCAGATCCTGGGCCTGGGCATACGCCGCCGTCGGCGGCACATCCAGCCAGACCAACTGAGTGGGCGTGACGCCCCAGCGCGCCAGTTGCAAAGCCAGGCCGGCCAGGTCGGCGGCGAGGATTTCCGCACTGCCGTAGGCGGCCAGGCCTTCGTGTTGGTCTTCGGACCACAGGCGATAACACACGCCCGGCTCCAGGCGCCCTGCTCGACCGGCGCGCTGGGTGGCGCTGGCGCGGGAAATGCGCTGGGTGTCGAGGCGGGTCATGCCGCTTCCGGGGTCGAAACGCGGCACCCGCGCCAACCCGGCGTCGATCACGACGCGCACGCCGTTGATGGTGAGGCTGGTCTCGGCAATGTTGGTCGCCAGCACGACCTTGCGTTTGCCGACGGGCGCCGGGTCGATGGCGGCGCGTTGAGCGTTGAGGTCCAGTTCGCCATGCAGCGGGCACAACACCACATCCGCGCGCTCGCCGAGGGCGTCAGCCAGTTGCTGGTTGACCCGGCGAATCTCCGCCTGCCCCGGCAGGAACACCAGCACGCTGCCGGTTTCGTCTTGCAGGGCGTCGAGGACAGTCTGCACCACACGCGGTTCGATGAATTCACCGGGTTGGTAGGGGCGGCCCCAGCGCATCTGCACCGGGAACATGCGCCCTTCGCTGCGCAGGATTGGCGCGTTGTCCAGCAGCCCGGCCAGGCGTTCGCCTTCGAGGGTGGCAGACATCAACAGGATTTTCAGCGGTTGATCATCGCGAAAGAGTTCGCGGCCGTTCAGGCTCAAGGCCAGCGCCAGGTCGGCGTCGAGGCTGCGCTCGTGAAACTCATCGAAGATCAGCAGGCCCACGCCGTCCAGCGCCGGATCGTCCTGCAGGCGGCGGGTGAGGATGCCTTCGGTGACCACTTCGATGCGCGTATTGGGGCCGACCTTGCTGTCCAGACGAATGCGATAGCCGACGGTTTCACCGACTTTTTCACCCAACTCGCTGGCCAGACGCTCGGCCGCCGCGCGGGCTGCGAGACGACGGGGTTCGAGCATCAGGATGGTCTGCCCGGCCAGCCAGGGCTCGTTCAACAAGGCCAAGGGCACGCGGGTAGTTTTACCGGCGCCGGGGGGCGCTTCCAGCACGGCTTCATGGCGATTCGCCAAGGCGTCACGCAGTGCGGGTAAAACTTCATCAATCGGCAACGAATTCATACTGGCTCCAAAGCAGAGCGGCGAGTATAACGGCGAACTGCCGGATGCCGACGCTGGTCTGAAAAACACCACCAGCTGCGCCTGGCTACGAATCAAAGGTGGGAGCTGGCTCGCCTGCGATACTGACAACTCGGTCTTTCAAATAAGCCGAGGGGGTGCCATCGCAGGCAAGTCAGCCCCCACATTAGAGCGGTGTTGCTCGGCAGTATTGTCATATAGTCCCGTATCAATCGTGTTCAGGAGAATGTTATGCGTATCGCTTCCCGTGTCATTGGCGGTGTTCTCGCCGTCACCCTGCTGAGCCAATTGACGGCCTGCGGTTCGATCTTCTACCCGGACCGCCGTGGCCAGATCGACGGCAAGATCGACCCGACCATTGCCGTGCTCGATGCAGTGGGCCTGCTGTTCTATGTGATCCCCGGCCTGATCGCGTTCGGCGTGGACTTCGCCACTGGCGCTATCTACTTCGAACCGGGCAAGACCGCCCAGGTCGATCCGCAAAAACTCCACGAAGCCATTGGCGCCGACGGCAAGGTCGACAACGCCAAGCTGCAAAGCATCATCCAGAAAGAAACCGGCCGCAGCCTGCCGCTGGACGACCCGCGAATGATCCAGTTCAAGGGCAGCGTACAACAGCTCGCCAGCCTGGGCCTGCAACCCGCTGCCTAAGGATTCGACCCGCCTATGACCAGCAGTCCCGAACACGCCAGGCTCTTGCGCCTGGCCACTCGCGCTTCGGTGGGTGTGGCCTGTGCGTTGATTATCACCAAGTCCATCGCCTGGTGGTTCAGCGGCTCGGTGAGCATGCTCGCCGGGTTGACCGACTCGCTGCTGGACGGCGTGACCTCACTGCTGAACCTGCTCGCGGTGCATTACGCGCTGCGCCCGGCCGATGACGATCATCGTTATGGGCATGGCAAGGCCGAGTCGCTGGCAGGCATGGCACAGGCGCTGTTTATCGGCGGCAGTGCAGTGTTGATCGCGCTCCAGGCCTACGAGCGCTTGCAACACCCGGAACCCGTGGGCGCGCCGTGGTTGAGCATTGGTGTGATCGTGTTTTCCCTGGTGCTGACAGTAGCCTTATTGATGCTGCAACACCGGGTGATCCGTGAAACCGGCTCCAACGCCGTGCGCGCGGACTCACTGCACTACCGCTCGGACCTGATGCTCAACGGCAGCATCCTGGTGGCGCTGGTGGTGGCAGGTTTTGGCTACCATCAGGTGGACGCCTGGTTCGGCCTGGGGATTGCCGCCTACATCTTGTGGAGCGCGATCCAGATCGCCCGGGAAAGCTTCGCGGTGTTGATGGATGAGGAACTGCCGCCGGACGTCAGCCAGCACATGCTGGAACTGGCCCGCGGCGTACCGGGCGTATTGGGTGCGCATGATTTGCGCACGCGGATTTCCGGCAGCCATTGGTTTGTGCAGCTGCACCTGGAATTGCCGGGGGAATTGACGCTGTCAGTGGCCCATGGCATCAGCGACCAGGCCGCCGATGCCATTCACAAGGCTTACCCGCGTGCCGAAGTACTGGTGCACGCCGACCCGCGGGAAGTGGTCACGGGCAATAAAACCTAGTACTGCACCTGATAACCACGGCTGCTCAGGCAGTTGCCCTGGGCCTGGCGGTAGGTTTGCACCACCGCCGGGTCGGGGGCGTAGGTGACTTGCTGCGGGTCGAAGCCGCTCTGCTGAACGGCCCAGCGATAACAGTCATAACCGTCCTGTTGTACCTGCGCCGGTGACTGGCCGTTGGCCGGATACGCCACCACGTCATAGCCATTGCCTTGCGGCGCGGGCTGCGGTGCAGGCACGGCGGCTGGCGGTTGCACCACCACATACTGCTGGGAGCTGCTTTCGTAGGTGTAATAGGCGCCAGCGGCGAGGAAGAACAGCGCGCCGCCCACCCACACTTCACGGGCGTAGTCCGGCAGGTAATGCACGCGGATGCCGTAAGGCGGCGTCACCACCACATAGCGCGGGCCTTGTGGACGGTACCAATAGCCACCGGAGTAGAAGTAATCCTGGCCACGGTAAGGCACGCGGTAATTGCGGTCGGGGAAGCGGTCGATCACATAGCCGGGGCGATGTTGCGGGCCTGGGCCCCAGCCGTTGCCATGGCCGTCGGGACGACCGGGCCAGCGGTTGTCGCCGGGACGCGAGCCCGGGCCGCCGGCTTCCCAGTGCGGGTTGCCGTCATTGCGTCGAGGGATGTCGCGGTAGTAGCCCTGGCGCGGTTCCTGGGTCTGGCGCACGGTGTCGGGGCGACTCTGGATCGGCAGGTTATTCGAGGGTTGTGGTTGTGGTTGTGGCTGCGGCCGCCCCTGCTCGTTACCTTGGGGGTGCCCCTGCCATTGGCCGCCACTGTTCTGGCCACCTCGATCAAAATGCTGATTCTGCGGACGTGGCTGATTGTTTTCCGGCCGAAGCTGGTTGTTCTGTGGACGCGAGGGGTTATTCTGCGGGCGCGGCTGTTCATTCCCCCCTGGCCGTCCGCCCTCCGGCCCTCTTTCGTGCTGTCCACCGCCGTCACCGCGCGGCCCGTTGTCACGCTCCTCGGCCACTGCCTGGGCGCCAACGGTGACCATCAGCAAACCTACACCTGCCATACGCCAGATGCGCTTCATGCTATTCCTCACTGCGGATTAGGGCCTGTCCATGAGACTGGAAAAGCCAGGCCCGGTTCGCGGACAGGTTATCAGTCACGAGAACAATTTTCTTAAGGCAAAAGAAAAGGGCGACCCGTCGGCCACCCCTTGAGAATTTCGTCCTGGCTCAACGCTTTTGGCGTTGGCTCACCTCACGCCGTCTTGTGGACAGTGTGCAGCCTGGAGGCCGGCTCAACCCTGCTGGGGTGGCGGCCGCAGCGGACCTGATTGGGCTCGCTGCAAGTGGACTGTTGTCCAGGCGGTGATTCTGTTGATAAAGATACCCGTCAGCGCCCGGCAGATGATTGCGAAGATTGCGTCAATAAACAGTGCTTGCGCAATTTTTAACCCTTCATGGATAATTCGCCGCAATAGTTACGACAAAGGCTAACCCAATGAGCAAGCTTGACCGATACGACCTGAGTATTTTGGCGGAATTGCAACGTGATGCGAGGATCTCCAACCAGGAGTTGGCCGAACGCATCGGCTTGTCGCCGTCGCCGTGCTCGCGCCGGGTCAAGCAGTTGGAAGACGATGGCTACATCGCTCGCCAGGTCGCGTTACTCGACCGCAAGATGCTCGGCCTGAGCCTCACCGCCTATGTGCTGATCGGCATGGACCGCCACACCCCGGAGCGTTTCGAGAACTTTGAAGCGGCGATCCGCACCCTGCCCCAAGTGCTGGAATGCAGTTTGGTCACCGGGATGGACGCGGACTATCAGTTGAAAGTGGTGGTGCCGGACATGGATCACTACCAGAAACTGCTGCTGGGGCATCTGACACGCATTGAAGGTGTGACCAGTGTGCGGTCAAGCTTTGTGCTGAACCAGGTGCTTAACAGCACCGAATTGCCGCTGACTCACCTGCGCACCTGATTTCAAGAACACTGTAGATCCCCTGTGGGAGCGGGCTTGCTCGCGAATGCGGTCTGTCAGTTGATGAATAGGTGACTGACCCACCGCATTCGCGAGCAAACCCGCTCTCACAGTTGGACGCACTTCGATCCAGGTCAATGTTGCGTCTGTAACGCTGCCGTATACTGCTCGCCTGCCCTGCTGGAACGCCCTAATGAACAACATCGACCCTGCCCTGTTTGAAGAATGGATGATGACCGGTCTGGTCACCCTGCTGATCATTTTCATGGGCTTTATCGTCTGGGACCTGGCGAAGAAGTCCAAAGCCGGGCGCTTTGGCTCTTTCATCCTGTTCTTCGTCTTGGGCCTGGGCGTGGCCGCGTTCATCATCAAGAGCGTGGTGATCGGCCTGATCGAGTCCGGCGCCTTATAAGCGCGCCGGCACTTCCTTCCACTGGCCTTGATCCAGGCCGTCGATCGTCCAATCGCCAATGCGCACGCGCACCAGGCGCAAGGTGGGCAACCCCACGGCGGCAGTCATGCGCCGTACCTGGCGGTTACGTCCCTCGCGAATCACCAATTCAAGCCAGTAAGTCGGTATGTTTTTGCGAAAGCGCACAGGCGGGTTGCGCGGCCATAACTGGGGCTCATCCAACTGCCGCGCTTGGGCAGGCAACGTCTTGCCGTCATTCAACTCGACACCATCGCGCAGGCGTTGCAGTTGCTCTTCCGTCGGCTCGCCTTCCACCTGAACCCAGTAGGTTTTCGCCAGCTTGTGCTTGGGGTCGGCAATGCGCGCCTGCAACTGGCCATCGTTGGTCAGCAACAACAGGCCTTCGCTGTCACGGTCCAGGCGGCCCGCCGGATAGATGCCGGGGATGGCGATGAAATCCTTGAGGGTCGCACGTCCGCCTTCGTCGCTGAACTGGGTCAGCACGTCAAAGGGTTTATTGAACAGGATCAATTTCGGCTCGGCCGGTGGCGCCTTGGCGACACGCCGCGTTGCGGAATACGGAGGTTTCACGCCGGGGCGGCGAGAATCGGGACGGGTGGGACGCGACATGGCAAAGGAACATCTAACGGTCAGGACCGACAATGCTAGTGGCCTGACCGTTAAATGACCATCCCAACCGCTTAGCGGAATGGCGGCTCGTCGAAGCTGCGCAGTTTGCGCGAGTGCAGCGAGTTGAGTTCGGTGCGCAGCAAATCCACCGCCTCGATGCCGATCTTCAAGTGCTGGCTCACCGCGCGCTCATAGAAGGCGTTGGCTGAACCTGGCAGCTTGATTTCGCTGTGCAGCGGCTTGTCCGATACGCACAGCAAAGTGCCGTATGGCACCCGCAGGCGATAACCCTGGGCGGCGATGGTGCCACTTTCCATGTCCACGGCCACGGCGCGGGACAGGTTGATCAGCGGCCGTTCCTGAGCCCAGCGCAGTTCCCAGTTGCGGTCGTCGTAGGTCAGCACGGTGCCCGTGCGCAGGCGTTTTTTCAGCTCTTCACCCTTTTCGCCGGTGACGTTGGCCGCCGCTTGCTGCAAGGCCATCTGTACTTCGGCCAGGGCCGGGATCGGGATGTTCGGCGGCACTACGCGGTCGAGAATCCCGTCGCGGCGCATGTAAGCGTGGGCCAGCACGTAATCGCCAATGGTCTGGGATTGGCGCAAGCCGCCGCAGTGGCCGATCATCAGCCAGCAATGTGGGCGCAGCACAGCCAGGTGGTCGGTGATGTTCTTCGCGTTGGAAGGGCCAACGCCAATGTTCACCAGGGTCACGCCGTGGCCGTCGGCCGCCTGCAGGTGGTAGGCCGGCATCTGGTAGCGGTGCCACACCACGCCTGCGGCAATGGCGGAGGCTTCGCCGTGGTCCATGCTCTTGTCGATCACCACGTTGCCCGGCAACACCATGCGGATAAAACGCGGATCGCTGCGCAGTTGCTCCAGACCATGCAGGATGAACTGGTCGACATAACGGTGGTAGTTGGTCAGCAGGATCCACGGCTGCACATGGCGCCAGTCGCTGCCGGTGTAGTGCACCAGGCGGCGCAGGGAAAAGTCCACGCGTGCCGCATCGAACAGCGCCAGAGGGAGCGGATCGGTGTTTTCCCAGTCATACAGGCCATCGGCGATGCCGTCGGTGGCGGCCGACAGGTCGGTGCTCGGGAATACGCGAGCCAGGGTCGCCGCGGTCACGCCGGAGCCAGCCAGTTCATCGCCCTGCTCCACCACGTAGGGATACGGGATATTCTGCTGGCTGACACCGACTTCCACCGTCACGGTGAAGTCATGCATCAGCGGCACCAGTTGCTCCAGCAGGTATTTACGGAACGCCGCAGGATGGGTGACGGTAACGCTGTAGGTCCCCGGCAGCTGAACCTTGGCATACGCCCGGGTGGTCTGTGGGACTTCGCCGTGGCAGTGGTAGGTCAGGCGCAGTTCCGGATAGCGAAACAGCGCACGTTGTTCGGCGTCGGGCTCGACGCGGTCCTTGAGGTATTGCTTGAGGGCCTGATTGAGCGCACCGGTGGCACGCTCATGCAGGGCCGCCAGCCGATCCACGGCTTCTTCGGCGGTTTGAACGACAACAAAAGCTTCGGTCACGGTAAGCATCCTGTGTTCTGACGTGCAGGCCTTTATCTTGCCCTTATCTCAGCTGGAATGCGATCAATGTGGGAGCCGAGCTTGCCCGCGAGGGCGGTGGGTCAGCTCCCATATTTGGACCGTGCTCAGTCAGAGGGATTGCGGGGTTGAGCGAGCCACAATGGCCTCCACCGCCACACCGCGCGGCAAGGTGCCATACACCCGACCGGACGATTCGCCCAATCGACTGGCGATAAACCCATCGCTGACCGCCGCATTGCCGGCTTCCAGTAACAGCTTGGCCTGCAACGCCACTGCGATATCTTCGGTGAGTTGCCGAGCGCGGTACTGGATATCCTGGGTGTCCATGAACGCCGTTTTCAGCTGCTCGATATGCCGCGCCAGCAACCGGTCGCCATGCCCATCACCCAACTCGACAAACAACGCTTCCAGTACGCCGGGTTCTTTCGACAATGCGCGCAGCACGTCCAGGCATTGCACGTTGCCGGAACCTTCCCACGTCGAATTCACCGGTGCCTCACGGTACAGGCGCGGCAGGATGCTGTCCTCGACATACCCGGCACCGCCCATGCACTCGGCGGCTTCGTTGATCATGGCCGGGGCACGCTTGCAGATCCAATACTTGCCCACCGCCGTCACCAGCCGGGCGAACTTGGCTTCCTGCTCATCCCCCAAATGGTCCAGCGCCCGGCCCATGCGCAGGCTCAAGGCCAGAGCGGACTCGCTTTCCAGCGCCAGGTCCGCCAACACATTTTGCATCAAGGGCTGTTCGCTGAGTACACGGCCGCCCACCGAACGATGGGCACAATGATGGCTGGCCTGGGTCAGCGCCTGGCGCATCAACGCGCTGGAACCGACCATGCAATCGAAACGGGTCATGGCGACCATCTCGATGATGGTCGGCACGCCACGACCTTCTTCGCCAATCATCCAGGCCAGGGCACCACGGAACTCCACCTCGCTGGAGGCGTTGGAGCAATTGCCGAGCTTGTTTTTCAGGCGCTGGATGTAGAACTCGTTGCGCGTGTCATCCGGGCGGTGCCGGGGCAGCAGGAAACAGCTCAGGCCCTTGTCGGTTTGCGCCAGCGTCAGGAAGGCATCGCACATCGGTGCCGAGCAGAACCACTTGTGGCCCACCAGTTCATAGGCTTGCCCCGGCCCACCGGCGCCCACGGGGTAAGCGCGGGTGGTGTTGGCGCGCACGTCGGTGCCGCCCTGCTTCTCGGTCATGGCCATGCCGAGCGTGGCGCCAGCCTTGTGGGCGATGCCGACATTGCGCGGGTCGTATTGGGTAGTGAGGATTTTCGGCAGCCAGGTCTCGGCCAGATCAGGTTGCAGGCGCAGGGCCGGTACGCAGGCGAACGTCATGGTCAGCGGGCAGCCGGTGCCGGCTTCGGCCTGGCTGTGCAGGTAGGTCATGGCGGCGCGGGCCACATGGGCGCCGGACTGCGGATGCGCCCAAGGCAGCGAAGGCAAACCGTGTTCGACGGCCGTGCGCATCAATTCGTGGTAAGCCGGGTGAAACTCCACCAGGTCGATGCGATGACCATAACGATCATGGCTGCTGAACACCGGTTTGTTTTGATTCGCCAGGAACCCGGCTTCCATCAGCGGCCCGCCGGCCAGCGCACCATAGGCATCGATGCGCGCTTGCGCCCAGCCGGCACCAAAGCGGCGCGACCATTCCTGCAGGGGCACATCGATACGGTACAGGTTGGTGCCGTCCAGGGACGGTGGCTGGTTGGTGACGTCGTGGGTTTCGGCAAACTGATGCAGGTTCATGACGGGCCTCCTGGAAAAAGGCCCATTTCGATCGAAGCTCGCTCCTGCACGGTGCCCGTCGATTGAGGCCGGTTTTTTCAGTTAAGCACTGCTACGACGCTTAAAAAAGTGGCATACCCGCCGAATACGCGGCGCTTTCACCCTCTGCCGGACACAACAACCGACGCTCCAACACCGCCTGCAAGGCCTCGAAACGCACAGGTTTGACCAGATGCTCAGAGACGCCGATGCCATGACAGCGCTCTCGCTCCGACACATTCAGCGACGTACTCAGGGCGATTACCGGCAACTCGCCGCAGCCCGGCAGTGCACGGATCTGACAGCACAACGAAAACCCCCCTTCGGGAATATCCAACAGTACGGCGTCGAAATCCCCCGCTTGCAAAGCCGCCAACGCGTTCGGGCCCGTGTCCACGGTTTTTACCCGGTAACCGAGCTTGAGCAGCATGCCGCGCACGACCAATTGGCCGACGCTGTTGTCATCCACCAACAACACCGAACACTCCTGCGGCGCGCGTTGCCGATCCGGCGCTGGCTTGGAGTCTGACGCTACCGGGCTGACTTCCAGTTCCAGCTGGAAGCGACTGCCTTTGCGCGGCTCGGAATGATGGGTGAGACGCCCGCCCAGCAACTCGATCAGTTGCCGACAGATCGCCAAGCCGATACCCAGGCCGCCATACTCGCGGGTGGTGGAGCCATCCAGCTGGAAGAAACGCTGGTACAGGGTCGCCTCGTCGAGGAAAGCAAAGCCGATACCGGTGTCGGTGACGATAAAGCTCAAACGCAGACCGCCGTCACTCTGGGGCACACCCACCACACGCAGGCGCACCGAGCCTTCGTGGGTAAATTTGAAGGCGTTGTCCAGCAGGCAATCCAGGCTCTGCAGCAGTTTGTCGGCGTCACCCAGTACGCGGTCCGGCAACTCGTCCGCCACGTCGATGGAAAACGCCAGGCCTTTACTCTGGGCGTTGGCGGTGAATTGCTGGCGCAAGGTGTCGAGCGTACCGCGCAGGCTGAATACCTGGGGCTGGGCACTCAGGCGACCAGCCTGCAGCTCGGTGAGGGTGAGGATGCCGTTGACCATGCGCATCATGTCCCGCGCCGAACCGGCGGCGGTTTGATGGTATTGCGCCAGGTCCGCATCCAGGGGCACGGTCTGCATCAGTTCGAGGGAGCCGATCACGCCGTTCATGGGCGTTCGCAGTTCGTGGGTCAGGGTGGCGAGGAATTCATCCTTGAGCCGATTACTGCGGGCCAACTGCTGGTTGAGCACTTCGAGTTTCTGGCTGGCATCGAAGAGGATCTGCGCCTGTTGCTCGCGCATGGAATTGATGCGATCGGCCAGAGCCAGGGACAGCAACGCCACTTCAATCGCCGAGCCGATCTGGCTGGCGTACATGGTCAGGAATACGTTGGGCAAGTAACCCAGCACCATCAACGTATTCACCACCCCGCCCAACAGGAACGCCGACCAGGCGATGATGAAATAGCGCGCCACCCGCTGCCCGCAGTACCAGGCCTTAATGGCGGCGACGAAGATGGTCACGGTAAACACCAGCGCCAAGCCGGTAGCCAGGCGCAGCGCCAGGGCGTAGCTGGTCATCAATGACAACAGCATCACCACACCGCCACAGGCCACCAGCGCCAGCAGCAGCCGGTTGATCCAGCGACTGTGCTGGGCCGTGTGCAAAAAGCTGCGCGCAAACAGGCTGCCAAACAACGCCGCCGAGCCAATCAGAAACGGCGTCGCGGCATTCGCCCACCAGGGGTTGTTCGGCCAGAAATACTCCACCGCCGCGCCGTTGACCGACAGCTGATACATGCCGAACGAGGCGATATAGAAGATGTAATAGAGGTAGCTGGTGTCGCGCACGCTGAGGTAGATGAACAAGTTGTAGACCAGCATCCCCAGCAACACGCCATAGATCAGGCCCAGCACATACAGGCGCAGCGGCTGTTGCTCCAGGTAGGCGGTGCTGGACCAGAGCGTCAACGGCGCCTGGATCGAGCCTTCGCTTTGCAGGCGCAGGTAGACGGTCTTGGCCTCGCCCGGCGCGAAGTCGACCTTGAACAGGTAGTTGTTCTGGCGGATCTCACGCGCGGAAAACGGCAGCGCATCGCCCGTGCGCCCCGCCAGGCGATAGGTGCCGCTGCTGTCCGGCAAGTACAGGTCAAGATGGTCGAGCGGCGGGTAGGCCAGCTCCAGCAACCAGGTACGCTGCGCTTCGGCCTGAGTCGGCAGGTAGTGCAAATTGACCTTGAGCCAGAACACCGAGCGCGAGTAGCCGGCATTCAGGGTGTCTTTATCGTGGGGTTTGAACTGCGGGGTGGCGGAAGGCGCACTGACGTCCGCGATGGTGAGGGCATCGGTCGGGTCTTCGAGCACTTGAATGGCTCGGCCCAACGGCAGGCTTCGCGTGTCCTGGTTGAACTCGATGGCGTTGGCGAACAGCGGCAGCCCGCTCAACAAAAAAATCAGCAAATAGCGCATAGAGCCCCAGCGTGGCCTGTCCGGTCATGTCAAAAAAGCCCCCCATTCCTTTTGAGAAGACGTACACCGGCAATACAGTCAGTAGTTTGGATCCACTCTAGCATAGCTGCCAAAGGCCACTAGACACCATTGAAATAATTTTTTGAAAGGCTCTAGATCGATGCTTTCAGCGATTTTTGCCGTCTAAGAAACCGCCAAAAAAGCGTCACTGCAGTGACAAAATTCAGCCATCGCCAGACGGCCCCGCCAAAAGCGTTTGGTGGTAAGCTCGCGCACCATGAATATCTACAGCTCTCGTCCCGTTGTCCTCTGTCTCTCCGGCCATGACCCCAGTGGTGGCGCCGGCTTGCAGGCAGATATCGAAGCCCTGCTCGCCCAGGGTTGCCATGCGGCTCCGACCGTTACCGCCTTGACCGTGCAAAACACCGTCAACGTCAGTGATTTCCGCGTGCTCGACCGCGAGTGGGTACTGGCCCAGGCGAATGCTGTACTCGGCGATTCCGAGGTGGCGGCGGTCAAGCTGGGCATGCTCGGTTCCACCGCGATGGTCGACACCGTGGTCGAACTGCTGCAGGCGCATCCGCACCTGCCCGTGGTGTGCGACCCGGTGCTGCGCGCCGGCGGCGGCGGCAGCCTGGGCAAGGACGACGTCGGTTATGCGATGCGCGAGCGGTTGCTGCCGCTGTCGCTGATCGCCACGCCCAACCTGCCGGAAGCGCGCATCCTTGCGGAGCTGCCTGAAGGCACGGCGGACGAATGCGCCGAGAAGCTGCTGCCGTACATCAAGCACCTGCTGATCACCGGCGGCCATGGCGACGAGCACGAAGTGCACAACCGCCTCTACAGCCGCGATGGCACGCGCCAGACCTTTACCTGCCAGCGCCTGCCCGGCAGCTATCACGGTTCGGGCTGTACGTTGGCCAGCGCGTTGTCCGGTCGGATTGCCCAGGGCGAAGGCTTGGTCAGCGCCGTGCAATCGGCCCTCAACTACACTTGGCGCACCCTGCGTGATGCCGAACAACTTGGCCAGGGCCAGTTTGTACCACGCCGGTTGCCGCTGGATTTCTGCTCGTAAGACTAAGAGGCCTGCCCGATGAAACTACGTGGCCTTTACGCCATTACCGACAGCCAACTGCTGGCCGGGAAATTCCTCGCCTACGTCGAAGCCGCGTTGGACGGTGGCGTGACCCTGCTGCAGTACCGCGACAAAAGCAGCGACGAAGCCCGGCGCCTGCGTGAAGCGGAAAAGCTGCGGGAGCTGTGCTCGCGCTATAAGACCCAACTGATCATCAACGACGACGCTGAACTGGCCGCGCGCCTCGGCGTCGGCGTGCACCTGGGCCAGACCGACGGCCCGCTGACCCCGGCCCGGGCCCTGCTCGGCTCCAAGGCGATCATCGGTTCCACCTGCCACAGCCAGATCGAACTGGCCGAGCAGGCGGCCAAGGAAGGCGCCAGTTATGTCGCCTTCGGCCGCTTCTTCAATTCCAACACCAAGCCTGGCGCGCCTGCCGCGACCGTGGAGATGCTGGCCCAGGCCCGCACACGTTTGCAGCTGCCAATCTGCGTGATCGGTGGCATCACCCTGGAGAACGCCGAGCCCTTGGTGGCCCATGGCGCCGACCTGCTGGCGGTGGTGCACGGCCTGTTTGGCGCCGACAGCACCCAGGAAGTCACGCGCCGCGCCCGTGCGCTCAACGCCCTTCTTAAGATTTGATTTCAGAGAGCCCGATCATGTCCCGTTCCGAAACGCTGTTTGCCAATGCCCAGAAACACATCCCCGGCGGTGTGAACTCCCCCGTGCGTGCGTTCAAGAGCGTGGGCGGCACGCCGCTGTTCTTCAAGCACGCCGAAGGCGCCTACGTCACCGACGAAGATGACAAACGCTATGTGGACTATGTCGGTTCCTGGGGCCCGATGATCCTCGGCCACAGCCACCCGGACGTGCTGGACGCGGTGCGCAAGCAGCTGGAACACGGCCTGTCCTACGGCGCGCCGACCGCCATGGAAACCGAGATGGCCGACCTGGTCTGCTCGATCGTACCGTCGATGGAAATGGTGCGTATGGTCAGTTCCGGCACCGAAGCCACCATGAGCGCGATCCGCCTGGCCCGTGGTTTCACCGGCCGCGACAGCATCATCAAGTTTGAAGGCTGCTACCACGGTCACTCCGACAGCCTGCTGGTGAAAGCCGGTTCCGGCCTGCTGACCCAAGGCGTGCCAAGCTCCGCCGGTGTGCCGGCGGCATTCGCCAAACACACGCTGACCCTGCCGTTCAACGACATCGCCGCCGTCGAGCAGATGCTCAATGAAGTGGGCAAGGACGTGGCGTGCATCATCGTCGAGCCGGTGGCCGGCAACATGAACTGCGTACCACCGGCACCAGGCTTCCTCGAAGGCCTGCGCGCGCAGTGCGACAAACACGGCGTGGTGCTGATTTTCGACGAAGTGATGACCGGTTTCCGCGTCGCGCTCGGCGGCGCCCAGGCTCACTATGGTGTCACGCCGGACCTGAGCACTTTCGGCAAGATCATCGGCGGCGGCATGCCGGTGGGCTGCTTCGGCGGCAAGCGCGAAATCATGCAACACATCGCGCCGTTGGGCCCGGTGTACCAGGCGGGCACTTTGTCGGGTAACCCGCTGGCCATGGCCGCCGGCCTGACCACCCTGCGCCTGATCAGCCGCCCGGGCTTCCACGCCGAGCTGACCGACTACACCACGCGCCTGCTGGACGGCCTGCAACAGCGCGCCGATGCCGCCGGCATCCCCTTTGTTACCACCCAGGCGGGCGGGATGTTCGGCCTGTATTTCAGCGGTGCCGACGACATCGTGACGTTTGATGACGTAATGGGCAGCGACGCCGATTTGTTCAAGCGTTTCTTCCACTTGATGCTGGAAGGCGGTGTGTACCTGGCGCCAAGCGCTTTCGAAGCCGGCTTCACCTCGATCGCCCATGGCGAAGCCGAGCTGAAGTTGACCCTCGATGCCGCCGAGCGCGCCTTTGCTGCACTGAAATAATTGGCCGAAAAAATCAGGCACCGCGCAAACGGTGTCTGATTTGCTACTTTGCTTACAGAGATTTCCGCGTTTTTTAGAGAAATCACCTGCAATCCGGCAGATAACTTGCCCAAGCAGCAGAAAAACGAGTAAAGACTTTGTAAGCAGAGGCCTGCTTATTTCATAATGCGCGCTTATTGGATCCCCCGAGGATCCGCGCGCCCCGTCAGAGGTAA
>Ga0308165_1001858_pt1 | contig 27763 bp, 22 predicted proteins | sample PhyWR2_FD_201032 | JGI IMG/M metagenome (GOLD analysis project Ga0308165, IMG submission 201032) | Phyllosphere microbial communities from UC Gill Tract Community Farm, Albany, California, United States - DLSLW.R2 | ecosystem: Host-associated > Plants > Phyllosphere > Unclassified | place: USA... | reverse complement strand
GTCGCGCGGATAGAAAGCGTGGGGGCACTGGCGCTCCCGTTCAACGTGGTGTCGCGCACTTCCGCCGCCGAAAATGTCGGCCTGATCTACAACGTAGTGCGGGAACTCTACAGCGGACGCCATGGACGGGTCCAATGCTGGTGAACCGCATCGCGCATCTTGTAGGGAGCATTGAGCCGACCGGGCGTGGCGAAGGGTTCGTCTTGCCCGTATTCCAGGTCCAGGGCAGCAACGGGCTATCGACGCAGATCGTCGACAGTAATGGAAGGGTTTCGGGTTTCGAGCAGATATTTCCTCGCTCGATAACCGATATCGGATCTGAGGTGAAACGCACGGTATCTGTTGGCGAGGCTGCCATCTGCGGTTTCGCGGAAGGGCCAGATCATTGCCTTTTCGAGGAGCGTTCCGTTCTTCAGGCCTACCTTCTGCGGCGGATCGAGAGACCGCGTGACGCGTTCCTGCAACTTCAAATCTCAGAATTCTGCAATGCCTTACCCCAGCTCGCCGCAGCATGGCGCGCGGCATTCCGCCGCCTTGGTGACCAGTCTCCACGCAGCGCGGCAGCCTGGCGGGACATGGTGATCCTGCCTGCAGTAGCGCGGGCCGCTGTCGTCGATACCGCGCGCGAGCGCGGTCTTCTCGAGCGGAAAGGGGGCTGGGACAGCGCCATCGAGACATCGACCCGGGAAAACCGGCTTCATCTCGCTCTTGCATCGGACCTGTTCGAACTGCTCGGCAAGGATCCTGGAGCCCGTGCCTCCCTGGAGCAGCGGACCGCTTCGGTGCGGGACGCCTTCGACATTTTGGATCATGGGCTAGTCCTGCGCGAACTCGAGGACAGGCTTAGCAGTCATGCAGCGTCGCGCCCGGATGGCGCTCCGAACAAGTTCACCATCGTCGCTCTCGGCCGCATGGCCGTGAACCTCGTCGGACCGATGCATCCTGAACATGAACGTGCGCCTGCAGGCAGAGTCCGAAAGCCGTCCGAGCTGCGTCCCGAACGGCTCGAACCACTCGAGCCTGCACTGATAATCCACGCCGATGGGACCTCCGAAGGCTCCAGGCTCTATGAAATCGTCTCGCGTGCTGCGGTCGGCGAACCCGAAGACCTGCTGCTGGTGTTCCAGTTCTCCAAGGCACATCAACAGGTCTTCGAAGCGGCCTGCGCACTTGCCGAGGAACATCGGAGCCGCGGAGCCCGGGTTACTGCCGTCATCCCTCATATGCCGGAAGGCCTGTTCCAGTCCTCTGGCCCGGGACCTGACATGGGCTCCAGGCTGCTCGAGACGTTCGATGCGATATGGTTTCTGAGCGACCGGAGCACCTACATCCGTCAGAGCCTGCCATTCGGTCCGGCCCGGTCCATCCAAGCGGCAACCTCGCACTTGTCCTTCATGTTGAGCCATTGGGAAACCTGGTCAACCGACCCGTTGCAAGCGATAGCCGTGCGGGCCAAGGCGCAGGTGACCGTTGTCGGGTCAGCGACGGGCGATCGCAGGATATCGAACCTCGCGGAGCACGCGTTCACGCGCCTTATCCATCCCGAGATCGACCTGACCACGGCAAGCGATGCCCATGTCGTTTTGACGCGTTCGAGCCAGGACGACGTGCCTCCCGTCAAGGATTTCATGTTGCGCGAATTGCCGCACACTCTTGTGCGGGTCCAGCAGCACAATAGATTGGATGGGGGGTACGGCGACGTGACGATCGTCGCACGGGGTGTCAGTCTGCAACCCACCAGTCCGGCTCGGTTCGCGGAGATGTGCGAGGTTCACCTCGATAAACTTGGCTGGCAGGTCAACGCCAGCAGCCGGCGCGGCGCTGATTTCGAAGTTCGAAAGGGAGGGAATACCCTGCGCCTGGATTGCAAGTTCGACGGCGGGGAAGGCGGCGCACCCTACAAGGCCCGTCCCGGGAAGAAATGGCGTAACGACATCGTCGTCATCACGATGGCCCCCGTCCGGCGCCAGCAGTTCGTCCGGCACGTCCTCAACGGGCAGGTTACCCTTCACTACAGTCGTCTCTCATCCCTCGCGCTCGTATACCGAAAGCGCTTCTCCTACGTTCTCACCGCGCTTCGCCAGGGACGTCTAGACTTTGGCCGAGACGTGATTCCGGCATGCCTGAACTGGCTTGCGGAACAGGAGGAGATCAGGAAGTTCGTCGCGGTTCCGCTGCGCGTCGAATTGTCGTCCCATGGCTCGGCAGATGGCGGGCAGGGCGACGGGGTGTATTTCCTGACACTCCCAGTGGTGGCCGAGCCGAGCAGGTCTAGCGACATGCAGGCGCCCGTTTCGCTCACCGTGGACGTCGTCATTGACAAGCAGGGCTGGCGCATCGTTCGCGTCCGGCCAGCCTGATTGCTTTCACGGCGCGATGACCCACGGCAGGCCTGAGTGGTCAGCCGGCTCCCGGATATGATCCTGCGCGCTGGAATGGATCGTCGACGATCGCCTAGCAATCCTCGATGCTGGGGCTGGACCAAAAGCCTGTCCGGTCGTGCCAATTGGTAGAGGCAGGCCCGGATCCGGTTTGAGGCGCCCAAGCCGGTTGCGGCGCACGCACGCAGAAGCCGATTGAACCTTGAACGCGATCTTGTGCGCTTGGCCGCAGTTCCCGCGTCCGGAAGCTGAAGTACTGCCTGCACATCGGTCAGACTAGGCCGAAATCCCGTTCAGGGCGCAGCAGACATGACGGAGCCGTCGATGGTCGATGTCAGGCGATCGCGTCAGGGGGCTGGCATGCGACTTTTCCGGCGATCTCATCGGCCATTCTTGCCCCGTTAGCCATGCCAGAGACCTGTCGAGGAAATCAGAGCCGCCAGCTCGTCCAGGCAGGCGCGTCCGAAGTTCCCCAATCCGAGCAATTCGCGCTGCTTGTCCCGATCAAATGGAAGGAGTTCCCCGAATGTCTCGTAACCCCCATTCCTCAAAGCGCAGCAGGTGCGTGTACTGAGGGCGAGGTTGTGGACCGGCGTTTGCAAGGTAGTCTGCGAGATCGGGACAGCGCGTCGCGCCTGGGCTTCGAGTTCCTCGGCGCGGCGGTGGAGCTGCGCTGCGCGCGCGGGGCTGATCCTCAATTCGGCTGCTATCCGGTTGAACGTCCAACCCTCGTTGCGAAACCCTAGTATCCGATCTCGGCGTTCCTTCCCGGCCTCGATCTGAACCTGGTTATGCTTCGTGACCTGCATCGACACAGCACCTCGCGTTCATGCGTGCCTTATGGCATGCCCTCCCGCCGACGGACCGAACACCTATGGCTACTCTCACGGCAGCCTCCAATCATAATGGCGGAAAACACCGGAATTCACCAGAGGGAATACAGCGGGCCACGCCCTGCTCCATTCTAATAGCCCAGTGGCGAGCGGCAAATGCCACGATCATCTGGGCTTTGCGCGAGCTCGCGGCCACTCCACGTTTCGAGCGACCCGACACGGGGCGCGCTGCGCTGCAAGACAGACGATCCTATGGTCGATATTTGCAATGTCGCCGGCGGCGATGGTCTCGAATATCCGTTCAGGATCGCCGTTCCGGCTGGACCTTGCGCTCGAAGTTGGCAAGCCGCTTCAGGTTGACTTTCAGCTGGGAAGTGAGCTCTCTTCGGCCCACCCCGCTGATCGTCTCCAGATCATCCAGGCAATCGTAGGCCTGCCATGGCATCAGGGGGTGATCGCCGTCTCGTGCGAAGGGAGCGTCCGTTTCGGTGAGCATCCGGTCGAGCGGCATGGCGCCGGCCAGCTCGCGCCCCTTGCGAGAGCGCAGCATGGCGGGTCCCACGGAAAACCAGCACCCCATCTCGACCGCGCGTTTCAATTCTTTCGACGTGCCGCTAAACCAGTGGAGGATCGGGGTTCCGGCACCGGGTTGGCGCTCGAGCGCGTCGAGCACCGGCGTCGCGGCGCCTCGGGAATGGATCGTCATGACGCGGCCACCGAGGGCGGCGCATCCTGCCAGGATGCGGGCAAAGACCGCTTCCTGCAGGTCGAGCGAACTGCGATGCGGCGTGCTGCCATCGATACCGATTTCGCCGACATAGCGTGCTTCCGGAAGCAGGCCGCACAGCAGTGCGACTTCCTGATGGCGCTGTGCGACAAGCTCGGGATGGAGGCCGAGAGCCACCCGGACGCGTTTGCGATTCCCAACCAGCTTCCTAGTCCCGCGCCAGGCCTTCGGTGTCGTCGTGACCGCGAGCACATAAGTCCCCCGAGCATCGACTTCTGCGAGGACCGCTTCGGGATCGGGGTACAGATCGATATGGCAGTGGAAATCAATCAAGAGACACCGAGTTGGACGTGGAGCGCGGAAAGCTCCGCGATGCCACGCCGGACGACCTCACGATAGGGGGCAACGTCACCGAGCATCCGCGCATTCATGGCGCCGCCGATCAGTTCGCCGATGCCGTGGCGGCGTACCGTTTCTACCGCCATGGCTACCGAACGAACATCATCGAACCGGGCATGCCGCACATCATCCTGGCCCAGCGGATGGTACTTGTAGCCGTCGGTGGTGTCGTCGCTGCGCCCCCACGCGAGATAGGCACCGCGCCGCACCTGACAGGGCACGCACCGGCCACAGTGCTGAAAGCCCGTGCGCGAGTAACGCCCGCAGCTCGTTGAATCGGCGACAAGTTTGGCCAGAAGGTCTTGATCTGTACATCCGACGAGCATCTCCCCCTTGGTGCTGTGTTCGTAGGGGTTGGTCAGGCGGACCCGCAGGCCGGCCGCGTCGATGGTTTCCTGGATCAGGCGCAGGAAGTACGGGTGGGTCGTGCGCGTGCTGAGGCTGCCGGTGCGCAACGGGGTGAGCGGCACGTTCTGGCTTATGAACCCGTTTTCGGGGATGCGCAGCTCGACTTCCTCGCCATCATGATGGCGCCGCAGGCACGACGCCGCCAACACGCCGAAGCCGAGGAACGCGATCGAGCGCGCGCGCTGGGACCGTTCCGACGGACCAGGCGGCCGGGCGTGATGATTGAGCTGAAGATGCAGGCTCTGGGGAGCGATAGTCTGTGCGAACTTCTTCTGGTCGGCGGTATCCCCCTTGGCCATCTGGCTGACAAACAGGGGCCTGCGTCCCTCGCCGACGACATCGATCGCGCCGATCAGACTGTCCATGCCGCCAGAAAGCAGACAGACCATGTCCTCGTTTCGCAGACGCATCGGATCGCTTGTCGTGGGCGTGGCACCGTTGCCGATGAACTCCAGTTCCCAGATGTCCCCGGACAGGAAACGCAGCGCCTGGGTCAGTCGGTCGCGCTGGGTATTCCAGAAGTCCGGGGAGGAGACGGCCACCGTCAGTCCGATCTCGCGTGTCCAGCCGTCCGGGCTACGTCCGCGAGGTGCCGCCTCGTCCGCCGCGACCACCGCCATTGCAAACGACGTAAAGTCCCAGGCGTCGATTGAAGGCCGCAGGCCTAGTCGGCGCACACGCGCAGGAACCAGGTTGCCGACACGTCCGCGATCCGCAAGACGCGATCGCGAATAGATGTCGACGCGCAGATCGGCTCCGGCATGGTGCGGAAGATCCTCGGGAAGGCATGCGATCCTGATCACAGCTCGCCGTCCTCCTCGAATACCTCGAAAGCCTGCTGGATCGCGCTGCGCGAAATCCGTTCAATCGCGGCCCGGCCGACCGTGCCGGCACTGGCGCGCTCCGCAGCATATTGCGCAGAGACGACTTCGCGAACGTAATCCTTCATCTCTTGCAGGCGCTCCAGTCCTTCGCCCTTCGTAGGGGCCTTGGCAATTATCGCTTTGCCGACGTCCAGTTCGATGCGCAGCGCGACATCGTACCCGAGCGTTGACGCGGTGACCTGATCGACCTGCTGGGGCGTCAGGCTGGTGATGTCGGCATCCTGGTCCAGCATTTCGGCGAGCGCGCGGGCAACCGAATCCCGCGTTGCCTCGGCATCCTGCGTCCCATCAAGCGGGCGGATGGCGTCAACGAGGGCGTCGGCAAAATCCGCTGGAGACAAACCGGCCAGCGTTTGCAGGTCGATCCCCAGTTCCTGGGGAAGTGGTTCTCCATTCGCGAGCGCGGTCAGAGCGCTATGCAGGCTGCTGGCGGCTTTTGCTGAACCGCCCATGCGCCGGGCAGCGTTGCCGCTGCCTCCCATGCCGCTTCGCGAATAATGCCCGAGACCGCGGCGCAAATGCCTGCCGCGGTCCTCGCCGCCGCCGCCGAATTTACCGAGCGACGTCCTCACCCCGCGCCATCGACCGGGTGTCGATGGTTCGGGCGGTTGCTGCGGTTGAAGCTCTGACTGCGGCGGAACCTGAGGATTGGGTGAAGGAGGCGATTGCGGCGATGGCGCCGTCGGCGGTTGCGCTGGTGCGGGCATTGGCGCGGGGGGCTGGGGCACCGGCTGAGCGGGCGGCGGATTATCGACCCAAGGCGGCACGATAGGGATATCGGAGCCGGAGCCAGGTCCTTTACTTGAAGCGGACGTACCCATCAGTGCTCCCCCTTCAATGCGCTGGTGACGGCATTCTGGGCCGACTTTCCGAGGTCGCCTCGCTTCTGGAATGCGATGAGTACTTCCTGCCCCCAGGCGAGTGTGCCCAAGCGGGGAACGATAGCGGGCTTGATCTGGCTGGAAGGCACCTCGCTGAAAAAGGCGACAATAGCGCGGGTTGAATTGGGAGATGCCGCAGCAAGTGCCTGCAAGGCGTTGAGGATTGCTGGAGTGCCCCAGCTCGTCTCGTTCTTGGCCCTGACGATGATCTTGTCCGTAATCCGGCCAATTTCCGGGTTCGACAGCTTCACGATTTCGGCACTCACGATCGGGCTTGCCGAATTCAGTTTCAGGAGCATGTCGAGGACTTCCATTGCCTCGGACGACAGTTCATCGGCGCGCGATATGATCGGATGACTTTCCCTGCCGACGTAGAGGGCGCCGCGCAGATCCTTGTCGGCGAGTGCTGGGTCCATGGCCAGCCAGTTCATATGGAACGCCTCGTTCCATGGCTTCTCCAATTCCGGGGCGGTCTCGTCGCCGCGGGCGCGGCGCTCCATGTCCCCGAGAAACGCCGCACATCCGTCTTCGGATTCGTTCACTGCTCGCAGCAGGTCCGCATAGGCGTCCTTGTCCCCGCAGCGCTCGAATAACAACAGCTTTACCAGCACTTCATCGTCCACCGTCACGGACTGTATCCGCGCCATCGAACTGCGCATCGAGAGCGTGTTGAGGAAGCGTTTGATGAGCCGCGGATTACCGCGGATCTTTGGCGATGTGGTCAGGATCGGTGCGATTCGCTCCGCAAGCGCCAGACGGTTCAGCAAGCCCGACGGACATTCCTTCTTCGGGGGACAACTCTTGATCGTTGCACATACGAAAGCCTTGTCGACACGAACGCCGGTCCAGGACTGGGCCAGACGCTTGCACACCGCCTCGCGGACCTCATCTTTAACCGAGGTACCAAGATCCGTGTCCGCATCCACGAACAGCATCATGAGATAGGCGCGGACTTCCTGCGTGCCGAGCGCGGGGACCCGAATGGGCAGCTGGATCAGCTTGTCGAAGTAATTGGTGACGAGGTCATCGTCGAGGTTCGCGTTGTCGAAATGCGATCGCACCGCTTGCCGGATCATGCCCTCATCGGCCGCGATCACGAAAGCGGTCTGCTTGAGGAAAAGGAAAAGACGCATCGACTCGAGGGTGGCGATTGCGGTCCTGGGCAGGCAGCGATCCAGATCGTCGATCAGCACCACGAGGGTAATGCCGAGTTCCGTCAGGGTAGCTTCCAGATCGTCGCGGAACGCCTGGATCGCTTTGCGCGGACTGTCGACCTCTTCCGGCTCGGCTTCTTCGTCCGGTTTCTTGTCGGCAACGAGTTTCTTCGCGCCCCCGTAGCTATCGGTCGCAAGTTTCTGCGCATTCTTCAGGTCTGCGCCGGACACCTCACCGTCGAGCAACCCGGTTACGGTGCCCATCCCGGCTGCGAGGAACGGCGTGAGATGACCGCCGGAATAGATGTCGATAGCCGTAGAGCCGATCAGGCCGAGCACCCTGAGCTTCTTCACACGGCCGAACAGGCTGCGCGCGTGCTTCAGGGCCTTTTCGGAAAGCGTGTCCTTTTTCGCGACGGCCTGCTCGACGACGGCGGCGGCGATCGCCTCCATGAGGGCGGCCCGCGCATCGTCGTAATTCTGGTAGAGCCAGGCATTGAACTCAACGAACCGGAACTCGACGCCTTCGTGCTGGCCGAGCGAAGTGCGCAGCAGCTTCATCATCGACGACTTGCCTACTCCCCAGTCGCCGGAGATGCCGACGGATAGCGGCTCGCCTTTCGCGCCGACTATGCGCTCGGCCGCAATATCTGCAACATGCGAGAAGTTGACTAAGTCGCGAACAGTCTCGTTATCTGACCACATTCAAGCACGTCCCTCAATGCCGGCTCATGCTCCAATTAAACAGGGCCACGTCAAGGCATTACCTCATTAAATTCGGGGGATTTTCTGTGGGGAACGCACCCGGAAACTGCGCCTGCAGCCGGCAGTCGTCGATCCACTAGAGAAAACGCACGAGCTACACTCTTACCCTGGGTCGCATGTCCCCCATTGCCGTCTGCAATGCTCGCCTTTCGATACGGGAGGTCGCATCACCCACTGACGCTGGTGGCGAACTGAGCGGCCTTGCCAATGTCCTTCCGCCTGCGACCTCATAGCCGCCAATCGCCTCGAGGAAGCAATCCCTGACGCCCGTCGGCTCCGATCCATAAGTTCAGCGGTTGGCGGGCGCCTCGCGGCTTTGCCGCGACCGCGCTCTAGGCCTCGCGCGCGGCGGGCTGATCGCCCGTGTCGCCGCGCGCCGGCCCCGGATCCCGCTGCCGCGGTTTCCGGCCTGCCGGTGACGATCGCATGGCGCTGGTCGTGCGGGCCATGCCCGCCCGGGAGCGGACGCGCGCTTATCGCGCGCGGCGCTGTGTTGGTGGCCTCCCGGGCGAAGCGCGGGTGGGCGCGCTCCCTTCTAGGCCCGCCCGCGTCGCCGGCAAGCCGGCCCGCAGGGGCCGGCTCCTTCACTGCCGTTACGGTCCTGCACCGCCCCGCCGCTGCGCTTGCGGGGCGTCTGGGATGCGCGGCGCCGCTTGGCGGCGGGCCTTTTCCGGTCGCTGGTGCCGCCCACCCCCGCTCCGCCGGGGGAGGCCATGGTGGTTTGGGGCGGGGCAGGAGGTTAGCCATGTCCAGTTGCCGGGAGGTCCCGCATGGGGCCCGGTCGTCGGCTCCATGCCGCAAGCGCCGTTCGGGCGGCGAGCGGGCCGATCTTTACGAGGAAGTCACGCGGCGCATCGTCGCGCAGATGGAGGAAGGGTGTCTCCCTTGGGTCCAGCCTTGGGCCAGTGTCCGGGGCGAAGCGTCGACGACGCCCGCTCCCGGCCTTCCGCGCAACGCCGTCACCGGGAGAAACTACTCCGGTATCAACGTGCTGATCCTGTGGGGTGCGGTCATCGATCACGGCTGGCCCTCGCAGGGCTGGCTGACCTTCCGGCAGGCGCAGCAGGCGGGCGGCGCGGTCCGCAAAGGCGAGCACGGCACCACGGTCGTCTATGCCGACCGCTTCACCCCCGAGGCCGAGAAGCAGCGCGCGCGCGACACCGGCGAGGACGCCCGCATGGTGCCCTTCCTCAAGCGCTTCACCGTCTTCAACATCGCACAGGTCGAGGGGCTGGATAGCCTGCCCGGCAGCGATCCCGCACCTCTGCCCGAACGCGAGATCATCCCGCTCGCCGAAAGCGTCATCGCCGCGAGCGGGGTGGACTTGCGCATCGGCGGCGACAAGGCGTTCTACGCCCCCGGCGCGGACTATGTTCAGGTGCCGCCGCAGCCTGCCTTCCACGAGCAGGTCAACTATTACCGCACCTGCCTCCACGAGCTGACGCACGCCACGGGCCATGCTTCACGGCTGGGCCGCAACCTCGCCAATCCCTTCGGTTCGAAGGACTACGCGCGCGAGGAACTGGTCGCCGAAATGGGTTCGGCCTTCCTGTGCGCGGCGCTGGGCATTGTCCCCACGGTGCGCCATGCCGATTATCTCGGCGCATGGATCGCGGTGCTGCGCGAGGACAGCCGGGCGATCTTCCGGGCGGCCAGCGCCGCCAGCAAGGCCGCCGACTGGCTGCTCGCCCGCCACGCCGAGGTCCAAGCCGATGCCGCAGAGGCAGCCCCGGTTCAGCCGCACGGCGCGCAAGCGGTGGGCTCGTTCGCCAGCAGCCCGGACCGGGCCGAAGCGGGGAGGGCGCTGGCATGATCGTCCTGCCCGATCCGCTGCGCGCGCGGCTGCTCGCCAACGCCGAGCAGAGCGCCCGCGACACCTTCTTCGATCCCGCGCCCGTGGTGCGCCTGTTCAACCCGCTCGGCCCCGCGACATGGCTCGCCAGCGAACTCTATGCCGACGAGGACACCCTGTTCGGACTGGCCGACCTCGGGTTCGGCTGCCCGGAACTGGGCTGTTTCAGTCTGCGCGAGATCGGCGCGGTGCGCCTGCCCTTCGGCATGGGCATCGAATGCGACCTTGCGTTCGCCAGCGTCCATCGCCTCTCGGTCTGGGCCGACACCGCCCGCGTGGCAGGATCGATCCTTCACGCCGACACACTCCTCAGCCGGTTGTCGCCCGATCCCGCGCCGGAACAGCCATTCGGCGACGACACGCTTCACGACCTTCCGCCTCCGTAACCCCGGTTCGGACGGATGACGCGGGGCGGCCGTTCGTCGCCCGATCCAAGGCCGGTCCGCGCTCTCAAGGCATTCGGGAGCGAACCGGCCGCTCACAAGGAGCAGACCCATGAAACTCGAATTCATCCCCCTCGACAACCTGCGCGTCAGCAAGGCGAACATGCGCCATGCCCGCAAGGCTCCCGACGTTTCCGATATCCTCCCGACCATCCGCGCACGCGGCGTCCTGCAACCGCTGATCGTGCGGCCCTGCCGGGACGGCGGCGAGGCTTCGCCCGGCTTCGAAATCGTGGCGGGTGCGCGCCGCTTCCACGCGGCGCAGATCGTCGCGGGCGAGCGCCGCATCGAGGCCGGTGGCGCGCTCGGCGCACAGAGTGGCGGCGACGCCAGTGGAGAAACCGGCGAAGAGGCCGCTATCGCTGCGGCCGCGACGGCAGTCGCCAACGACCCGCAGTCCTCGGCAGAAGCCTGCGATCCGGTCGCCGACGCCGCGCAGCTGCCCTGTGCGATCCTCGATGAGGGCGACGATGCTTCCGCCATCGAAGCTTCGCTGATCGAGAACATCGCGCGCCTCGATCCCGACGAGGTCAGCCGCTGGGAATGCTTCACCCGCCTGATCCGCGAGGGACGCAGGCCCGAGGATATCGCCGCGACCTTCGGTCTGCCCGACCTTGCGGTCCGGCGCGTGCTCGCGCTCGGAAACCTCCTTCCGCGCATCCGCGACCTCTATCGACGCGAGCAGATCGACGCGGCGACCGTGCGGCACCTGACCCTTGCCTCCAAGAGCCAGCAGAAGGCATGGCTGGCGCTGGCCGAAGACCCGGACGCCTATGCGCCGCGCGGCTATCAGCTCAAGGGCTGGCTGTTCGGCGGGCAGTCGGTCCCGGTGCGCCATGCCCTGTTCGACGTCGCCGCGAGCGGGCTTGCCACGATCGCCGACCTGTTCGGCGAGGACAGCTATTTCGCCGATACGCAGGCATTCTGGGCCGCGCAGAACGAGGCCGTCGAGGCGCGCCGCACCGATACGCTGGAGGCCGGATGGGCGGACGCCATCGTCGTCGGTCCCGACACCCATTTCCACGAATGGGAGTACGAGAAGACCGCGAAGCGCAAGGGCGGACGGGTCTATATCGACGTGCGCGGGAACGGCGAGGTCATCGTTCACGAAGGATATGTCGATCGCAAGGAAGCCGCGCGGCTGCAGCGCGCCGCCGAACGGGGAGGCGATGGTGGTTCCTCTAAGATCGCGCGGCCCGAACTGACCTCGGTCACTCAGGTCTATGTGGACCTGCATCGCCATGCCACCGTACGCGCAGCGCTGCTCGACCACCCCGGCACGGCGCTGAGGCTGATGGTCGCCCACGCCATCTGCGGTTCGCATTTGTGGCGGGTCGGTGTCGAACCGCAGGCGGCGCGCAGCGATGCCCTGCGCGAAAGCCTCGACGAGAGCCGGGCCGAGGCGGTCTTCGACAAGCGGCGGCGGGCATGCCTCGCGATTGCCGGTTTCGGCGAAGAAGAGCCGACCATGACCGGTGGCGGGTCCTCGGGCCTGTGCGGTGCGTTCGCGCGGCTGCTGGCGCTCGGCGATGGCGACGTGCTCGACATCCTCGCCGTGGTCATGGGCGAGACGCTCGCGGCGGGAAGCGCGGCAGTGGAAGCGGTCGGCACCCGGATCGGCGTCGATCCGGCGGACTGGTGGGAGGCCGACGAGGCATTCCTTGACACCTTGCGCGACCGCGAAGTCCTGCTCGCGATGGTCGGGGAAGTCGCCGGGCCGCTCGTCGCCACGGCCAATGCCGGGGAGAAGACCAAGACCCTGAAGGCCATCATCCGCGACCACCTCGCGGGCGCGGGTGGTCGCGCGAAGCGCGAGGGCTGGGTGCCGCGCTGGATGGCGTTCCCGCCAACGGCCTATACGGCGCGCGGCGGGGTCGGGACCGTTGCCGCGCATGCCCGGGCACTTGCGGAACGCAGCGCCGGGTTCGGCGAGGACCCTGCCGAGGCAGCGGGCGACGATGCCGAAATCCTGAAGACCGCCGAAGGCGAAGATGCGCCGCAGGACGGGGACGATCGCCTCGCGGCATGAACGCAGGAACCGGGGCGGTACGGCGCCGTCCCGGTTCCCTTTCAGGTCATGCGGGTGGGGAAAATTCGCGCTCCGCGCCTGCGGGCAAGTGCCGGTATCCGGCCCCTGCCCGCAGGCGCGGAGCGGTTTGTCGTTGCACGCGCAGCGGGCAGGTGGCACGGCCCGCTCTGACGGGGGTCAGCGCCAGTGACGATACTTCAGGAAGTCGAGAAACTCGTGGTGCGCCTCGCGCCCGAGCCGGTCTGCGATGCCTGCCTGACGGATACCCTCGGGCTCAGCGTCCTGCACCATGCCGACCACGCGGTGCGCGAACTTGCCGGTTCCAACGGCTTCGAACTCAGCAAGGACAAATGCAGCCTGTGCGGCGAGACGCGGATGGTCATTCGCCGCCGCTGATCTGGCGCAGCCGATGCGCCCCGAACATCGCCGAAGACCGTGGAGAACTGAGCACGGATACTCGCCAGTCAGCGATCGACGCAGCATGATGGCAAACCTCGGTGCGGCTTTTTGCCGCATGAGTTCAGGCAGGCAAGGGCGCGATGGCAAGGGATCATTTCGTCTCCCAGGTGCATCTGAAGAACTTCTATGCCTCGTCGCTGGGCGGGCGCAAGATGTACGGGTTCAGCAAGTCCAGCGGAAAGCGTTTCCCCTGCGGCTCAGAGGACGTCTGCCGGATCGAGGAAGGCAGCACCAATGCCTTCCTGCCCGAACCCCGCCTCGTCGAGGAGTTCCTGAAATCGGTGGAGCCAGGCTACAACGCCGCCTGCACCGCCCTGCGAGCCGGGCCGATCCTTCCCGGACACGTCCGCGTGATCGCGGGGTTCCTCTCCTACGTCATGACCTGCTCGCCGGGTGGGATGCGGCTTGGCACCGAGCCGATGAACTCTCGGCTGAAGCTTGAGCTGGCCCTCATGGAAGAGGCGGGACTGTTGTCCGCGCCGCCCCCGGAACTGCCGCCCGCGCTGCGCGAAATGTCGATCGCGCAGCTTCTCGAGGAGGGACATCTCCTGTGCGAAACAGATCCCAAGTATCCGCAGGCGATAGGCATCGCGAGTCTTCTCAGGTTGCTTGGCTTCTTTGGCAACTGCGCGTGGGATATCCTGCTCAACGGCCATGACGACACGCCCTTCTTCACCAGCGACTTTCCAGTGGCGGTTGAGGCGACGAGCGATCCGATCGTCGCGAACCGGGTCGTGCCGCTGACGCCGCGACTTGCCATTCGCATCCACCCGCGCCGGGTATCGCCAGGTTCTCTGCCATCGCATCGCGATGGACGCTTTTCGGATTTTCGCTATCGCCGAAGAGAGATTTCCCGGCAGGAGGCGATGGCTGTGAACCGGCTGATTGTCGGCTGCGCCGAGGACCTTGTCTTCGCTTCGCTGGACCGGCCCTGGGTCGGTGGTTTCCTCGAGAGGAACGCGCATTTTCGCCTCGAGGCCGAGACCAGCAACTTGCGATACGAGGGCGGCGGCCTCAGCATTGCCAGGGTCGTCCTGAGACAGCGGCGCGCGCGCGCCGGGATCTGATCCACCTGGATTGCGACCGGCGTCCCTGCGCAGTCCATTGGCCTATGGGCGTCGCCGGTCGGCGCGGTCCGAACCCGGGAACGGCGGTGCATGGCTCGAGGCACCGTTTGCCGGCTCGCCGCCGCGAGCGCCTCGCCCCCAGAGCCCCGCCGGAGCGGCCCGTGCTTCGATCTGTCGCCGCCATCCTGCCCGGGGGCGCGGGCTCGTCCGCAGGCGGAACGAGAGGTGGCGGCCTTGTGGCCGCGAGCTTCTCGTGCGCGCGTCCGGTCGGCAACGGTGTTGCTCCGCAAGGAACGACGCCCTGACGCATTTCCGGCTGCAGGGGCATTGACCTGGGACGGTCGCGGTCCGGCCAAACCATCGCCCTTCGGCTTATTTCCCCGCCCGCTAGCGGGCTCCTCGCGGCGGCGCTGCGCGCTTCAAATAAGCAGTCGGGCTCCGGTCCTTCGCTGACGCTTCGGCCTGCCGGTTAGCCGGACCTCTGGTCCCGTCCCTCGCGGTCTGCCCATCGCCCGGAAATGGTTCGAGCGACATCATCCAAGGAGAAACACCATGCCCGCCATCGGTTTCGTCACACGTGAAGGTCGCGGCTTCAAGGGCCAGCTTCGCACCCTCTCGATCCGCGCCGACATCGAGATCGCCCCCAACTCGCGCAAGGCAGGCGATACCCAGCCCGACTACCTGGTCCGCTCCGGCGGCGCCGAAGTGGGGGCAGGGTGGCTGCGCCGCGCCGAGAGCTCGGGCAACGATTACGTCTCGCTCAGTCTCGCCGCTCCGGAGTTCGGACCGCGCCGCCTCTATGCCAACCTCGGCCGCGCCGCCGGACAGGACGACGATGACGCCTTCGCGATCATCTGGAACCCGGCCGACTGACCTTGCCGCTACCCCCGCGTCGATCCCGACGCGGGGGCCTTGCCGCAAAGGATGCGGGCGCCGCTGCCGTGTGGCCGGTCCGGCGATGAGCAGCCCAAGCGCATCCTCTTCCCGGTGCGCGGGCATCCGCTCCTTGGAGCGCGAAGCGGAAAACGCCCGGCCGATTGGGACAACACCGGACGTGCGATGCGGCAGCGTTGCGGGATCTGCTGCGCGAGGTGGGAGCCCTGCCGAGAGGGTGGGGCTCGGCTCGGCAAGTCCAAGTGTGACGGCCGGGTCAGCGGCTGTGCAAGGCCGGCGGCACCTCCAATTTTGCCGCAGGCAATGAGCGTGCTGCGCACGCGAGTCTGTTTGAGTGTCTGCGACAAAATCGGCTCCTCCGCCGCCGCTTCGCGGCGCCCCGGCTGACGCCGGAACGGCCTTGACAGCCGCTGACCCGGCCATCCGCGAGGACCTGTCCTCGGTTCGCGGGGACGCGAAACTTGAGGAGGCCATCATGACCATTTTCCATTCGGCGCGGCGCGGTTCGGCTGGCGACCGCGTGTTCGGCGCGCTCCTGGCAGGGCTCGACATCGAGTTCGGCGAGGGCGCGGGCGAGGCGCTGGCGCAGCACTACCTGGATGCGGAGGAGCGCGACTTTCTGTGGGACGCACGGATCGACGAACGCTGGCTCGGGACATGCGAGGACGAGGAGGACGCGGATGCGCAGCACGACAGGGTGGCAGTCATCGGCAGGCTGCAGGGCACCTGGTACACGGCGGTGAGCATCGTCGATGGCGAGGGCCGGGCGCAGGACCTGATCGCGCGGTGGGACTGGGAAAGCGAACGCTCTGCCCGGGAGGCCTGGTCAGGGTTGGGCTAGGCTGCGGGACCTGGGCCCGGGCTTGGACCTGGGCTTGGACAGGAACGCGGCGGTGTCGGAACGAGGGCACCGCCGCGTTGATGCCGGAAGGTCGTCCGATTGCACTCAGGCCGCGGCATCGCCGGGGGCATGCGCCGTGTTGTCGACTGCGCCAGCACCGGTCCTGGCTGTTGTCGCCCCCTCCGTCGGGGCAGGTTTCCTGCTCGCTGCCGCACGCACCGAAGACGGAGCGGGCGATCCATCATCCCGTGATATGGCCTTCATCGCTGTGATTGCCTCTGCCCCTCCCACGCGGACTGCATGGGCAAGAACGTCGCGGAACTCGCGCTCGCTCAGGCGTTCCACCGGTAGGTCGCTCACCAGTGCAGCGTAGCTGGCGCGCACACTGAGGCGTACCGTCTCGGCTTCCCCGGCAAGTGTGCGCTGATCGGCCTCGATTTTCGCGAGCCGCTCACGGTCAGTCATCCTGGGCATCGTCATATCTCCTTCGCTTCGAAGGAGGTCATCCCGCCGGCACCACTATTCCAGACCGGTGGCGGGATGGCAATCGCCCGGATCGGGATTTGCCGCGCGCCTGGAAACGAAGACGAAGAAGGCGGCCTGAAGGAAGTGGCACCCTCACTTTGACCGATAGGCGCAGTCGCGAAGCGCACTGCGGGAGGGGGACGCACGCCGGAGGCGAAAAGTAATGCACCGTACGCACGGGTGCTGCGGGCGCGAATCGGCCGGAATGCGTGTGTTCACGGGGCGGCGCGCAGCGGCTGCCGCTTTGCAAACTACGCGTCATACCGGCTGCCGCGCGGCGATCCCGATCAACCAAGCCACTGATGCGGATTGGCACTTTTTGGCAGCCGGCGGCAGTTTTCATGAACGCTTGAGATCAATGCATCATACCGGTAGTATGGTGAGGCTTCATCACCAAACTGGCGAGCCGGACCAAGGAGTCCGCCGCTTGGCACGTATCACCATTCGCATAGACGACGAGCTCTATGCGCACCTCGCAGGCCAGGCGCTCGTCGCCGGGCAGGGGACGGCAACGTACTGCCGCAGTGTCCTGGAGCGTTTCGAGGGGCGCGATCCTTCGGGCTACCATGCGCGCTTCGACGAAGTCCACGCGAGTGTGATCCAGACCCTGGCGATCCTCGCCACATCGGTCGGCGAGCGCTCGCCCGATCTCCTGCGCAAGGGGCAGGCCCAGGCGCGCCGGTTGCTTGACGACAGGGGGCTGCTCGATCCCGCGCAGGACCGTTCATGAGTATCTTCCGGCACGATACGCTCGGCTCGTGGACACGCGGTGGACAGGCTATCGTCCACAATGTGCGCATGACCACGCAGGTATTCTACCAGACCGTTCTGGCCTGCTTCGTCGTCTGGATCGGCGGGATCATCTGGTACGCCCTCGAGAAGTCGAGTGAGTACGAGCGCTTCGTTCTCGTCAAGCTCGGGCAGGCCGTCGTCATGGGGGACGCAGTTCCGGGCAATGTGACGCCGGTCCTCTTCCGCACCCCCAGCGGGCTGCAGTACTGGACCTCTCCGCGCGATCTGCTGGAGTCGGACATCGCCCGCCGTACGCTCGCCGCGTTCGAGACCCATCTCCTGTACGGTGCGGGGTTCTCGGGCATCTTAGCCCTGGCAATGCTGGCTTGGGCCTGGTTCTACTTTACCCGGACGGGGCGGGGCCTGGGATCGAACCAGTTCCTGCGCGGCGCCCATTTCGGCACGGTCCGGCAGGTGCGCCGTGCCCTCTGGCGCCATGCGCGAGGCAGCTTCGCGATCGGCGGGGTCGACGTGCCCGACGCCTTCGAGCCCGAGCACATCCTGCTGTGCGGGGCGCCCGGGACCGGCAAGACCAACATCATCGTCAAGATGCTGGGCGGCATCCGCCAGCGTGGCCGCCGCGCGATCGTCTATGACATCGCCGGGACGTTTGTGGAGAAGTTCTACCGGCCCGGCATCGACGTTCTGCTGAACCCGCTCGACGCCCGCGCAGACGGATGGTCGCCGTGGGTCGATGTGCCGCGCGAGTATCACTACGACCAGATCGCGGAATCGACGATCCCCGACAAGTCCGGCGATCCCTTCTGGGCCAAGGCCGCTCGCGGCACGCTGGTCGCGGTCCTGCGCAAGCTCGCGGCGCAGGACCGAATGCTGGTATCGATCCTGCTCGACACGCTTGTGCGGTCCAAGCTGAAGGAGCTTGCCGCCTTCGCTGCCGGGACCGAGGCCTCGGCGTTCATCTCGACCGAAGGCGAACGCACCAGCGCCGGCATACAGGCCGAGCTTGCCTCGGTGATGCGCAGCTTCGCCTACCTCGACGACACCGCGGACGGCTTGTCCATCCGCGACTGGGTCTCCGACGAGCAGGGCGACAGCTGGCTGTTCATCACCGTCAAGGCCGACCAGCTTCCCTCGCTGCGCCCGCTCATCACGGTGTGGCTCGACATCGCCATAAGCGCGATCATGAGCCTCACGCCCGACCGCAACCGGCGCCTGTACTGCGTCATCGATGAACTGCCGACCCTGCAGAAGCTGCCGTCGCTGTCGGACTTCCTGGCCCGCGCGCGCAAGTACGGCGGATGCGGCATTCTCGGCTTCCAGTCGTACCCCCAGCTCGAGGCGACTTACGGCCTCCAGGATGCCGCCGCGATTACCGGGTACTGCTCGACGTGGGTGGCATTGCGGGCCAATGACACCCCGACCGCCAGGCACGTTTCCGAAAATCTGGGCCAGGTCGAGCAAGTCGAAGCCAACGAGGGCATGTCCTACGGGGTGAACGACATGCGCGACGGCGTGAACCTCTCACGCATGCAGGTCACGAGGCCTCTCGTCATGCCGACGGAAGTGACCAACCTGCCCAATCTCTCCGGTTATCTGCGCTTCGGGCGGAGCCTGCCGGTCGTACGGTTCGAGGACAGCTACAACACCGTGGCTTCGATCGCGGAGGCATTCGAGGAACGCGATACACCTCCAGTCCGCCTTGCGGTGGCGACACGCATGCTGTCGGCACCCCCGGATCACAAGGATCCGGTGCCGCTGGACGGCTCCGGCTGTGGCGGGTGGGTTGAGCCTAGCGCGGCCGCGCCGCTGTCACAGGAACCAGTTGAGGCCCCACGCGAGGAAGAACGCGGCGAAGCCGCACCATCGATGCCTGGCGACCCATCGACCGAGGAGTTCTCCTCGCATCCAGCTGCGGTCGATGCCGAGAGCACAGTCGGCGATGGTGCGCGGCAGGGCGGGGATGGAGCCGCCGCTTCTTCGTCGATAGAGCTTCTGGGGCGGCCGGCTGGTTTCCGTCTGCACCAGCATGGCCGCCACGGCGGGGCGCGAAATGCCGCGAGGCCCGCATGATCCACCCGCGCCGCCTCAAGGGCTCGGCGAGCAATATCGCCCGCTACTACGCCATCGGCGACTATTATTCGAAGGGGGCGGGCGAACATTCCGAGTGGGGAGGCGCGATCGCCGCTGACCTTCACCTGGAAGGCAAGGTCGACCCGGGGGTCTTGCGCGACTTGCTCGCGGGCCGTGTTGGCGGCCAGCAGCTCGGACGGCTTCTGGCAGACGGATCGCGTCAGCACCACCCCGGCTGGGACTTCGCCGTGAACGCCCCGAAATCGGTGTCGATCATGGCTCTGGTTGCCGGCGACGGGGGGATAATAGAGGCCCATGAGCAAGCGGTGACGCGCGCCCTTGTCTATCTCGAGGAACACGCCGCGCTACGCCGCCGGATCGATGGCGAGGTCACCGAGAAGACGACCGGCCGGCTGCTCTTCGCGCGCTTCACCGAGCACGCGAGCCGGGAGCTCGACCCGCATCTTCATACGCACGTGGTCGTGCTCAACGTGACCAGCGAGCGCAGCGGCGACAGGTTCGCCAGCCTCGAGACCAGGGCGATGTACGCCGAACAGATGGTGGCAGGTCAGGTGTACCGCAATGAGCTTGCGCACCTCCTTCGCGAGCGGGGATATGAAGTCGACTTCGATCCGCGCAAGGGCCTGTTCGAGATCCGCGGGGTTCCCAAGGACCTGATCGCGGACATGTCGCGCCGCTCCGCGCAGATCGATGCCCATGCCCGGGAGCATGGCCTTGAAGGGCAAGCAGCGCGGCGCAAGTCTTTCTACGAGACGCGCGGCGCCAAGGAGAAAGTCTCGCTTGAGGTCCTGCATGAGCGCTGGCGCGGCCGTCTTGGTCCACATGCCGAGCAGGTTCACCATACCAGGGCGGAGGCCGACAAGATTTCACCCCGCGAGGTTGCGGTCGAGCCCATGCTGGCGGCACGGGCAATGCTGTTCGGGCTGCGCCAGTCGGAAGGTAGCGAAGCGGTCAACAACCTGGGACGCCTTCTGAAAACAGCACTCGCGTCGCACGTGGGGGAAGTGCGGCTGGACGACGTTCATCCACTGGCGCGGGAGCATGAGCGCAGGCACAAGCTTCTCGCGGTGCGTCACCCCACTGGCGACGAAGTTCATACCCGCGGGCGGACATCTCGCGCCACGGTGCGGCTTGAACTCGCGCTGGCGGACCATCTCGTCCTGGCGCTCGGCGACGCGAAACCCATCGCCGCGAGGGAGGCGCTCGGCGTTGCCGGGGCCAGGCATGGACTGACGCCGGAGCAGCGCCTTGCGCTAGACCATCTTGGTCTGTCTACGGACAGGGTCACCGGGCTACACGGTGTCGCCGGTTCGGGAAAATCCACCCTGGTCGCGGCCCTGCGCGAGGCTGCCGGTGCTCGCACTACCCTTGTTGCGCTGGCTCCGACATCGTCCGCTGCAGCGGAACTCGGAAATCGGGCTGGTATAGAATCGCGCACGGTGGCGAGCCTTCTGGCGACCGGAGGCAGGTCGCTCGGCGAGGATCACGCCCTTATCGTGGACGAAGCCGGACAACTCGGGAACCGGCAGGCCGTTCGTCTTCTTGAGATTAGCCGCGCAACCGGCGCGCGACTGATGTTCCTTGGCGACACCCACCAGACCGGAGCGATCGAACAGGGCAAGCCCTTCTGGCTCATGCTCCGGCTCGGACTATCCAGCGCGCATCTCAGATCGGCAGTGCGCCAGGAAAACGACAAAATTACCCGGGCGGTTACGCTTGCCCGCAGCCGCGATTACGCGGGTTCCCTCAACAATCTCGATGCCGTGAGGAGCGGCGGCACAAACGAGGAGCTTGCCAAGGCGATGGTAGGGGAATGGACGCGGCTGAGACCGGAGAACCGCGCTCGGACCAACATGCTCGTACTGGAGAACGCTACCCGTCTGATCGTCAATTCCAAGGTACGCGAGACGCTGAAGGTCGAGGGCGCTGTCGCTGCGGAAGAAACCCGGCTCGCGATACTTTCTCCGGCCGGCATGACCGCGCAAGAGAAGCACTTCGCACGCTTCTACACCCGCGGACAAGTCGTCGTATTCTCGCGCGACGACTTGGGGCTCGGCATCGCACGGGACGCCGAGTACCGCGTCCAGAGTGCCGGCCGGAACGGGCGGGGACGCCAAGTGGTCACTCTGGTGGACGAACAGGGGCGCCGGATCGACTGGGACCCGCGCCTTGGCCGAGCGTCGCGGATCAACGTCTTCAAGGAAGATGTCCGTAATCTTGCCGGCGGAGACCGTATCCAGTGGCGCCTCGTGAACCACGAACTTGGTATCCGGAACGCGGAGCGCGGCACGGTCGAGCGGATCGATGGAACGATCGCGACGATCCGGTGGGATCGCGATGCGCGGGTGCAGGATCTCGATCTTTCCGTGCACAGGACCTGGGACCATGGCTATTCCGAGACGGTCTATTCTGCCCAGTCGAAGACCTACGACCGGGTCTTCGTGCTCGCGCCGGTCGCGTCCCCTCTCGTGACCGGACAGAACTATTACACCGCGATCACGCGGGCGCGGTTCGGTGCGAAGCTGTGGACCGAGGACCGTGATCGTCTGGTCGATCGTCTGTTGCGCAGATCCGGCGAGAAGACCTCCGGGATCGAAGGGCTGGGCCGCATCGGCCGGGACAGCGCCGCGGCCCGGGGAGAGCGTCATCATGAACGTTTAGCCCGGATTCGCGAGAGCCAGATCGCGCAAAGGCGCGAGCGCGGCGCCGTCGTAAACCGAAGCGGCCCAGTGGCGGCCGGCTCACAGCGCAGCGACGTGCCGATCCGTCTCGCCGAAGACGCGCACTCGATTGTGCAGATCATCGACAGATGGCTGAGAGCCGCCGCCGATCGCCATCGCGGCCCCGACGATAAAAATCTTAACGCCGGAGAAGCCGAGCGCCATTCAGCTGGCGGCAAGCCGGACCGGTCGCTTGCCGCACCGCGTTCCGGAGGAGACAGCCATGAACGCTGATCGGATCGTGGTCGCAGCGCTGCTTATGGCCGCGATTGCCTTCGTGCAGACGTGCGACGTGCATGCGAGGCCGGTGCCACCTATCGAACACGAGGCTAGGATCGGGATATGTATCCGGGAAGCGGCAGCCGGTAAGGTCTGGCTGGAAAGAACACTTTGGGGCCTGCGTGACCAGGAAGCAGGATGGCTCGGAGCCCGGATCGAAAATTCCAACGGCACCCAGGACCTTGGGCCGCTTCAGGTGAACAGCTCGTGGATACCGCGTCTTGCAAAGCTAACGGGACGGTCGCAGCACGAAGTCCGGACATGGCTGTCCAGCGATCCGTGCTTCAATGTCCAGGCGGCGCGCTGGATATTCCTGTCCGGACTTGCAGCGAGCGGGGACTACTGGAAGGCTGTCGGAATCTACCACAGTCCAACGCTCTGGCGGCAGCGGCGCTATGCCGGAAGCGTGGCGTTGCACCTGCGCCGCCGGTTTGGCGAGGCCGTCTTCGGACGGTAGTAGCAGGGAAACATATTGCCGAGCGCCCTGACTTGCGCTCGTCCGAGGCTCTGCGGTTTCGGGTCACCGGGGCATGCGTTCAGCGGCCGACAAGACGCGCTGCACCGCCGCCGTCGAGAACGGCTTGAAGCCAGGCCCCGAATGCACGGACTTTTGCAAGTTGCTGAGTTTCCCTGTGGGTCACGAGCCAGAAGGCGCGCTCGAGGCTGCATTCCGGAACGATGCGGGACAGTCCGGGCGCCACGTCGCCGATGAAACATGGCAAGATCCCTATTCCGGCACCGCCTGAAACCATCGCATACTGGGAGTTGATGCTGCTCGATCTCAGGGAGACCTTGAGCTGGGGATGGATCTCGTCCGCGTAGCGCAGCTCGGGCGCTGTGAGAAGATCCGGGATGTAGCCAACGAGGCGATGGGCCGTCAGTTCCCCGAGATCGGCCGGCACACCATGCTCGGCAAGATATCTGTCGCTTGCATAGAGGCCAAGCCGGTACGGCGTGAGCTTGCGGGCGACAAGCGGTCCGGCCTGTGGACGCGAAAGATAGATCGCCATGTCTGCTTCACGCCTCGACAGGTTCAGATAGCTGCTGCTCGCGACGAGATCGACAATGATGTTAGGGTAGAGGTCCGCGAATGCCGACAGGCGCGGTGCCAGGAACCACGATGCGAAGCCCTCGGACACGCTGATCCGCAAGGTGCCTGCGGGGCCGCCTCCACTTGTTGCAAGGGACGCAATGCTTCCCGCCGCGAGGGCCATGGTTTCCACATGGGCGAGAAGTGCTTCGCCTGCCTCCGTAAGCACCTGACCCTCGCGCGTCTGTTCGAACAGGATCTGGCCCATACGGGCCTCGAGCCTTCGCAGGCGACGTCCGGCCGTGGTGGCATCGATACCCATGCTTCGCGCTGCACGTGCCATCTGACCCTCGCGGGCGATGGCGAGAAAGGTCTGATAGTCGTTCCAGTCTGATACCTGCATATATGCAGGTAGTGGTCGCACAAATACAGTTTGCCTGCAACATCGCACGCTCGTTAGGGAGAGTTCAAACTATTGCTGTCGGCCGCTGCCACTATTGGCATTGGCATGGCCAGCGCTGGGATGAAGGATATTGCCATGGCCACTGCCGAACTGATCGCCGAAACCCCCGTCGCCGCCGAAGTCGCCGAACTGGTCGCCCGTTCGCGCGCCGCGCAGGCGCAGATCGAAAACGCCACGCAGGAGCAGGTCGACACCTGGATCCGCGGCATGGTTTACGCTGTGTGCAAGCCCGGCATGGACGAGGAAATCGCCCGCGAGACCGTCGAGGAAACGCAGCTCGGCAACTACGAGGGCAAGTTCAAGAAGATTTCGGTCAAGACCCGCGCCACCCTCTACGACATCATCGACGACAAGTCGGTCGGCATCATCGACGAGATCCCCGAGCGCAACATCGTCAAGCTGGCCAAGCCGGTCGGCGTGATCGGTGCGCTCTCGCCCTCGACCAACCCCGAGGCCACCCCGGTCATCAAGGCGATCAGCGCGGTCAAGGGCCGGAACTCGATCATCATCTGCCCGCACCCACGCGCAAAGTTCATCAACGCCAAGATCTGCAACCTGATGCGCGATGCACTGGTCAAGATGGGCGCCCCCGCCGACCTCGTGATCCCGATCGAGCAGCCCTCGGTCGAGAAGACCAACGAAGTCATGAAGCAGTGCGACCGCATCCTCGCCACCGGCGGTACGCCGATGGTGAAGGCGGCCTATTCGTCGGGCACCCCGGCGCTGGGCGTGGGCGTGGGCAATGCCGTCATCACCATCGACGACACCGCCGACCTCGATGACGCGGCCGCCAAGATCCTGCTCTCGAAGACGCTGGACTATGCCGCTTCGTGCTCGTCGGACAATGCGGTGATCCTGCTCGACGCGATCTACGACACCATGCTCGAAAAGCTGAAGGCCAAGGGCGGCTTCATCATCGAGGGTGAGAACAAGACCAAGCTGCAGAACGCGATCTGGGAAGACGGCGAGCACATCAACGCCAAGGTCGTGGCTCAGTCGGCGCAGTTCATCGCCGATTATGCCGGCTTCGCGATCCCCGAAGGCACCGCCTTCTTCATCGTGCCCGAAACCGGCTACGGCCCGGACTACAAGTTCTCGGGCGAGAAGATGACCGTCACCATGGCGCTCTACCGCGCCAAGGACATCGACGAGGCGATCCGCCTGACCAACGCCATCCAGGGCTACCAGGGCCAGGGCCATTCCTGCGGCATCTACTCGCAGAGCGACGCCAACATCATGAAGCTGGCCGAGGGCACCAAGACCAGCCGCGTGATGGTGAACCAGCCGCAGTCGGCCTCGAACTCGGGCAACGTGTGGAACGGCATGCGCCAGACCTTCTCGCTGGGCTGCGGTTCGTGGGGCGGCAACGGCACCAACAACAACGTGACGTGGCGCGACCTCATCAACGAGACCTGGGTGTCGAAGCCGCTGGCGCAGCACAAGGTGATCCCGTCGGACGAGCAGCTCTTCGGCAGGGACATCATCGCGCTGGTAGGTTGAACGAGAGGATCGGGCATACACTATGACCGCAAACATCATCCTGCTGGGCCCCCCGGGTGCGGGAAAGGGGACGCAGGCACAGCGTCTGGTCGAACGCTTTGCCATGCGTCAGTTGTCGACCGGCGATATGCTGCGCAAGGCGATCCGTGAGGGGACTCCTACCGGCATGGCTGCGCAATCGGTGATCGAGCGTGGAGAACTGGTGTCCGATTTGCTGGTTTCGGCACTGATCGGAGATGAACTCGACGCAATGGGGTCTGGCACGGGCGCGATCTTCGATGGCTACCCGCGGACCCAGGTCCAGACGGTCTCGCTGGATGAGCTGCTCGCGGCTCGTGGTCGCACTCTCGATCACGTCATCGAGTTGGGCGTGGACGAGGGCGTGCTCGTCGAACGTATCTCGGGGCGTTTCGCGTGTGCAGGTTGCGGCAGGGGCTATCACGACAGCTTCGCACGGCCGATACTGGAGGGATCTTGTGACGCCTGTTCGAGTGACGTGTTCGTTCGTCGACCGGATGACAACGAGACCGTCGTGCGCACGCGCTTGCTCGAGTACAGGACCAAGACGGCGCCAATCATCGAAATCTACCGTGCGCGCGGGTTGGTCCGCACGATCGACGGGATGCTGGGTGTAGGCGAAGTGGCGGCATCGCTTGATGCGATCCTCATCGACGACCGCACGGCGCGGCGATCTGATTGATCGAGACAGACCCGCAGGCACGCGCACAAGACGGCACCGCCGCGAACACACTGGAATTGGCATGAAGATCGCATTCATCGGCCTGGGCAACATGGGCGCTGGTATGGCAGCCAACCTTGCCAAGTCCGGACACGACGTCCGGGCGTTCGACCTTTCGGCGGATGCGCGGGCAACGGCGGAGGCTAACGGCTGCAGCGCATATTCCGCGATAGGCGATGCCGTCACGGCGGCCGATGCAGTCGTCACGATGTTGCCGAACGGCGCAATCGTGAAGGCGGTCTACACATCGGATGTGATCGGTAGCGCGCCCGCTGGAGCCCTTTTTCTCGACTGCTCGACAATCGACCTGGCGACGACGCGCGAGGTTGCCGCACTGGCGAGCGGGGCGGGGTATGAAATGGTCGACGCACCGGTTTCCGGTGGCGTGGCGGCGGCCAATGGCGGGACGTTGACGTTCATGGTCGGTGGCTCGCTGGAGGCCTTCGATAGAGCCAGCGCAGTGCTGGGTCCGATGGCGAAGGCCATCATCCACGCCGGAGATATCGGCGCAGGGCAGATCGCTAAGATGTGCAACAACATGCTCCTCGGCATCCACATGATCGGGACGTGCGAGGCGCTCGCGCTCGCCGCCAAGGCAGGGCTCGATCCGCAGAAGTTCTTCGAGATCAGTTCCAAGTCGACCGGATACTGCTGGTCGCTCAATGACTACACCCCCGCGCCGGGCATCGGTGCGCCGAGCCCGGCCGACAACGGGTACGCGGGCGGCTTTTCCGCTGCGTTGATGCTGAAGGACTTGCGGCTCGCGATGGACGCGGCTCACGCTGTGCATGCGACTGTGCCTATGGGCGAGCAGGCTGAGGAAGTCTACGCGGCGCTGGTCGCTCAAGGCAATGCCAACAAGGACTTCGGGGTCGTGTTCGCAACGTTGTGATGGGAATGGCCGGTGCAGGTGCTACGGCGCCGAAGGCGGTTATTCAGAATAGAACGATGTCGGGGCCGGACAGGCAATCGTTCGCCCGAGCGGTATCTGCCCACTAAATGAACACTACTGTTGATTAACGGGTGGGGTGATTGCAATTCGCGGTGGTGGGCAGCGCACAACGAGCGCGGCGCCCCTCCATCAAGAGAGTGATCTGCGGATGCCCTGCCTCAAGACCGACGTGCCCGCGCCGGACGAACTCGACATTCCGGCGCTGAAGGCGAAGTACCTCGCCGAGCGCGACAAGCGCCTGCGCCGCGAGGGCGGCGAGCAGTACGTGCGCCCGACCGGGGACTTCTCGGACAACTATGCCCATGATCCCTTCACGCCCGTCGCCGAGCGCGCGCCGCTGGTCGAGGACATCGACGTGGCGATCCTGGGCGCCGGGTTCTCCGGCATCCTTGCGGGCTATCACTTGCGCAAGCAGGGCGTGACCAACGTGCGCAACATCGACCATGCGGGCGGTTTCGGCGGCGTGTGGTACTGGAACCGCTATCCCGGCGTGCAGTGCGACAACGACGCCTACTGCTACCTGCCGCTGCTCGAAGAGACGGGCTACATGCCGTCGAAGAAGTTCTCCGACGGGTGGGAAATCCAGGCCTATTGCCAGAAGATGGCCGAGGATTTCGAGCTGGCCGACAAGGCGCTGTTCCACACGCTGGTGGAAGGGATCGTCTGGGACGAATCCATCAAGCGCTGGCACGTC
>Ga0308165_1001856_pt1 | contig 27766 bp, 22 predicted proteins | sample PhyWR2_FD_201032 | JGI IMG/M metagenome (GOLD analysis project Ga0308165, IMG submission 201032) | Phyllosphere microbial communities from UC Gill Tract Community Farm, Albany, California, United States - DLSLW.R2 | ecosystem: Host-associated > Plants > Phyllosphere > Unclassified | place: USA... | reverse complement strand
TTTTAATGCGTTATATTTTCTTCAATCATCCTTTATTTGAGGGCTACCGCAATAACATTCTCGAAATTCCGGATGTAACCATGCACTTTTTAAGGCCTGGCGATGAACCTGCTTTCAGCACCACTTTAGAAGGTGGCGATGTGATGATGGTGAGTCCTAACCACGTATTAATTGGCTGTAGCGAACGTACCTCTGAACATGGTGCAAACGAAGCGATTAAACTATTATTCGACCAGGATGTGGTAGAAAAAGTTACTGTGGTAAAAATACCAAGCAAACGTGATTACATGCACCTGGATACCGTTTTTACCCAGGTTAAACGCAATACTTGGGTTATTTTGAATTCGATTGCCCATTCACCTAAATACAACCCTTACGAGCCGATCAACTTTTTAAAGGAACCTGAAAAATTGGAGGCAACTACGGCTATCCAGTTTACAAAAGCCAATCCACAGGAACCGAAACACTTCGAACATGTAGAAGCTTTATTGAATGATATCAGCCAGAATGATTTAAAAAGCAGCGAACCCACGCAAATTATTTATAGCGGCAACAATCAGTTCCCTTACGATTCTCGTGAGCAATGGACCGATTCTTGTAACCTTTTGGCCATTAAAGAAGGGGTTGTTTTAGGCTACGATAGAAACGATAAAACCGTTGAGGCTTTTAAAGCTGCAGGCTTTGATGTGGTAGATGTAAAAGATCTGATCCAGGATTTAGAAAGTGGCAAAGTAAGCGCCGAAACCATAACCGATACCCTGATTTTAATGCCATCAGCAGAATTATCACGTGCCCGCGGTGGTTTCCATTGTATGAGTTTACCGATATTAAGAGATAACCTAGTTCAATAGTTCATTTGTCATTGGTTCATTTGTTGTGGCGTACGACTTAAACACCTAAAATTACGATCTATATGAATCAATGAACAGTTTGACAAGTGAACTATTGCACAAATGACCAATGAACCCAATACACAAATGACAAGTGAACTAATGAACCAAGCAACCAACCATATCCTCATGATCCGCCCTGTTGATTTTAAATTCAACGCGCAAACGGCTGGAAATAACAAATTTCAAATCGCATCAACTGAAACTAATGTACAAACAGAAGCCTTAAAAGAGTTTGATGCTTTTGTTGATCTTTTGCGAAAAAACGACGTTGATGTTACGGTAGTTGATGATACTTTACAACCGGAAACACCGGATTCTATTTTCCCGAATAACTGGGTTTCCTTTCACGAAGATGGCTCTGTTTACCTATACCCCATGTTTTCAGAGAACCGCAGATTAGAGCGCCGGAATGATATACTGGATAGCTTAAAAGAAAGCTTCGAAGTAAACCACATCAGCGATTTAAGCTTTTACGAGCAGCAACATGCGTTTTTAGAAGGCACCGGAAGTATGGTGTTAGATCGTATCAATAAAATTGCCTATGCCTGTCTAAGTGTGCGTACTGATGAAGAAGTGCTCAACAATTTTTGCATGCTTACGGGCTATGAACCAGTGGCTTTCCAGGCAGTTGATGGATCGAATTTCCCGATCTATCATACCAATGTGATGATGTGCATCGGCGATCGTTTTGCGGTAATCTGTCTGGATTCGATTAAAAATCCTGAAGAAAAACTAAATGTAACCATCAGTTTAAAAGGGGCTGGCAAAGAAATCATTGAAATCAGCCTCGAGCAAATGAATAAATTTGCAGGCAATATGTTACAGGTTACCAATGCAGAAGGTGAAAGTTTATTGGTAATGTCGGAGCAGGCTTACTTATCACTAACTGCTGAGCAGATTGCGGCATTAGAACAATACAGCAGAATCATTTATGCACCGTTGTACACCATCGAAAAAAATGGTGGTGGCAGTGCAAGGTGTATGCTTGCTGAGGTACATTTGCCAGTTAAGGTCTAATTCTTTGTTGCTGGTTCAACAGCCGTTTAAACATATAAAGGTTGGTGAGCCACCAACCATGGAATTATATTTATCCATGCCATGGTTCGTGTCTCCACGAACTATTTTTATTTTTTTTTGCCAAAGAAGCTCGGAGCACACGGAAAATCTATCGCGTAAGCACACTTGCTATTAAACCTCAAATAGCAGCACACCCCTAGCTACATAAACCTGATCGGAACGAACACGAGTGCAACGAGTAAAGTGGAGAGCAGGACTAACCCAAACCTATAAAAACAGAAACCTGCTTTCCAAATGATCAGCGGACATTCCCTTTCTATCAAACCGAACTCTTAAAGAGACCTTTACACTTCAGTCGAAATGACACCTCTACTGATTTCGATTAGTTTTATTACTTTCGTCAAAAATCCAGTATTAAGATGTCTCTAGCACACGAATTACAAACCCGTTCGGGTAATAAATGCGAATTATGTACCGCTGAAACCAATTTATCGGTATACGAAGTGCCACCAACCAGCAATGCCAATACCGATAACAGTATTTTAGTTTGTAAAACCTGCTTAAACCAGATTGAAAAAACCGAACAGCTTGAACCAAACCATTGGAAAATATTAACAGAAACCATGTGGTCGGAATTTGCCCCTGTACAAGTTGTGGCCTGGAGAATGTTGAGCAGATTAAGAAACGAAGGCTGGGCGGCAGATAGTTTGGATATTTTATACCTGGAAGATGAAACCTTGGAATGGGCTAAAAAAACCGGCGACCACGAGCAAGATGGAACAGTAGAGTTTCATCAAGACAGCAATGGCACGCGTTTATTTGAAGGTGACACCGTGGTTTTGGTTAAAACACTGGATGTTAAGGGTTCTACCATCAGTGCAAAACTGGGTACAGTGGTTAAAAACATCAGATTGGTACACGATAATACCGAACAGATTGAAGGTAAAGTAGAAGGCCAAACCATTGTAATTTTAACTAAATACCTTCGCAAAGGATAATACTTTATTTGATGACGTAAACGGTTGATTAGGCCGCTCGCTATCAAACCCCAGATAGCTGTACGGACCTTGCCAGATAAACCTGATCGGAACGAACACGAGTGCAACGAGTAAGTGGAGCGCAGGACAAACCCAAACCTATCACAACAGGAACCTGCTTTCCAAACCCCTAAATTCAACACTCATTACCTATTGTTTTACAGACAGTTAATAAAACATCCGACCTTATTTATTCCAAAAAACAATTTGCTCTTAAATTTTGTAGTTAGGCTAAGCGTTTCCCTACAGTAAAAATATTTTTATTAAAGATTAATTCTCGATTTAAAATTACATTTTTGCAAAAATTATTTAAAAGTAAATGCAGAGTTACTCAGAATTTCTTGATCTAAGTGTTGGTTTCCCGCAAGAGGGTTTCGATGTTATAGATGATGAATTATATTTTCAGGATTTAAACCTGATGGAAATGATCGAAACTTACGGTACTCCCCTACGTTTCACGTATTTACCGATGGTAAGTAAGAAGATTCAACAAGCAAAGATTCTTTTCCAGACCGCTATTTTAAAGAACAATTATCGTGGCGATTACAAATATTGCTACTGTACAAAAAGCTCGCATTTTAAGCATATTGTAGAAGAAGCTTTAAAAAACAATATTCACTTAGAAACTTCTTCGGCTTTTGATATGCCCATGGTTGATGCTTTGGAGAAAAAAGGGGTATTAACCAAAGATACCACCATTATCTGCAACGGATTTAAAACCTACCAGTACAAACAATATATCATTGATATGTTGCACGATGGTTATACCAATATTATCCCTGTTTTAGATAACAAAGAAGAATTTAACCTTTTTGATGATGAGGTGGATATTGATACCCCATGTAACTTGGGCATCCGTATTGCAGCTGAAGAGCAACCAGATTCGCAGTTTTATACTTCGCGTTTGGGTGTGCGTATGGAAGATATTATCGATTTCTACAATAATAAAATTGTGCATAATCCTAATTTCAGGGTTAAATTATTACACTTTTTCATTAACTCTGGTATTACCGATTCGCCATATTATTGGAACGAGTTAGAGAAATACGTAACGCTGTATTGCAAGTTCAAAAAAATCAATCCTGATTTAGATACCCTTGACATTGGTGGCGGTATGCCATTTAAAGATTCGCTGGTATTCGATTTCGATTACGAATATATGGTAAACGAAATTGTGAAAAGGATTAAAGAAATCTGTGCAATACACGATGTAATGGAACCAGATATTATTACCGAGTTTGGTAAATATACGGTGGCTGAAGCTTCTGGCATCCTTTATAAGGTATTGGGTCGTAAACAACAGAACGACCGTGAGCGTTGGTTAATGTTAGATGGTTCTTTTATTACTAATTTACCGGATGTTTGGGCATTGAATCAAAAATACATTTTATTGCCAATCAACAATTGGGATGCTGAATACGAACGTGTTAATCTAGGTGGTATTACCTGTGACGGGCAGGATTATTACAACCAGGAAGCACACATGAACAGTGTGTTTATGCCAAAAACGCGTAAAGTACAATACTTAGGTTTCTTTCATACAGGTGCTTACCAAGAGGTATTGAGCGGTTACGGTGGTATTCACCATTGTTTATTGCCAAGTCCCAAGCACGTACTGATCCGTAGAAACCGCGATGAAAGTTTCAATTTTGAGGTTTTCGGAGAAGAACAGAATAGCAAGCAAGTATTAAAGATTCTGGGTTACTAGTTTTAACCACCAAGAGCATATTTTTTTTAAGAGCGCTAAAGTTTATACTTTGCGCTCTTTACATTTTAACCGTTTAAAGAAAGCTTATTTTCAAGCTAAACTAAGTACATCGTTAGGCTGAATTTATTTCAGCATCTTTCATATAGGATAGACCCTGAAATAAATTCAGGGTGACGACTACTTATTCAGAATCCTTTACAATTTTCTTTATTAACTTAGCGGTAAAACAAATCCATAATACAATGCAATTCGGTAAAGTAGACGATCCAACCATTATAGATTATACCCTTCCTGCTGATGCTCCTGAAACAGCAGCAATTTTAGCAGCAAATAAATCTAAACAATCTTTTCAGGCCTATGTGGGTTGCGCAAAATGGAATAAAGCAGATTTAAAGGGGTTTTATCCAAAAGGAACTAAGGATGAATTGACTTACTATTCTACCCAATTTAATTCCATTGAATTAAACGCTACTTTTTACGGCATGCCCAGCCGTGAGCAGGTAATCACCTGGACACAAAAAACACCTTCAGACTTTAAATTTTTCCCAAAACTGACCAATACCATCAGTCACTTTAAAAGATTAATCAATGTTAAAGAACCTGTAGAACAATATTGCGATGCCATCAGTAATTTTGAAGATAAATTGGGCATGGCTTTTCTTCAATTGCATGATAACTTTAAGCCTAAAGATTTTGAAAGGTTAAAAATCGTAATCAATGAGTTTCCAAAAGTAATTCCTTTAGGTGTTGAAGTGAGAAATAATGAATGGTTCTCAAATCCAGCCATTGCGAACGAGTTTGCACAATTGTTTCAGGATAATGGTGTAGCCAATATTATTGTAGATACCGCTGGCAGAAGAGATATGTTACACATGCGTTTAACATCCCCTACGGCTTTTATACGTTTTGTAGGCGCAAATGATGATGAAATCGATAAAAAACGTTTAGATGATTGGATTAAGCGCATTGTAGACTGGAAAGAACAGGGTTTGCAAAATCTATATTTCTTTGTACATCAAAATGTAGAGCTTTCCTCTCCATTATTCTCAGCTTATTTCACCGAGAAACTGAATAAAGCATTAGGAACCGATTTAAAAATTCCGGTAATGGCGAACCAGACACCGCCAAGCTTATTTTAGTTTTATTTTCGGTACGTCATTCTCGCGTATCCGGGAATCTTAATACCTCTTACATGAGGCATTAAGATTCCCAATCAAGTTGGGAATGACGACCTACTGTTGGTCGAGATTTGCAATCTCGTCTGAATGAATTGTGGATTTGTAATCCACTTAAGAAAGGTCGGGATTACAAATCCCGACCAACGATCGATATTTTACTTTCTCTTATAAACCGTTTCTGTAGCTTTTGCCTCTTCCCCTTCTGGCGAAACATTAAAAGCGGTTAATACAAATTCATTATTTGAAACAATTTCCAAATTTGTTCTCCATCCCCAAAGCTGTTCGCCATATTCGGGACTGCCATATTCTCCAAAAACTGAAAAGCCATTTGTAGTCGCATCGCCATTAGAAAGCATAATTTGTGTTCCCATATGAAAACTATCAATCCAACTAGTGGAAAATCTTTGATAAGGAATATCGAACCCGATGATCATTTTACCTTCAAAAGCTTTGCCCTCCAAGCTTCCCTGATAATCAAAAGAAATAAACCTATTGCCCAAAACAGCTGTAATATTGGCTTCAGATGAAGATTCGTCCGCTAACACATCTTTTTCAAACCAGGTTTTGGTTGTTCCGCTCCAATCACCAATTAATTTTTGAAGTTGCGAATGAGCACCATCTGCTAAAGATTGCTCGAATTTACTTTTTGCCATAACCAAAGCTATAGAATATAATTGTGATGTTAAATCATTTATCTACAAACCTGAGTTCGATAATTAATCGTTGAAAAATTTGTAACCATGGCAGTAAAATAGTATATTTAAGTATCTGACATTCAAATATTTAACTACATACTAAGCCATGATTACATACGATAAAGTTACCGATATTTTCTGCATAGTTGATGAATTTTGCAAGAACTTTGACAAAACCACCAAAAACTTCATTTTAGGGAAAGCTTCTCGACGTCCCGCTACAATGTCCAATAGCGAGGTAATCAGTATTCTGCTTTTGTTTCAAATCAGTGGTTTCAAGTGTTTTAAGCATTATTATGTTTTCTATGTACAGAAACACATGGTAGATGATTTTCCTAAAACTGTATCCTATAACCGGTTTGTTGAACTCAGTCAAAGTGTGATTATGCCTTTAACCATATTTCTTAAAACCTGTTGCTCAGGTGCATGCACGGGTATTTCATTCGTGGATTCAACGCCAATAAGAGTTTGCAAGAACAAACGTATCAAGGCAAACAAAGTATTTAAGGGTACTGCTGAAGTTGGAAAGTCAACAATGGGCTGGTTTTATGGGTTCAAACTTCACTTGGTAATAAACGACAAAGGCGAAATCCTCAATTTCCTGATTAGCCAGGGCAACATGGATGACAGGGAACCATTGAAAAGAGAAGGGTTTCTTAAAAAAATATTTGGAAAGCTGTTTGGGGACAAGGGATACATATCCAAAAATCTATTCGAAATACTTTTTACTGACGGTATACATCTGGTAACAGGAATACGTAACAAAATGAAGAACAGCTTAATGAGCATGAACGACAAAATAATGTTGAGAAAAAGATCGGTCATAGAAACCGTAAACGATGAGCTTAAGAACATCTGCCAGATTGAACATTCAAGACATCGTTCCTTCATCAATTTTGTCGTTAATATTCTGGCTGGATTGGCAGCATATAGCTTCTTCCCTAAAAAGCCATCAATCAAATACCAAACTATTAAAACTAACCAGTTGTACGCATTTTAATTATCGAACTCAGGTTTATAGCATGATGGATACTGAAACAAGTTCAGTATGAGGGGATTCGGCTGCTCGATCGTTTTTCTGATCCGATAGTTATCTAATTTATTTATAGGTTTTTATCGAGTTATATATCTCTGAATACTCACATTGCGAATCGGAATATCTATGATAAAAAAGAAGTCAAGTTTAAAAAACTTGACTTCTTTGATAATGGGCTATCTGTTTTTCCTAAACCCTAAACCCTAAACCCTTCTAAAACTCTGCGTTTTTCGGGAACCTCGGGAAAGCGATTACATCGCGGATGTTGGTCATTCCGGTTACGAACAATACCAAACGTTCGAAACCTAAACCAAAACCAGCGTGTGGGGCAGATCCAAAACGGCGGGTATCTAAATACCACCAAAGTTCATCCTGAGGGATGTTTAACTCTTCCATGCGTCTGGTTAAGCGGTCTAAACGCTCTTCACGTTGCGATCCTCCGATCATTTCGCCAATGCCTGGAAATAAGATGTCCATTGCGGCAACAGTTTGTCTGCCTTCTGCATCTGGTTCATTCTGGCGCATGTAAAACGATTTGATATCTGCTGGGTAATCGGTTAAGATTACCGGTTTTTTAAAGTGTTTTTCTACTAGGTAACGCTCGTGCTCGCTTTGTAAATCAGCACCCCATTCGTCAATCAGGTATTTAAACTGTTTCTTCTGGTTTGGCTTTGATGATTTTAAAATCCTGATTGCCTCTGTATAGGTTAAACGCTCAAAGTCGTTTGCCAGGCAGAAATCCAGTTTCTCTAATAAGGTAAATTCGCTGCGCTCGTTCTGTGGTTTCTGTTTGTCTTCTTCTGCTAAACGGCTGTTTAAGAATTCCAATTCATCTTTGCAGTTGTCTAAAGCATATTTTATTACATACTTCATCATATCTTCTGCAAGCTGCATATTGTCTTCTAAATCTGCAAAGGCAACTTCAGGTTCAATCATCCAGAACTCGGCCAGGTGGCGCGTTGTATTTGAGTTTTCAGCCCTAAAAGTTGGTCCGAAAGTATAAATCTGTCCGAAAGCCATTGCCGCTAACTCTCCTTCCAATTGACCAGATACGGTTAAGTTGGTGGCACGGGCAAAGAAATCCTGCGAGAAATCTACTTTGCCATCTTCTGTACGTGGCGTATTATCGAAATCTAAAGTAGTTACCTTAAACATTTCACCAGCACCTTCTGCATCACTTGCGGTAATTACAGGGGTGTGCATGTATACGAAACCACGTTCGTTATAAAACTGGTGTATGGCAAATGCCAATGCATGACGTACCTTGAAAACGGCATTAAAAGTATTGGTGCGGAAACGCAGGTGTGCAATTTCGCGTAAAAACTCTAAACTGTGTTTCTTTGGCTGCAATGGAAATTTTTCAGGATCGCTATCGCCTAATATTTCTACGCTTGTAGCCTTAATTTCTACAGATTGACCTTTACCTAAGGATTCGATCAGTTTACCGGTTGCAGAAATTGCTGCGCCCGTGGTTATTCTTTTTAACAGCTCATCAGGCAAATTATTAAAATCGATTACTACCTGGATATTGCTCATGCAAGACCCATCATTTAATGCAATAAACTGATTATTACGGAAAGTTCTCACCCATCCCATAACCGTTACTTCTGTGTCAAATGCTGTCGACTTTAATAAATCTTTAATTTGCTGTCTCTTAATCATATTGTTATTTGTAAAAGGCGCAAATTTAGAAAAAAAAATGTATCGGTTAGCAGGTTTCAGTATACAGTTTTCAGTTTTTTTAGCTTGAGGCAATGTGAACGGATAACTGGAAACTGCCAATTGAAGACTGCCTACTGCTGCTGTTGCTGCTGTTGTTGAATGGCTTCCATATATTGCTGATAGCTATTTTGTGTTCTAGCTGTAGTTATCGTTCCTGTAGGTTTGGTATAATTAACCTCTTTGGGTTGGAAATAAGTATCGCTGTCGTTAAAATCTTCATCATTGTAACCTACTGATACATTCACTTCCATTAGGTGTTCGAAACCACCTTTGTAAACGCCTTTTACGGGTGAACAATCGGTAAAGTTTCTGCCAACTGCTAAACGCACATGGTTTTCGTTAACGATACAGTTATTGGTGGGGTCTAAGCCTAGCCAGCCATACTCAGGCAGATAAGCTTCGGCCCAGGCATGGGTGGCACCCTCACCCCGCATTCCATCTCTATTGGGGCAGATGTAACCGCTCACATATCTTGCTGGTATGCCTGTTAAACGCAACATGGCAGTTAATACATGCGCAAAATCCTGACAAACGCCTGCTCTAAGCTTTAATATTTCGTTAATGGTAGTATCTACTGCGGTTACACCTTTAATGTACTCGAAATTGTTAAATACATCGGCACAATATTTTATCGCGGTTTGATAGGGTGTATCTTCTGGTGCCTTAATGCTTAAGGCTGTTTCTTTTAGTTGAACAATGCCATCAAAACTTTCCTGACGCAAATAATCGATGTATGGCACTTCGTATTTAAGCGCGTTTAAGCTGTTCCATTGTTCGCTGCTAAACATATCATCCTGAGGCAAGGGTTTGGCAAAAGTTTCTACACTTACCTTTGAAAAGATTTTGAGTTGGGTGTGCGGTTCGTTTTGCGTGAAAGTGCCCACTTCATTTCCATAATAATCAATAAAGATTTCAATTTCCGGACTACCAGAGATATTTAAGTCGTGTTTTACGACTTTTTGGAAATCATCTTTAATCGGAAATAAAATAATCTGGTTGGCGCTATCGCGAACAGGTAATTCGTATTTGTAATTGGTGATATGTTTGATTTTGAAAATTGGCATAAGGCTGTTATTAGGTTTTACCACAGATAAAAAGGATAAACACAGATTTAAAGGGTATAAAAGAAGAATATCTATGTTTTAAAATTAAAAATTTATGAGTTTGCGAAATAATATTCGTTTAACAGGTTACCGATACCAAAAAGTTCTGCCCTAATTTCTGTAAGGTAATGGTGCAGCTGTTCTTCGTTCATGGTATTAACTGAACTATAGGTAATCATACTTTTTAACCGACCTATTTTAAATGATAGGTTGTTGTAGTGTCCAATATTACTTTCGCTCTTTAAACGGTTAAAATATCTTTCGATGTTGTTCATTGCGTAGAGGGCCGACCGTGGAAAATCGTTGTTTAGCATTACGAGTTCGATGATGTTTTTTGCATCGAAACCCTGGCGGTATGTTTTTAGGTATAATTCATAACCGCCTAAAGATAACAACAGGTGTTTCCAATAGGCGATATCTGTGAGTAAATCTGGATTGCTGCTAATGGAGCTAAATTTTATATCTAAAATGTCAATCGATTGGATACTTCTTTCGAGGTGTTTTCCTATTTTCATGAAACTTCTACTCTCGCCGCGTTCCATTACACTATCTGCTGTGCCATGATATAACATTACCTGTTTAATTAAAACATCTAAAGCGGTAATCGGGTCGTCTTGTTGTACATACCATAGCAGTTTCTCATCCTTTACGGCATGGTAATATTCGTTTAAACATTGCCATAAATCTTTTGGTATATGCTCTTGCACACTCCTTGCATTTTCGCGGGCTAGGGTAACGATGTTTAAAATTGAATTTGGATTTTCGCGGTTCAGTAAAAGGTATTCGATCACGGCGCGGCTATCGTGCTGGATGTTTAGCAATTCGTTTTCGTCATCAGATGAGAAAATCCTGATTACCGGCTTCCAGGTAAATTCTTGTATGGTATCTTGTGAGGAAGCGTAATTTATTTTTAACATGCGCAGCATACCGTCGCTGCGCTCAACATATCTGCTTAGCCAATATAAGCTTGATGCAACTCTACTTAACATATTCTGTATTCTAAGAAGTTAAAACCCATGTATCTTTACTACCGCCGCCTTGCGAACTGTTTACCACCAGCGAACCTTCTTTTAGTGCAACCCTGGTTAGTCCACCGGGAACAATTGAAATGCCATCTGGCCCGTTTAAGGCAAAAGGGCGGAGGTCGATCCTTCTTGGTGCCAGTTTGCCGTTAATAAAACAAGGGGCGGAGGAAAGACTGATGGTAGGCTGGGCAATAAAATTGCGTGGATCTTTCAGTACTTCAATTTTGTATTCTTCGGTTTCCTGTTCGGTGGCCGCATGTCCCATTAACATACCATATCCTCCGCTTCCATTTGTTTTTTTGATTACCATGGTATTGATGTTTGCAAAAACATACTCCAGCTCGTCTGGATTGCTCAGTTGATAAGTGGGGACGTTTTTTAAAATGGGTTCTTCATTGAGGTAATACCTGATCATGTCGGGTACATAGGTGTAAACGGCCTTATCGTCGGCCACGCCATTACCAACGGCATTGATAATGGCTACATTGCCCTTGCGGTAAGCGCCCATTAGGCCTGCAACACCAAGTACGCTGTTTGGATTAAATACTAAAGGATCAAGGTAATCATCATCTACACGTCGATAAATCACATCAACCTGCTGTAGGCCGGTGGTGGTTTTCATAAATACCTTTGATCTTTAACCACAAGATCGCGCCCTTCTACCAGTTCTACGCCCATTAAGCGGGCCAATGTAGTATGTTCATAATAGGCAGAATTATACATGCCTGGACTTAACAATACGATTGTTGGATTAGAAACAGCCCTTGGTGAGAGCGACATTAAGTTTTTATACAATAGGGAAGGGTATTCTGTTACACTTCTTACACCGCACTGCGGGATAAGATCGGGAAATAACCTTTTGGTGATTTCTCGATTTTCGAGCATGTAGCTTACACCGGATGGTGTGCGGAGGTTATCTTCGAGTACATAAAATGTTCCATCGTGATCTCTGATTAAATCTATGCCAGCAATATGGATATAAATATCGTGTAGTACATTCACGTTGTGCATCTCTCTTAGGAAATGGGGACATGAGTAGATGACATTTATTGGTGCAATTTTATCTTTTAGGATAAATTGATTGCTATAAACGTCTTTTAAGAAAAGATTTAATGCTTTTAACCGCTGTTTTATTCCTTTTTCTATGAAATTCCACTCAGTTGAGGTAATTATTCTGGGAATAATATCAAAAGGGAAGATTTTTTCGATGCCTTCGCCACTATCGTATACGGTAAAGGTAATACCTTGGCTCATGAACAGCTTTTTTGCGAGTTCTTCCTTTTTGTTTAGGTTTTCGAGAGATTCTTTAGAGAAATTTCTGATGAAGTTTGAATAGTGGTCTCTATAGTTATCACCATTTAGAAACATTTCATCGTAAGTTTTGGGATGATTAAAGTAATTTTTTATAAAATCTTCTATCATTTTGCTTAAATATTTCCTTAAATTATGATTTTGTAAGTAAAAAATGATGTTTTTTATATAAAAAATTAATTTTAATATGATTTTTATCTAATTGAAATGTTTTTTATGTCTGTATTTTAGTATTTTATGATTTTTATATAGAAATATTTCAATTTTTTAATAAAAAAACTTGCTAATATGAATAAAGTTTGTACTTTTGTAATGCTCGTTAATTATTATTATATATTTGGTTTAAAAAAAGCGCTGGTAACGGCGCTTTTTTTATAAAACTTTCAAGACTTATTCATAATCAACATAAACCAAACAACCTAAACTAAGAAAGCTCCAATTTTATTGGAGCTTTTCTTTTTATGATGCTTTTTGATGTTTAAGTATAATCGCTTTAGTTCTGCTTCTTTTCTGCATGATCAGCGGATAACGGGTAGGGTTTTTCCGCAGATTAAAAAAGATAAGAAGCGCAGATTAAGCGGATGTTTTATTTTGTTGTGTTAACGAGACAAAATTGCTATTCTCACGTATCCTGGTTGCAGATCGGGATTGTATGCGAACGTTATAGTGACGGGCTATATATGGAGATCGTAATTGCGAGAAGGAACGACGAAGCAATCTTTCATGCTAGTGTTTCTTGCTTTAAAGATTGCTTCGTAGGCAGAAAAGCCTTCTCGCAATGACGATTCCATAAGGGTTGTAAGTATAAAAAAAAAGCTATCCTGGTTTTAACCGGATAGCTTTTTCAATATATGTTTTGTTGTTGTTATGCTTCTGAATAGGTGATTTTGTTCACGTGTTTGTCAATTTCCCATCTTCCTGTGCCTTCTTCACCGATTACTTCGAACAACTCTAAAGCTCTACGTGCTTTGTATTCTTCTTCGCGTTGCTCTTTTAAGAACCAGTTTAGGAATTCCATCGTTACAAAATCTTGTTCTTTATGGCATTTAGCTGCAAGGTTTTTAAAACTTTGGGTAATTGCGATTTCTGCTTCTAAAGCATCTTCGAACACTTCTCTAAATCCGGCAAACTCTGTTTTGATGCCTGATACTTCTGGAGATATTGCGTTTCCGCCCATATCCAAAACGTATTTGAATAATTTTAACTGGTGTACTCTTTCTTCTTCAGATTGCTTTAAGAAATAATCTGCTGAAAAGTCGAATCCATTTTGGTCGCACCAAGATGACATTGATAAATATAGTGATGAAGAATGAGCTTCTTTTTTAATTTGCTGATTTAATAATGTTTCGATATCCTGAGATACTAAACATTTGATACGCATTAGATCTTTCATGTTGCTGTGCTTTAATAACAATACAAATGTAAATGGAATTTGTTCGCGATTATAATTTATTTGCTATATGAAATTAGTCTAAATTGCTGATAATAAGTTATTTGTAATGAGTTTAAATAAGAGGCAGGGTAGGATGGATGATGGGAAATGTAAGAATAACGCGAAACGGATAATGGTTGAGTATCAGGGGATAATCATCGGTTTTTAGTTGGCAATTATCAGTTAACCGATTTTTAATGGGTTTAAGTCTGGGTGAATAATTGGGGGTTTGATAGAGGGTTGATTATGTAGAAAAAGATCTTTATAGTTTGACAGATACTGAAACAAGTTCAGTATGAGGTACGGAATGGAATAATTAGTAACGAACTTGCGTTTAGAGATAAATGTTTGGCGTAAATTAACCAGTTTAAACAATTAACCGATTATTCAATTATACGATCAGTCAATTGGTTTGACCATTAAGTAGTTAAGAAAATTAAGGTCTAACAATGATTAAGGTAAACGGAATATTAAATCGTTGGTCATTAAAGTGAAGCAATTGGCGTCAATTAACCAGTTTGAACAGTTAATTAATTAACCCATATTAACCAGTATGCATTACCAATAAACAAATGACCAATGAATTAATAAACCAATCGATAAAGGCAATCGCTGATAAGGTGATTTAGTTTAAACATGGTAAAAGTACCTTGTAGTAAATCTTTTAATGCGATAATTTCTAATGCACTTAATAAATAGATGTGCTCGCAACCATTAAAGGTAACTAATTCGAAATCGGCTTTATGGGTATTTAAAAGGAGTGCTTCGATATCAATCTGTTCTACAACTCTTTTTAGTTTTTGAAGAGACAGGCAGTTAAAGCGGGCAAACTTGCCGCTAAAATCTACATAAAAGCAATTTAATTTATCTGATTGATAAATAGAACCATGGGTATTTGAGAATACGTTAACCAGTTCGTTAATATCGATACATGCTTTTTCCATCGGTTACAAAAATTGGCATTATTTAGATTAAATACAAATAAAAATGAAAATAAATTTGAGAAGCGCTTTGGGGGGAGCGTTCAGCGAAAAGCGTTTGGCGGTAAGCGTGAATAACCAGAGGCTAATTATTTGATCTTAAAAATCATGTGGTGATACAATCCGGCCATAAATTCTTTTTCGTTTTGAATAACAAAGCCCATCTTTTGGTAAAGCTTTAACGCGTTTTCGTTATTTTGTTCTACCAGGAGGCCAACAGTATGGTGACCAAGTTTTTTAGCCCAATCGATGCCAGTCTTAATTAATTGTTTTCCAATTCCCTTTCCCTGGGCGGAGGGCTTAACACTAATGCTATCGAGGTAAAACTCTCCGGCTTCGGTTTCTGTACCTTGATTGAGGTCGCTTCCATTGTAATGTTCTTTAAGATAAGCTAAGAAAGGTTTGCGGAGCTCAATCAGTTTCCTGCCATCGTACGCATTTAAAGAGCCAAGCACTTTGCCTTCCTCTTCAAAAACAAGGGTATTCTCGTAACTGTATTGGTTGCCTTGAAGTGGAAAGAAATGCGTAAATATTTTATTTATCAATTTATCATCCTCAACATGGGTTAATTTATTCGCCAATTTACCCATCGCCTGAATAATCAAAGGCACAACTGCATCTGCATCGCTAGGTTTGGCTGGTCTGATCATTTAAATATCGCTTAGGTTGAAGGTTTCGGCTACACGGATCCCTTTTTCTGTACGTTGCAAAGTACAGCATTCGTTAATAGGATCGTGCTCTAAGTATAATACGTAGTTGTTGTTAACAGCTTCTTCTAAAAAGGCCTGTTTCTCTGTCAGGGTTTTTAAAGGGAACATATCGTAGGCCATTACATAGGGAAGGGGAAGGTGACCCACGGAAGGCAAAAGATCGGCCATATACACAATGGTTTTTCCTTTAAAGTTAATTTTTGGCAACATCATGGCGTCTGTATGTCCGTAAGCAAAACTAATGTTGATGTTTTTTTGCCATTCGATGTTTTCTTGCTCTTCAATAAATTTAAGTTGCCCACTTTCCTGGATCGGAAGAATGTTTTCTTTCAGGAAAGAAGCTTTTTCTCTTGCATTTGGTTCTGTAGCCCATTGCCAATGTTTTTCGTTGCTCCAGTAGGTTGCGTTTTTAAAGGCTGGTATCAGTTTTTCGTTTTCTCTAATCACTGCGCCACCAACATGATCGAAATGGAGGTGGGTGAGGAAAACGTCTGTAATATCGGCTTTTCCGAAACCCAAATGTGCAAGTGATTTTTCTATTGTATCATCGCCATGCAGGTAATAGTGGCTGAAAAACTTTTCGTCCTGTTTGTTTCCTATGCCGGTATCCACTAAAATCAATTGATTGCCTTCTTCGATTAAAAGAAGACGCATGGCCCAGGTACAAAGGTTGTTCGCATCTGCAGGATTGGTTTTTTGCCAGATCGCCTTTGGGACAACGCCAAACATAGCGCCGCCATCTAATTTAAATAGGCCTGAGTTTATGGTGTGGAGTTTCATTGAGGTTTAGGGTTTAGGGGTTTCAGAAATTTGGCTTATAAAAATACAAAAACCCTTTAGGATTAACTAAAGGGTTTTTGTGATTTGGATCCTGGACTATAGACTTTCGACCACAGACTCTGGACTTATAAGTGGATCACTTCTCCGTATGCATCAGCGGCAGCTTCCATAATGGCTTCGCTCATGGTAGGGTGAGGGTGAACAGATTTAATCATTTCGTGACCAGTGGTTTCTAATTTACGTGCCACTACGATTTCGGCAATCATTTCGGTAACGTTTGTTCCGATCATGTGTGCGCCTAATAATTCTCCGTATTTAGCATCGAAAATTAATTTCACGAAACCATCTTTAGCTCCGGCAGCACTTGCTTTACCTGATGCTGAGAATGGGAACTTACCAATTTTTAATTCGTAACCAGCCGCTTTCGCTGCTTTTTCGGTATAACCTACTGAAGCAATTTCTGGTGTGCAATAAGTACAACCGGGGATGTTGTTGTAATCTAATGGTTCTACATGCTGACCAGCGATTTTTTCTACACAGATAATACCTTCTGCTGAAGCCACGTGAGCCAGTGCTTGGCCGCCTACAACATCACCGATTGCATAATATCCTTTAACTGATGTATTGTAAAACTCATCAGTAACGATTTTACCTTTTTCGGTTTTAATTCCGGTTTCTTCTAAACCAATGTTTTCGATGTTGGCTACTATACCAGCCGCTGAAAGCACGATATCGGCTTCGATGGTTTGCATACCTGAAGCTGTTTTAACAGAAACTTTACAGCCTGCACCGCTGGTATCAACTGCTTCAACACTTGCTGAAGTCATTACATCAATCCCCACTTTTTTCAAGCTGCGCAACAATTGTTTAGAAACGTCTTCATCCTCAACGGGAACCACGTTATCCATAAATTCGACAATGGTTACTTTGGTGCCCATAGTAGCATAAAAATATGCAAACTCTACACCAATGGCACCAGAACCTACAACCACCATACTTTTTGGTAATTCGGGAAGTACCATGGCCTGGCGGTAGCCGATAATTTTTTTACCGTCTTGTTTCAGGTTGGGCAATTCTCTTGAACGCGCACCTGTAGCGATGATGATATTTTTTGCACTTAGTTCTTGTTGTGAACCATCGGCACCTTTAACTTCTAATTTGTTTCCTGGTTTTACTTTACCAGTACCCATGATGACGTCAATTTTATTTTTTTTCATTAAAAATTGAACACCTTTACTCATACCATCTGCAACACCACGGCTACGTTTTACCACCGCTGCAAAATCTGCAGTTGCACCAGCTGTTGTAATGCCGTAATCAGCTGCATGATTAATATATTCGAAAACCTGCGCGCTTTTTAAAAGGGCTTTAGTAGGGATACAGCCCCAGTTTAAACAAATACCACCTAATGATTCACGCTCAACAATTGCAACTTTTAGTCCCAATTGAGAAGCTCTGATTGCAGCTACGTAACCACCTGGGCCGCTGCCTAAAACAATAACATCGTAATTCATCTGTTTTTTCTAGTTTATTTTTTATCTCTCAGAAGGCGTTTATATATTTAAAATCAATCATTTAATTATATGTGGTGCATATCTATTTTTAAGAGATTTGTTTTTAATTGTTTTGTGTTAACTGTAATCTTCGGGTAAAGGAGTCTCTGTTTAACAGATTAATCTCGTGTTCTTAGTTGCCTACATCCACCTTACAAAAAGTTAAAGGATCTTCATCCTCAAACAATCGCTCAAAACTAAAAAAAAAATGTCAATTGACTAGGCCAATATTAAGATAGCAGGTAAAATTTACAATGGGCGAATATTGATGACCAAAAAATTACTGTGGTGTGTTGATCTTGTTTCGTTTGATTTTATGAAATAATATTGATGTTTTTTAATGATATGTTAAATTATACTAGTGTTTTTGCTTAAAAACTTATTGTTGATAGCTATTATTAGAAAAATACCAATGGTAAGAGGTGTTTAATGTTTAAATTATAATCAACTGTATGTTTCGTTATTAAAAATATAGCGTTATTATCAAAGTATTGATAAAGTGAAAGTTATAAAGGCGCTAATATGTGTTAAATGTTGAAAAGTTTTGCCGGACTTAATAATTATTTAACATTGAATGTTAAAATGTGTTAAATTTTATTGGGTACATTTGCGCCATAATATCCCTATTAGATTATTATTCAACAACAAAAAACATTTAAAAAACAAAGTATGAAGAAATCTTTACTTTTAAGATTAGTACTCGTTATTGTTGCGTTTGTAGGTATTACTGTTGGTGCAAATGCGCAGGTAACCTCATCATCAATGACAGGAACAATTAAGGATGCCAAAGGCACCTTACCTGGCGCGAGTGTTAAAGCAACACACTTACCTTCAGGAACAGTTTACACAGCAGTTTCAAACAAAGATGGTTTATTCAGTATGCCTGGTATGCGTATTGGAGGGCCTTATACTGTTGAGGTAAGTTTTATCGGTTATAATAAAGTATCCTACACCGATATTACTTTACAATTAGGTCAGCCATACATTGTTAATGCTAACTTAGCTGAAGGTGGTACACAATTAGATGCTGTTACAGTAAGTGGATCAAAGAAAATTGTAACTGCAAAACAGGGTGCCAGTACCAACGTTAATAGAACTGCTTTGGCAAGTTTACCTTCTTTTTCGCGAAGCATTAATGATTTTACACGTTTAACTCCTCAAGCATCAGGTACAAGTTTTGCTGGCCGTGATGCACGTTTGAACAGTGTTACTGTTGATGGAGCAAACTTAAACAACACTTTTGGTACTTCATCGTCATTGCTTCCAGGTGGAAGTGCCCAGCCAATATCAATTGAGGCTTATGATGAGTTATCAATAAATATTGCTCCGTTTGATGTAAGACAATCAGGATTTACAGGTGCTGGTATTTATGCTACTACTAAAAGTGGTACCAATACTTTTCACGGTTCGGCTTATACTTACTATAAAGATCAGTCGTTTAACGGAACGAATATTGGAGATTTAGATATTAGTTCTAACGTAGCTAAAGCCAGTACTAAAACTTATGGTTTTACAGTTGGTGGACCAATTATTAAAAACAAATTATTCTTCTTCGGAAACTTTGAAAAAGAAACTTCACTTTCTCCAGGTATTGGTTTTTATCCAACTGGTGGTGTAGGAACTGGTATCAAGTCTTCTACAACTGTTGAAGATTTGCAAAAGGTTTCTAATTATTTAAGATCAAAATTTGGTTATGAGACTGGTGGTTATGATAACTTTCCTGCTTTCCAAGATAAAAACTATAAAATCTTAGCTAAATTAGATTGGAATATCAATGATAAAAATAAATTAACTGTTAAATACAGTTATTTAAATGCAACTAATGATCAAACAGTAAACGGTACAAGTACCCCTAATAATGGGTCTTATACTTGGACTAACACAACTGTAACACCAAATACTAGTGTTACCCGTGGTAGTGGAGGTTTGGTTAACTCTCGTTACAGTCAAAATTCAATTGCTTTTGAAAACTCTAATTATGGTTTCTTAAACAAAGTAACGACTGGAACAGTTGAGTTAAACAGCAAAATTGCTTCGAATTTCTCAAATCAATTGTTATTTACTTTTAAAAGATACGACAATCCGCGTACAACAAAAGGTGAAATTTTCCCAACCATCGATATTTACAATGGCGCTGGTAGTAACTATATTACTGCTGGTTCTGATCCATATACGAAATACAATGAAGTTATTGATAATACAACTAGTATTTATGATAACTTAACTTATTACGCTGGGAAACATACTATTACTGGTGGTATTAACTACGAATTCCAAAGAGTAGGTAATGCTTTTATGCCAGGAGCTGCAGGTTCTTACATCTATAACTCTTTAGATGATCTTTTAAATGATAGAGCACCAATTCAATTTACCTATAATTATTCTTTAGTTCCAGGCCAGGATAAGGTGTTTTCTGCAAATTTAAAAGTTGGTACACTTAGTTTATATGCTCAGGATGAGTATGCAGTTAGTGACAACTTTAAAATTACTTATGGATTACGTGCTGATAAATCTATTTATCTAGAGAATCCGATTGAAAATCCTCAAATGACAGCTTTAATGTTGCCTGATGTAAACGGAAATATGAAATCTTATAATTCTGGTTTATGGCCAAAATCAACTGTATTGTTATCACCTAGATTTGGTTTCAGAGCAAGCTTATTAGAAAATAAATCATTAGTGATGCGTGGTGGATTGGGAATCTTTACTGGTAGAATTCCATATGTTTATTTAACTAATAGTCCAAGTAACAGTGCGATGTACAGTTTCGGTGCTGTTGCTACTGCTGCTCAGTTACAAAACATTAAATTAAATGCTGATCCAAGTGTTTATGCAAATCTTTTCCCTCAAACTGCAGGTACTGCAATTCAGTCTTCAACAGTTGTTATTGATCGTAACTTTAAATTCCCTCAGGTTTTTAGGGCTAACCTAGCTTTAGAGAAAAATTTTGGAGACGGCTTAACTGCTACTTTCGAAGGTTTATTTACCAAAGATATCAATGCTACAAGAATGCGTAATGCCAACTTAAAAACACCAACTGGTGTAATTACTGAAGGTGATATGACCAGAGTACGTTACGTAGGTACAGGTGCAAATAACGCAGTTACTGCAAACGATAGATCAATTTATCCAAATCTTTCATCAGTAGTTGTTTTAGAAAATACAAATAAAGGTTATGCAACTTCATTAACTGGTCAGATTAATAAGGCATTTGCTGGTGGATTTAATGCTTCACTTGCTTATACTTATACTGTGGCTAAAGAAGCTTTTGCTACAGCTGGATCAACTGCTGCTAGTGTTTGGGCTACCACCGCAAACGTAGGTACAACAAATGACGTGGAATTAGGAAATACAGGTTTCTATGTTCCTCACCGTATTGTGGGATCTGCATCTTATAAATTTGATTATTTAAACCACGGTTCTACAACTCTTGGTATTTTCTATCAAGGCTCTGCAGGAGGTTTAACTCCAATTAGTTATACTATTAATGGTGATTTAAACGGTGATGGTAATGGATCAGGATCTGATTTAATGTACATTCCTAAAAAAGCAAGTGAATTAACTTTTTCAAGTTATTCTGCTACTGTTAACGGTGTTGTATATAATTATACCCCAGCGCAACAAGCTGCCGCTTTAGAACAGTTTATAGAGAACACTCCTTATTTGAAAAAACACAGAGGAGAGTATGCACAAAGAAATGCTGCTTTCTTACCGTGGTATAACAGAATTGATGCAAGTATTCTTCAAGATTTTTATATCAAAACAGGAAACACTAAACATACTTTACAGTTAAGTGCAGTTGTTTTAAACTTGCCTAACTTATTAAATAAATATTGGGGAGTTCAACAAATTGCAACATATACTAACCCTCTTACTTACGTAAGTATTGATAACAACGGTATTCCTACTTATAATGTGCGTCAATTAAATGGTAAATTAGTTAACCAACCTTTCCAAGATGCTGCTTCTGCAACAACTTGGAGCTTACTAATCGGTGCTAAATACATTTTTTAATTAGGAATTATCTAGATATTGATTCACAATAAATTTTAAAAAGAAATGAAAAAATATATATCAATAGCTTTATTAGCTCTCTTAACGTTAAGTATATCTTCTTGTACTAAAGATGCGGATGTAGTTGCCATTGAATCTAAGTTACCTTCACTACAGTTGAGCAGTTTAGGCTATCAGCAAGCTAGCCCTTTTACAATTCCAACTACGGTTTTACAGCTTAATTTTGGAGCAACCTCTACTGGTATTTCTACAGGGGCATTTAAAATTGAAATATTAAATGGTACTGCTGCTACCTCACCGGTTATTAAAACAGTAAATTTCCCTTCATGGACTGGTAAGGACGATAGTGTAATTATTACGCCTGGCAACGTGTTGAACGGACCTCATAGTATTTCTTATACTTTGCAGAATACTACTTACCCATCTACAAATGTATATGCTGGGAGCATCCTACTTAAATTAAGTGCACTTGGCCTAACTGCTGGGGGTACTTATTCAGTTAGGGCTACTGCTTTAAGTGCTGATGGTACAAAAACCTCTGTAATTACTCAATTGTCATTTTTTAAGACGATTTAAGTAATATCTTAATACATAGATAAAGCCCCGATCATTCGATCGGGGCTTTTTTGTGATTGAGTTATTTTAAGCGCTATTTGTAGCGTTTATTATTCTAGATACGTTTTTGTAATAAAGCTAAAAAAATATGAAAACCTTATCTATTTAATGCTCTTGCTTTTAAGTTTTACTTCTTGTAAAAAACTAACCGTAAAGGAAGAAAAAACATTTTATGAAATTAATGTACCCAAGCCTAATGGATATCTTACCAGTGCGATACGTGTTACACTCATGGTAGATGGCAGAGCAGATATAGTACCGGGTGGCGATGTAGGATATATAGGTACTTACAAAATTAAGGGTAAAAAGCTTACGGTCACAGCAGAAAAAGAGTATGAATTTGTTATTACATCTGAAACAGAAATTAAGTACGGCGAACGTATTTTGAGGTTACAATAATTTTCATCAAGAGGTTATCTCATATTTGTAAACTCCATCCGATCTATCATCTTGAATTTGTCGAAATGTTTTGCGAGAGATTGAAGCAAATCTTTGGAAAAGATCAGGATGACAATTATACTTATGATATAACCTCTTTATTTTTATAAAATTGAATGGAAAATCAATTTTAAGACTTTGATATATTCTGGTAAGTAAGCGCCTGTTTTTTAACTTTTGCAGGCACACCTGCCACCATCACATCTTCTGGAACATCATGGGTAACGCATGCTCCGGCTGCGATATAAGCACCTCTGCCAATATTTATCCCTGGAATTACCGTTGCACCTGCACCGATAAAAACACCTTCGTTAATGCTCACGTTACCTGCAATGGTTACACCAGGAGAAATGGTTACATAGTTTTCGAGCACGCAATCGTGGCTAATGTTACAATTAGAATTGATAATACAGTGATTGCCAATATGCACATTTGCATTAATTACGCAGCCTGGCGCAATACAGTTTCCGTAGCCGATTTTAATTGAAGCACTGATGTAATTGTGTTGATGGATGATATTGATAAACTGATAGCCCTTATTTTCTAACGATTCGATAATTGATTTTCTTTGATAGTTGCCAATTGCACCAATAAGCGCAATATTTGGTGAAACAGGCTGACTTTTTAAGAAATAAGATAGGGAGATGATGGGTTCGGCCAGGTTTGGATGATTAACTGCATGATCTAGGTTAATGATGTATCCGGCTAATTCATATTCGTTGCTATCATTAAGATATTCACTAAGTTCTGCAGCATGTTTGCCTGCACCCAGAAGATATACTTTAATCATGGCTTTGAGATCGGTGATTTGGTTAAATGAAAATACGTTAATCAATACAAATTTAAATGATGTACCGATAAAACTTCGAAATGTATCGATAAAGATATAATGGGGTTGTTTGCTTTATTTGGTTAAAACGTTGTTGGTAAGATTATTTATAATAATTAAAACCATTTCTGCTAAAACATGATTTTATTATTAACCTATTTATTTAAAACAAAAATTTTAAAACAATGAGCAGTTCGAAACAAACCCATGATCATGCTACGATAAAAGCATGGGCAGAAAAACATGATGGTGTACCGGCAATAGTGGCTGATACCGCAAAAAACGATAGTGAAGGTGTTTTAAGGATACATTTTCCAAAACACAGCGACAGTTCTTCTGATTTAAAGGAAACAGACTGGGATACTTTTTTTAAAACCTTTGACGATCATAAACTCGATTTCTTGTATCAGGATAAAAAAGCTGATGGGGAAGAGAGCACGTTTCATAAATTTGTAACACGTGACTAGTGAATAAAAAAAGGCTGCTGAAATTTACGCTCAGCAGCCTTATATAAATCAATATGTTGTTTCTTAATTATACACAAAAGTTCCTTTTTCGCTTTCGATGGTTACCTGTTTTTGATCACTTTTTTCTACGCGACCGATAATCTGCGCATCGATATTAAAACTTTTCGATATTTCGATAATGCTTTCGGCAATTGCTTGTGGTACGTATAACTCCATGCGGTGACCCATATTAAATACTTTGTACATTTCTTTCCAATCGGTGCCCGATTGCTCCTGTATGAGTTTAAATAGTGGTGGAACCGGGAATAAATTGTCTTTAATCACATGGATATTATCATTGATGAAATGTAATACCTTGGTTTGTGCACCACCACTGCAATGTACAATACCATTAATCTGACTGCGGTAATTGGCTAATATCTGTTTAATTACGGGTGCATAAGTACGTGTAGGTGATAATACCAGTTTACCAACCGTAATTTTTCCGAATCCTTCAATTTCTATTTCTTCAGTCAATTGTTTCTTTCCCGAAAATACCAGATCGAAAGGTACCGCAGGATCAAAACTTTCTGGATAGTTGGTTGCAATAGTTTTATCAAAAACATCATGACGGGCAGAGGTTAATCCGTTCGATCCCATACCACCATTGTATTCTGTTTCGTAAGTAGCCTGTCCGGAAGAGGCTAGGGCCACAATTACATCGCCTGGTTGAATGTTATCGTTGCTAATGATGTCTTCGCGCTTTAACCTGCAGGTTACGGTAGAATCGACAATAATGGTTCTTACCAAGTCGCCGACATCGGCAGTTTCGCCACCTGTTGAATAGATAGAGATGCCCTGTTCGCGTAAATCGGCTAAAATTTCTTCAGTACCATTAATTACGGCGGCAATTACTTCACCTGGGATCAGGTTTTTGTTCCGGCCAATGGTTGAGGATAACAAAATATTATCGGTAGCACCAACACAGATTAAATCGTCGATATTCATGATAATGGCATCTTGTGCAATGCCTTTCCATACTGAGATATCTCCGGTTTCTTTCCAATACACGTAAGCCAAAGATGATTTGGTACCTGCACCATCGGCATGCATGATATTGCAATATTCCTCATCACCACCTAAAATATCGGGGATGATTTTGCAGAATGCTTTAGGGAAAATTCCTTTATCGATGTTTTTGATGGCATTGTGCACATCTTCTTTTGAGGCAGAAACGCCACGTTGATTGTACCTGTTATCACTCATGTTGGCGCAAAGATAACGATTAGAGGTAAAAGGTGGAAGGTAAAAGGTAAAAGGTTTTAAATTGTTGTGCGAAGGATAAGTTTAGCGTGTGGCGTTTGGCGTTTTGGGTCGGTTAACCAGCTTTTATCAAATACCAATGCATCAATAACCGATGACCAATAGCAACCGTTTTAAAAGTTAAAAAACTCTAGATGGATTGTGATCCTGATCCGAGCTATCGGATGCAACAGAGGATCTCTTGAAATGGGAAATATAGGAAATAGATCGCTCCCGCCTGTACGGGCAGGCATTACACTGCGTTTCATCCGATATCGGATCGAGATGACGCTCTTAGTAGGGGCATTGATTGGAAAGGGGAAGTTGCAATTACAGTTAGCCAATTTACCAGTTTTCAATTTACAGTTAACAGTACTAATGAACTTGACTAAGTTTGGAGTTAGCAGCTTGGAGTTGGGAGTCGATTAACCGATTTAAACAATTAACCGATTAACGAGTTTGCAATTACTACTGAACCAATGACAAATGCCTAATGAACAAAAAAAGGGCGTAAAGTTTAAAACCTTACGCCCTACACCTTAAACCTTACGGCTTAAAATCTATTTCATGAATAACAATTCTCTGAATTTTGGTAAAGGCCAAACGCTATCGTCAACAATCTGCTCTAATTTATCAGCGTGGTAACGGATGATATCGAAGTAAGATTTAACTTTCTCATCGTAAGCAATCGCTTTTTCGCGGGTATCTTCGATTTTGTTGGTTACTTTACGTTCTTCTAACATTGCATCGATATTGGTTTTCACAATTTCTAAATGCTCTGATAGTTTTTTAACGATATCGATAGAAACTTTGCTATCTACACCAATTGCTTTTAATCCTTGTACGTTTTCGATTAAAGAGTTTTGGTAAGCAATTGCAGCTGGGATAATTGCGGTATTAGCCACTTCGCCCATTACACGAGCTTCGATCTGTAATTTTTTGTAGAAGTTTTCTAACATGATTTCATGACGGGCATGAATCTCACGTGCACTGTAAATACCTGTTGTAGCAAATAACTCAGCAGATTTTTCAGTTAAATAAGCATCTAAAGCTTTTGGTGTAGTTTTGATGTTTGATAAACCGCGTGTTGCAGCTTCATCTTCCCACTCCTGGCTGTAACCATTACCTTCGAAACGGATACCTTTAGATTCTTTGATGTATTTTTTGATCACTGTTAATAAAGCGATATCTTTTTTGTCTCCTTTTTTGATCAATTTATCAACCTCAACTTTAAATTTAACCAATTGCTCAGCCATAATCGCGTTTAAGATCGTCATCGGAGCAGAAGAGTTTGCTGAAGATCCAACAGCTCTAAGCTCAAATTTGTTACCTGTAAATGCGAAAGGAGAAGTACGGTTACGGTCGGTATTATCTAATAAAATTTGAGGGATTTTAGGGATACCTAACCAAAGTGCGTTATCTTCTTTGATTTTTTTGCTGATTCGTGAGTGCTCAATCTCGTCTAATACATCGTTCAGTTGAGAACCTAAGAAGATAGAGATAATTGCAGGTGGCGCTTCGTTGGCACCTAAACGGTGATCGTTGCTTACTGATGCAATACTTGCACGTAATAAATCGGCATGCTCGCTAACGGCTTTGATTGTATTTACAAAGAAAGCAAGGAACATTAAGTTATTTTTAGGTGTTTTACCTGGTGCCAATAAGTTTTTACCTGTATCGGTAATTAACGACCAGTTGTTGTGTTTACCTGATCCGTTGATACCTGCGTATGGTTTTTCGTGTAATAATACACGGAAATGGTGACGACGGGCAACTTTTTCCATCAAATCCATCAATAATTGATTGTGATCGATCGCTAAGTTGATTTCTTCATAAATTGGCGCACACTCGAATTGAGATGGTGCAACCTCATTGTGACGGGTTTTTAAAGGAATACCTAATTTTAAAGCTTCGTTTTCGAAATCTACCATGTAGCTGAATA
>Ga0308165_1001853_pt1 | contig 27822 bp, 26 predicted proteins | sample PhyWR2_FD_201032 | JGI IMG/M metagenome (GOLD analysis project Ga0308165, IMG submission 201032) | Phyllosphere microbial communities from UC Gill Tract Community Farm, Albany, California, United States - DLSLW.R2 | ecosystem: Host-associated > Plants > Phyllosphere > Unclassified | place: USA... | reverse complement strand
TAAAAAGAGATCTTACATGACAGCAATAGATATTTTTTGGGTCGGTATCGGTGGGGGTAGCGGTTCACTGCTACGCTGGTGGGTCGGAAAAATAACCGGTGAGCGCTATCACGGGAATTTTCCGCTGGGTACTTTTATTATTAATATTTCAGGTGCTTTTATTATTGGTTTTTTAAGCACGCTGTTTGTTATTGACTGGCACGATCGTTTTGGCTCATTTCTGCATGCGGCTATTTTAACCGGTATTCTGGGCGGGTATACCACCTTCAGTAGCATGCAGCTGGATGCAGCAAAACTGGTAAAAACAAAACAGCAACTGCTGGCTGCTGGCTATTTATTACTCTCCGTAGTAACGGGAATTGCTGCTGCGGCATTGGGTGTCTGGCTGGCAATGTAAGGAGTCCTGCATGAATATGGTCATTCTGATTTTTATCGGTGGTGCACTCGGTGCCATCTGTCGTGAATTACTGATGCTGGGCGTCCCCTCTTTCAGTGATGGTTTTCCTATGGATATTCTCGCGGCAAATATTATTGCTTCGTTTTTGCTTGGGATAACCGCTGCGTTATTACAACGTAACCGTATTAACCAGTATGTGAATGCGCTGGTCGCTACAGGTGTGATGGGCGGGCTATCAACCTTCAGCAGCTTTGTTTATGGTGCTTTTGAAGTCATGAGCTCCCCCGGGCTATTGCTAGTAGGATTAGGTTATTTACTGGTCAGTATCATCGGTGGCTTTGTGGCGGTGATAGCGGGTATGTCTCTGGGAAACTGTGTAAGGCCTGGTACTGAGTAACCGCCGAAGCAGTTACCCAGTCGCCGTGGAACTAGAACCAGGCTTCCCACATTGCCCCGATGTTAAAGGCGTCAAGGCGGGTGTTTTCGGTATCGTTAGTGGTGGCTGCGGTATGTTTATTGTCGACTTCACCGCCAGTAACGTAGAAACGCAGCATCGGCCTGAAATCAGTGCCCATATCGATAGAAACGTTCTGAGAAAGGGTCAGTTTCCAGCCCTTGTTATCGCCGCCTGTTTTGTAGTCCACGTGCTGATAACCCGCCTCAAGCCAGGTTGAATAGACATCGTTCCAGAAATGCATTGGACGGACTATCACCCCATAGTTGCGGCGGCTCTCATCCTTATGCTGGCTGCGGTCATAGTCATGGAATGCGGCCAGATAAGTGACTGAGGTTTGCGGTGTAAATTTATAGGTTCCTTCAACGCTGGTATATACCGTACGCAGATCGCTGGTTTTATAATAGATGCTGTTATCCGACTTGTCTGAATAACGGGTGACCCATTTATTTTCAATGTTTTCGCCCGTATGACTCAGAACAACTGCTGTTTGCCAGGCGGTAAGTCTTTCTTCGCTTTCGATGGCTTTAGAATCAAAACCATAGTTGGTATAAAGCTCAAAATCGACAGGGCCCAGTTTCATCCCATGTAATTTTGACGTTACCGCATAGTGACCATTATCACCGGTTCCTGAGCTACCGGTACAGGTAATACGTGACGGATTAGACTCGTCAGCAATCACTTCCGGGCTACAGGACTCGACTGATCCCACACCGGCAACGTCCAGCTTCACACCACCAAAATCAAGATCTTTTACCCCGGCACCCTGGCCATCGTGCGTCATCCAGAAGTAGTCATTAATCCCCTGCTGTGGTCGTTGGTGGAAATCACGACCTGCCCATAAATACGCATCAGGCTGGGACTCAAACAGGTTCGTCACACCTGCATACGCTTTTTTCAGGTTAACTTCATCCCCCCAGTGGTCAAGCATTACCACGACATCCCATATCGCACCATTATTCCCTTTGAATGCTTTGGAAAGCTGGAATTCCCCCCCGTTGCCCTCATTTCCCAGACGGCCGATGGCGGAAGAACCATTATATGATCCATCAACACCGACATATTTCATGTCACCGGTCTGAATTTGTGCGCCATAACGTGCATAAGCATTAAATTGCAAACCATAGGGAATCGCTGTCTCCGGCGTCGGCGTCGACGTCGGCGGCAGAACAGAAGAGGTATCAACAACATCGATATTTTTATTTTGTACCAATGTGGCATCTATTTTCTGCTGTCGTTCAGCCAGCGCTTTTTCTACCGCTTGAGCGACTATTTTATTTAATTCTTCGGGCGTAATAGTCACTTGGGTTGCTGCTTGAGCAAAGACAGAAATAGGGCAAAGCGCGGCGATAACCGCCATCGTTAATGGAAGCTGTTTAAATATTTTCATCGCTACCTCAATTTAATAACTCATTATTTAGACAATAAGCGTTTCGTTCGGATTTGACAGAATAACTGTGCCATTACCAGAATAGTTTTTTATAATATATGATTTAGTATGCTTTAATTAAAATCCAGGCGTAATAATGTCTCCATTGATAGTGGATGGTCTTATATTTCTATATATAATATTAACGTTGATAAAGATGAATAATTTCTTCTGATAACTCTCTGGCTAATAAAGATGTCATTAAATGATCCTGAGCATGTACCATAATTAAAGTCATGGGTTGCTTCGCCTCACCCGCATCCTGCTCAATCAGCTTAGTTTGCATATGGTGTGCCTGACGGGAAAAGGTATCGGCTTCAATAAGTAAGCTTTTAGCCCGGTCAATTTCACCTTTACGTGCGGCTTGTAGCGCTTCAAAACAAAGGCTACGTGACTGTCCGGCATTCACGATGATTTCCATGACTGCTTGTTCTAAATCTATCATTATTTGTTCCTGTATTAATCAAAACCATTATTAGCAGCGGTATCGGCAAACCATATTCCGCTTTGTTTAATTGTCCGTTTCTGACTGGATAAATCTAATTGAATAAAACCATAGCGATTTTTATAACCATTACACCATGACCAATTATCAATAAAAGTCCACATATGATAACCAAGGCAATGAGAACCCTCACTAATACCTTTATGCAGCCATTTAAGATGTTCAGCAACAAACTCTATGCGGTACCGATCGTTTATTCTGCCATCCTGTAAAAACCGTTCTTCATTTTCAACTCCCATACCGTTTTCAGAAATAAAGCAGCGTGGGTTACCATAATTAACACGTAAATTAGTCAGAATATCGTAGATCCCCGGCTCATAAATTTCCCAGCCACGATAAGGATTCATTTTTCGCCCCGGCATTTCATAGCTATCAAATAACCATTCGGGCATAAAAGGTGATTCAGGATTGACTGCGCTATCACGACATTTTACGCGCCGGGGCTGATAGTAATTGATCCCCAGAAGGTCTATTTTCCCCTCAACAATAAGGGCTTTATCGCCTTCCTCGCATACCGGCATTTGGTCGTAATCACGTAATAAATCAATTAACCCTTGCGGGTACTCGCCGCGTAATACGGGATCCAGAAAACTACGATTAAACAACAGGTCTGCATATTCTGCCGCTTTTAGATCAGCCGGGTTCTGCGACCGTGGATATGATGGCGTCAGATTAAGTACGATACCGATTTCCCCGCCATACTCACCCGCCCGATAAGCTTTAACGGCAGTGGCATGTGCCAGAACGGTATGATAGGCAACGGTTGCCGCCCGTCTGAAGTCCACTATATTCGGATAATGGAAATCATACAGATAGCCGCCCTCAACCGGAACAATAGGTTCGTTGAAGGTAAACCAATGTTGCACCCTATCGCCGAACAGTTCAAAACAGACTTCGGCATAGTGCTTCCAGGCCTCAATTACTGCCCGGTTTTCCCAGCCGCCAATTTCCTGCATTGCCATTGGCATATCGAAATGAAACAGGGTAATAAATGGCGTAATCCCTTGAGCCAGAAGTTCATCAATAACATTGTTATAAAAGGTCACAGCCTCTGGATTCACTTCTCCGATTCCATTCGGAATTAATCGCGCCCAGCTCAGTGATGTACGGAAGCTGTTGTGGTTAAGCTGCTTAAGCAAGGCAATATCTTGTCGCCAGTGACGGTAAAATGTCGATGTCTCATCCGGGCCAATCTGCTGATGAAAACGTGAGGGCTGGCTGGCATACCAGCTATCCCAGGTGGTCGCACTTTTGCCACCTTGCAGACTGGCACCTTCGGTTTGCAGCGCTGAACTGGCACTGCCCCACCAGAAATTATCTGGAAATTGGTATGTCATTATTCGGGTCTCTTATCGTTATTAGTTGCTACGAACGGCGTCTGTAATTGGCGGTGCATCATTGGCTTTGACACTTTCAGTTTTTAACAATGTATGTTCGTAAGCCCGTAAGAATGGCAGGTAAATCAGGGCGGAAACCATCATACATATCAGACACATCACCACCGGGCTAAAGGCCCAGTTAGCAGCCCAGGAAGCACCGATCGGCGCGGGTGTCGTCCACGGGGTTAACGAGACAACTTGAGCAAGCCAGCCTAACTGAGTCGCGGTATAAGCCAGAATGGCATTAATTAACGGCACGCAAATAAAAGGGATGAACATAATAGGATTCATAATGATTGGCGCACCAAACAGAATGGGTTCATTAATGTTGAAGAAACTCGGTACGACACCCAATTTACCAATACTGCGTAAATGAGCCACTCTGCTGCGCAACAGTAAGAACGCCAGGGGTAGTGTTGAGCCAACACCGCCAATCAGTAAATAGTGATCCCAGAAACCTTGTAAATAGATATGGGGTAAACCTGCGCCAGCCGCCAGGGCTGCCTGGTTAGCGGCCAGGTTAGTCATCCAGAATGGACTCATAATACCGGTGACAATCAGTGAACCATGAATACCGGAGAACCAGAAAATCTGGCATAACAGCACTGATAATAATATGGCAGGAAGAGAATCTGATGCCGATACCAAGGGTTGCAGTAAGTGCATAATAGCTTCTGGAATGATCATACCGCTTTGCGACTCAATAAAGAGATTGAGTGGATGCAGAGTGGCCATAATCACCAGCACAGGGATCAGGATTTCAAAAGAACGAGCAACGCCCGTGGGCACCTCTTTCGGTAGACGAATAGTAATTTTATGCTGTTTCAAGGCGGCATAAACACGGGTGGAATAAATAGCGGTAATTAAGGCAGTAAAGATCCCCTGGCCAGACAGATACTGGGTAGAGATTTTACCATCGGCAAAAGGCGCTGCGACCAGTAAAAAAGCCATAAATGCCAGCAGGCCACACATCACCGGATCAAGATTAAACTGTCGCCCCAGACTGGCCCCCACACCGACTGAAATAAAGAATGTCATCACCCCCATGCTGAGGTTAAACGGCAGCATCAGCTGTTCGCGGTAGGTCTCAGAGAAATCCAGCCAGGCACGTGCAAATCCTATCGTCGTGTCAGCAGAAAATGGCGGGAAAATAAAGACCAGCATAAACGAGCCGATTATCATAAAAGGCAGTGCAGCAGTAAAACCATCACGAATAGCAATAACGTATTTTTGCTGTCCCAGGCGGCCAGCTAACGGAGTAATAGTTTTCTCAATAGAGGCAACCATTGAATGATAGAGAGAACTCATGTGAATACCTTTTTAGTGGGTCGCTTTAATCAGCGACAGAGCATAGTCCAGGACTTTATCACCGCGCTGCATTCCGTAATCCATCATATCGATAGGTTGAACAGGAATACCGTGGGTAGCCGCCTTTTCTGACAACATACCTAACATATACTTCACCTGTGGGCCGAGCAGAACCACTTGATAGCGCGGGAATTGACTATCAAACTCAGAGATACCAAAGGCATCAATTTCAACGGGTATCGCTCTTTCTTCGGCTACAGTCCGCATTTTTGCGACCAGCATACTGGTGGACATCCCTGCTGAACAACACAACATAATCTTGTACATCTACATCCATCCTCAAAGATAAAAAGCCTTTCGAGATTCAACTATGACATCATACGGAAACCGTTTTCCATACGCAGCGAATGGAACTGTGACAGCCATCAAACTCCAATGTACATAGGGATTATTTATTTGATGAGTATCTCAACTTTCAGGCATGGACATCTATTTTGGATAGTTACGGAAATTCGGTTTCCATGATAAATGGAAACGACTATACTAGAGATGTTGCTATCAGTAGGCCAAAGCCGTATTGAGGGATGACAGACCAGGACTAAGCCTGCCAGGAGAGAATTATGTCTACAATCAACGATGTATCACGTCTTGCTGGGGTTTCAAAAGCTACAGTATCACGGGTGTTGAGTGGTTCACGCGGCGTTAAAGAAGCCAGCCGCCAGGCGGTACTAAAAGCCGTAGAAGAGCTAAACTATCGGCCAAACGTTATCGCGCAATCCTTGTTAAGCCAGTCGACAGGTTGCATTGGTGTTATCTGTGCGCAAGATAATATTAACCAGACTACCGGTTATCTGTATGCGCTTGAAAAGCATCTGAGTCAGCATCAAAAGCATCTGTTGCTACGCTTTGCCAGCAACAAAACGGAAGTGATGCAGGCGCTTGATGAACTGACCTGCGGACTCTGCGATGACGTACTGGTTATTGGTGCCCGTTTCCCACTCAATCTTTCTGATGACAGTGTTATTCTGGTCGACTGTATGGATGTCGATGCCACCAACAGTATCCACTTTGATCATGCCTTTGCAGCAGAAACAGCATGCAATTATCTGATTAAAAATGGAAAAAGAAAAATAGCCTTGATCAATACCGCTACTCAAGGCTATGTCGATGATGTATTGCTGGGTTATAAACGTGCGCTGGAAAATAACTTCCTGCCTTTTAATCGTGACCTGATTTTTATGGACTCCCCTTCTTCATCTGTCGCATTGCAAGAGCTCCTGAATAATAGCGCAACCCGTAATTTTAATGCTTTACTGGTGGCGGATGAACAAGAAGCCCAGAACGTGATCCCCCAGCTGCAAGCGTTTAATAAATCAGTGCCAAATGACATTATGGTGTTTAGTCTTGCCGGGTCATTACACTATCCGGGGATCCCGACCATTCCTGCGATTGAATACTCGATGGATGCGATGGCGGCGAAAATCGTGACGTGGCTGAATCAGAAAACGAAAAGCGTGCTGGGTTCTTATGTCCTGCGAGGGGATTTAATTATTCCTGATATGCCGGGTAGAAAATAATTTCTGATTAACATGGCATATGTATCACCCTACGTTACTCTCACAGCGGCATCATTTATTTCAGTGATGCCGCACTGTCTTTCCAATTTCTAATTTATATAATATATCTCACCGCTAAGATTATAAATTATAATACGCCCCCCTTTATGACATCGATTAAAATTTAAAAAAATATGCTTATAAATCATGATCAAGTGACCAAATAAAAACGTCTGACAGACTGAATTTACTTCTGCATTTATTAAACTCTTGAATAATGTGTAATTCATTATCCCGAAGAGTGATTTCTGATTCAAATTGATTCCAATTTTCATCATCAGTGGAGAACCCAAGAACAAAGGAAGCGGCACCAAGATGGCCTAAATAATGAGAGTCAAGAGAGAAAAATACAAAACTTGATAGGAATAATGCCTGAAGTTCTTAATATGTATTTTTTAACATATTCAAACCTTATATTAAACATCAATCACTGTGTTATTATATATTTATCAACCAAAATACTAATGTAATCAAGATAATGAATCTAATCCTGCTACCGCCTCTCGCGATCAGTACAACATTTACACGGTCAAAATATAAAATATCAGCCATATAGATTAAATATCATGTAATGGATAAATTACGAGGATCAATGAAAAACCAGTGATATCTCGACAACAAACTTCTGCTCTGTAGACAAAATGCTCATCCACATCACAAAACTAATATGTTATACCAGCAACTATAGAGTAAAATATGTTTTATAGGATTAATATACTTCAAAAAAACAGGCAGATTTATCATGAAAAAATATGAAGAACTGGTTCAGGATATTATTAGTAAAATTTGCCAGGGCGTGATTACGGTAAAACTATTACCGGAAAGAGAAATTGCTGAAAAATATGAAACCTCACGATTTTCTGTACGCAAAGCGCTGGCTAAATTAGAAGCTATCGGGGTGATAAAATCTAAAGTCGGTTCAGGGTATTTTGTTAATACCGCTATTATTGGTAAACCGCTTATTTATAACTCGATTACCGAAAATAAATTCGGCGAAATTTCATACAAAAAAATCAAGCTCAATAAACGTTTGCCTACCCCTCATGAAATACAAGTATTCTCCATCAATGAGAATGAATATCTCTGGCATATAAAAAGACTACGTTTAGTACACGGGATAGTGACACAAATTGAAGAGACAATACTACCGGTGAATATTTTTGCTCATATATCGAATGAGGTTATTGAAAACTCACTGCAAAAACATGTTCTGTCATTAGGGTTAGAAATTGAGAGTTACTTAACCAGCTATAGAGCGATTAACTTATCTAAGGAAGATGCCATTCTGCTTGACTGTAAACGTTCTATTGCCGCGATGAATATTACCAACAGAGGCTTTTTAAAAACTGGGGAAGTATTTGTGGTCAGTGATATTATTGATATTAATTATCAATGCACCTATCACACCCAATTTAACTCAGAAAGCCTCAATTATCGCGGTGAAACAGGTCGCTAAATTGCGACCTTTTCTCGTTCTCTGTTAAGGGGTATGGATGGTGCCATCAGGTAGTCGGGATTGTGTCCATTCATGTGGACGATACTCGACAGGAAATTCCGCTGCGGCAACTAAATCCATTTCAACACCAATACCACTCATCTCTGAGGCATACAGATAGCCATTTTTTGGCTCAGCCGCATTTTTAAATACCCGTAACGTATTGGGCTGGTAGGTGACATGTTCCTGAATAGCAGCATTATGCAGATGTACATTAAGATGGGTATTCACCGCCGCACCGATAGGTGTCATATCTGGCGGGCAGTGCCATGCTACACGTACGCCAAAGGTTGCACATAAGTGTGCTAGCTTCAGCGCTGGGGTAATGCCACCAATCTGCGAAACATGGCAACGAATAAAATCAACTCTGCGGTTAATAATCAGTGCCTTCCACTCTTCTGGATTATTAAATAACTCCCCCAACGCGAGCGAAACGCTGGACTGGCTACGAATATTATCCAGCCATTCAGTTTGGTTAGGTGGCAGAATATCTTCGATAAAATAGGGGCTGTATTTTTCGACTCGTTTAGCAAACTGAATCGCCTGATTAGGGAACAGTCTTTCATGCACATCATGCAGAATATGAAACGATTTCCCGTATTTTTCACGCAATTGCTTAAACATCTCTAGCGTGTTGTCCATATACTGATCTTGATCGAAGTAAGAACCTTCTGTCGGCGTTTCAGCGGTATGAATATCAACCGGAACGCCACCATAGAAGCCGAGCTGGCAGCGGATATGCTTATAGCCTTGGGCAAGATACTGGTCGACTTGCTGGTATAATCCTTCCATCGTATCACTGGTGGCATGGGTATAGACTTGGATAGCGTCCCGTGATTTCCCGCCCCATAACTGGTGTAAAGGCATATTGGCTAATTTAGCTTTAATATCCCACAATGCCATATCAACCCCAGAAACGGCATTATTGATAACCGGTCCGTTACGCCAGTAGGCATTCACCATCATCATCTGCCAGAGATCTTCAATGTTATTGGCATTTTTACCGATCAGTAATGGCTTTATATATTCATCAACCATTGTTTTTACAGCTAAGGGGCGCTGCTGGAAGGTGGCACAACCAAATCCTGTTACGCCAGACGCTGTTTCAACCACGACCGTAATCAGGTTATGGCGATCCGGTCGGGTAATGATGCATTGAATATTTGAAATCGTATTTGGGTTCACTTTTAACCGCCTCAAGCTTACAGAATACATGCATGAAACAGCGAAACAATGCAGATTTCAAGAGGTAGATCTCACTTTAAATTAACTGGTTCGTTCCTATTTAAGATTGGGTCATAAAAACGAACCAATCGTGAAAAATAGTCTGATTTTGTTATTTCACACGAATTAATGTGACATTCATCACCATTTTCTCGATTGGATAATTACTGACAATGGCTAATATGAGCGAATAAATAGAATATCACCAGGATACGATGATGACCGATAAATCAGCCGCACCAGTATCGACAGCGAAAGCTGATGCATTTAGCGCAAAATTAGCAACACTTACTGCAGCATTAGGCGGTAATCAGAATATTGAAAATATTACTCACTGTATGACTCGACTGAGATTCAAGCTCATTGATGAGTCACTGACGAATAAAGAAAAGCTTGAAGCTATTGAGGGTGTTAAAGGCGTCGTCATTGCTCAGGGGCAAATTCAGGTCATTATCGGTGTCGAGGTGGAAAAGTGGTTTAATGCCCTGTCCAGCACCCACGTCGCGACTGACGAAAAAACCGACACGAAGATTGAACCAAGAAAAGGTCAGTTATTCCAGAATGCCATGCGTATTGTGGCGGGTATTTTTGGTCCGGTCGTTCCTGCCATTGCCGGTTCAGGCATGTTAATGGGGCTGCTGTCCGGTCTTATTGCCACTAACGTTATCTCTGAAACCTCAGATACGGTGTTCTTTTTCCGGTCAATTTCTGTTGCTGTGTTTTTCTTCTTACCGATGCTGGTTGCCTTTTCTGCCGCCAAAGTCTTTAAGGTTAACGAATATATTGCCCTGGCCGTTGCTGCTGCGATGATGGCACCAAAATTACTGGAGAAAGCCACTCTGCTTAAGGCTGACGGCCTGCCAGCAGAGCTGTCGGTATTTGGTTTTGTCCCTGTCGAGTTGATCAATTATGGCGGCGCTATTGTGCCCGCTATTTTAGCCGTCTGGGTGTTGTCTAAAATTACACCTTTTGTGGATAAATTTGTTCCTTCAACCGCGAAACCGGTATTCACACCGTTACTGGCCTTTACCGTAACCTCTACTGTTGTGCTCTCATTTGTGGCACCAGCAGGCATCTGGTTCAGTAATGGCGCTGGCTGGGTGGTGAGCTCCCTGCTTGAGATCTCCCCTACTTTGACGGGCTTTGTCTTCGGTCTGACCCGTCCAATCACTGTCGTGTTTGGTATTCACCACAGCATGACGCCTATCAGCCTGAATAACTTTGCGCTTTATGGCAAAGACTTGTTAATGCCGATTATGTGCTTAGCAAATATGGCCATCGCAGGTGCAACGGTTGCAGTGTGGTATAAGCAACGTAAAATCGCGACCAAAGAGCAATCCTCTATCACATTGGGATCTGGGGTGACCGCGGTTCTGGGCATTACCGAACCTGCATTATTTGGTGTTCTGACGAAATATACTAAAGCCTTAGTCATGGCAAGCATATCAGCAGGGATATTTGGCGCTATCTCGGTGACGATTGATACCCACTTAACCAGCTATATTCTGTCATCAATCTTTAGTATGCCAGCCTATTTAGCCGGTGGTACCCAGAACTTTATTCAAGCCATTCTTGGTGTCTGCGGTGTATTTGCACTGTCATTTATACTGACAGTGATGTTTGTTCGGGTCGATAATAAATAGTTTATTATCTGATATAAGTCATTCGCGTTGCCGGTAGGCGCAAAGAGAAGGCAGTCGATGAGCATAGCCACACGATGTGATTCGGCAGCCTGAGCGCCAGCAACGCTCAGGGAACTTGAAGTATGACGGGTATAAACCCTGCCTATATAACGTAAAGGTAGGGTTTGTTCTTTAGTGTGATATTGTTTTATATTAACTAAAATAACTCTGGTATTTATTAATCTCTATTAAAAATAATTCAACTAGCTAATAAACTCTGAATTTATACCGCCAACAGGCAGGGGTATAGCCTGCTATTTAGCTGAATAAACAAGCGTCGTATTTAAGCTATGCGAAACATCACGAGTATAAAAAAACATTGATGATAGCGTATATCATTATATTTTAAGTTATTCAGGTATTATTTTTTGAATCTCACTGAATCATAGGTTCTGTCTATGTTCATCAACTTCATCTGAATATACCTCTCCTGAATGACATAAATATTTTGTTATAACATCAATAATACTAATAAATTATAATCAACAGGTATCTTATGAACTGTACCAAACGCTCTTCTTTATTTTTACTATTAACTGCATTACCTGCTATTAGCTATGCGGTAATTGATGAGCCTCTTGAAGAGCAAGCCGTAGAAAAAGCGGTAGAACAACAACAAACAAAAACAACGGATCAATCAAAATTCAATATTTCCAGTAATACCTTTTTGGAAATTGAAGAGTTTAAAGGTCATAAAGTTAATGATAAAAAAGTCTTTGATAAAATTAGCCCGGTAGTTCAGGTCGCCATTCAGCCAATAGACTCAAGATGGAGTTACTTTATGGAGTATAAAGTCTCCATGCGTAACTACACCACTAACTTTAAATCAGAGCAGACCTCCTATAACCGAAATCGTTTACTGTTACAGGCCAATCGCATTTTATATAAAACGCAGGATGCAAACCTGAATCTTAGTTTCGTTTACCGCAAAGAGTCCCATGATGTTAAAAGTGATATGCCGGCCAAAAACTCTTATCACTCATATTGGTTAATTCCTGGCGGTAGCTATAACTTTACTGATACGTTTTCCTTCGTGTTCTGGGATGCGGTTTACTACTACGACAATGCTTTCTCAGGCCCGGGCTACAATGACTGGGAATGGGAAAGTGAGCACGGTGTCCAGTACAAGATTAACGACCAAGTCCTGGCCAAACTGATGTTCTACCGCGACCAGACGTGGAACAGTCATGGTGATAAAACCTGGGAACAGAACCAAATCCGCGGCTATTTCCCGACAACCCTTAATGAGCAGTGGAATATTCAACCTTACTTCCGTTACTACCTTAATGAGAAGAACTATAACCCGCTTACCGGTCAAACCACCAACCGCGCTGACAGTGGCGGCTTACGTTTAGGATTGATTGTGAACTATAACCTGACGCCAAAAACAACGCTGTGGACTAACCTGGCGTGGGAACAGACCCAGTGGGAACATTCAAAAAACAGTCAGCAGGTTCAAATCACTCATGGCAGTGATAATACCCAGGATCTGCGTCTCTACGCCGTGGGTATTCGCCATACCTGGTAGTACGGTACAGCATTAATAAACTCACCCGGGGTCAATCCCCGGGTGTCGCCGATTATCGGATACTCACTATACTGGCGAATCAACGCCATCAACATAGACGCGTGCCAGTTGACCGGTACCGCTGACCACTAAAGCAGGCTCACTGGCCCCGATAAATACCGACTCCCCCGCCAGCAGCTGTAGAACCTGTTCGCCATCACTCAGAGAGGCATCGCCTGCTATACAGAACAGAATAGCGGCACTGCCCGCGGGCAGAACGGTGTCGCTAGCAGACAGGGTATAAACAGAGAACGCGAAGTCATCGACCGGCACCGGAAAATGCAGTGCTGCGCCCTCACTCACTGGCGTCGTCAGCCACTGTGAAGCCGGTTTTTCTTTAAAAACAACGTTCGCTATCAGTTCAGGAATATCAATATACTTTTCCGTTAATCCGGCGCGTAAAACATTGTCCGAATTTGCCATAATTTCCAGCCCTACGCCTTCCAGATAGGCATGGGGAGTTTCTGCAAACAGGAACATGGCTTCCCCTGGCATTAACGTAATCAGGTTTAACAGTAAAGGTGAGAACAGTCCGCAGTCATCCGGGTAGTCGATCGCTATAGCGCGCAGCGTGTCCCATGGTTCGCCCTGTCCGTCAGCCATCTGCTGTTTTAGTCGCGCCAGCGCATAGATTTTTTCATCACCCGCCATAGCCAGTAAGGCGGCGAATAGCGGGCGAAGCGTATCGGCTTGCGGTTGTGCCAGAAAACCAACGATAGCTGGGTGAGCGTCGGCAAGGGGTTGCAGTAAATCCACTATCTGTGTGAAATCCCGGAAACCATTTAACGCCACAAATGGCGTCAGCGCATAGACCAGCTCGGGTTTATGATTGGCGTCTTTATAGTTTCTGGCTGCTGCATTACGTGGGATACCGGCAGCATTCTCCTTCGCAAACCCCGCTTGTGCCGCCTGCCGGTTAGGATGCACCTGAATAGAGAGCGGCTGTCCGGCACACAGTACTTTAAATAAAAACGGTAATTCACCAAAACGCGTAGCAACCGCCTCACCCAGCAGCGTCGTGGGATCGTCGGCAATCACTTCCTGGAGTGAACGGGTGTAGCCCCTGGAATCCTCGACAATCGAACTGCCATTGGGATGTGCCCCCATCCAGAGTTCAGCCATCGGCTGATGTGCAGGATTGGGTATACCATACAAGGAGGTTAATGCCGTTTTACTGCCCCAGGCATAGTGTTGTACCGTATTGGTAAGTTTGAGCATTATTCTATTCCGTTATTTTGTCTGTGCTCTGACAGCAAGCCACGCCGCGCCGCGCATACCGCTACTATCGCCGTGGTGCGCTTTGGCAACCGGTGTCGAAAATGTATCAGTGAAGACTAAAGGCGCTATCTCATCGGCGATATCATCAATCAGTATCGGCTCATTCGATAAGCCTCCGCCAATGACAATAATATGCGGATCGATAGTATTAACGATGGTCGCCAGCAGGCGAGCCAGTTGATGACGAAAGCGTGTCATCTGTTCTCGCGCCACAGCATCGCCCTCTTTTGCCAGGCCGATGATTTCCGGGGCACTGCGCGTGATACCTGATAACTGAACATAACGTTCCGCCAGGCCAGTACCGGAGACAAAAGACTCACTACAGTTATCCCTGCCGCAGTAGCAACGCACCGTTGGTCCGTCTCGTTCTGGGCTGAACCCAGGGAGCGTAATATGACCGCATTCTGCGGCATTGCCCCAGGCACCGGAATAAAGCTGCTGATGTATCGCGATCCCGCCGCCACATCCCGTACCGAGCGTAATACCAAACACCACATCATGTCCCTGGCCTGCACCATCGCACGCTTCCGACAAAGCAAAGCAATTAGCGTCGTTGGCAATAATCACCGGCAGTCCCAGACGGGTTTCTAAGTCTGATTTAAGATCCTGGCCGTTCAGCACCAGAATATTGGAATTTTTAATCTTGCCATTGATGGGGGAAATACTGCCAGGCAGAGCAATACCAATAGAAAATTCAGCGTTAATGTCATTTTGAATAACGCTAATAAACGCCACAAGGTCATCAAGAAATGAACGGTAAGTCTCTTTTTCTGTTTCTTTTCGGTAGCGACTTAGCTCATTTCCTGTTTTATCAATAACCACAGCAGCCATTTTGGTGCCACCAATATCCAGCCCCAGATAGAGCATATCGCCTCCTGAATATTAAAAAATAGTCAAAAAAATCAAACTATGATGGGTGTAAAAAAGAGTCTGTTTATTATACTTTGCAGTATAAGGATAAAAAGTATCCCTACATTATTTATAATGCATAAACAGACTCAATACCACGGGTAATATTAGAAGTTATACTTAAATCTTACGCGCATACCGTAACGATCTTTATCATCATGGGTTTCATTCGCATTAATACGCGACCAGTAAGCCCCTAAGTAAACATCAAAATTATTCATATCCATAACATCACGAATACGGTAAGAAGTATGGACAGTATTAATGTCATACTTACCTAACAGGAAATCACTGACATTGCTGGCATCAACGTTATTAATGTTAAATTCTTTAACGTCATTTTTAGCATAGATATAACCCAGTTCGAAATCATGCCAGAGTGCATTAATACCGGTACTGAAGTCTTTCTCTCCCGTAGCATCCATATATGCAGTACTTAAATTAACAATTACGCCATCATCAGAATTAGATTTTTGTCCGTTCCAGGTGAAGGTAGCGCCGTAACCGTTACGTTTCGATTGGTTAACAAATTGACCATTGTTATCGATATAACCATAGGCATTACTGACTACGTTACTTTCCATTGCGATAGCTGCCGTGACATTATCAACCATCAGGGCGACAACAGGACGCATATAGATAACATTTTTCTTATTTTCAAGCGTGTTGCCGTGATAATCGTTATCCCGGAACAGCGTGGTGCCATTACGTGATGAGGCATTCAGTTCAAGGTAAAGTGGCCCGGTGGTTTTGCTTACCATCAACGCACCGCCAGAGCTACGGCCCCGCCCTTCTTTCATCATATAGATATAGCCATAACCATCTTCATACAAATCGTTGGCCGTGTTGCCGGAATACTCGATGTAAGTATCCTGGTTAAGCGGGAACATATCGAAGGCTTCATAGCGTCCGAGTTTAACTTTCCAGTCTTGTTCCTGGCCGAAGAAGAAGGCAGCATCATCAAGTTTCATGGTGCCAGACAGGTCGGCCAGCGGCTGTACGCTAAAACCGGCAAACTGGTTATTAGTTGATTTACGGTAACCATCCAGACCAATTAAAATACGGCCATTAACATCCCAGCGCTCTGCATTTCCAGGTTTCCAGTCTTTCCCTGTACTGGTTTTTAAAGATGTTAATTGCCCGGTTCTACTGGCGGCATCGACATTAAACTCAACGTCGCCATATAATTTAAGGCTGCCTTGTGGGGTATCAAATGTCATCCCAGAAATAGCAGGTGCAGAAAGAACGAGTAGGCTACATAGAGTGCTCTTATACTTCATCATTAATTCCTTTATTATTTTTTAGACAGACCAGCAGAGATATAAGTGCATCAGCATGATGCAACTTAATATTTAATAAAACGACACTGTTTATTCTTTAGATAAAATATTTTTGTGATAAAGCAATAAATTCAGAAAAGTTGCTGCACTGAGTTAAATTTTCGATAACATCATCATCAAGAATATTTGTCAGATAATCATAAATTATCATGCTATCAATAAAGGCATCTTCACTGATTGCCAGCATAAAGACCATTTTTACATTTTTCCCCGCATCCCACTCAATACCCTCGGGGAATATTGCTACCGTCACCATAGTACTTAAAGCAACCAGCCCTAGCGGATGTGGAATAGCAATTTTATCGGCCAGTAACGTTGTGGCGCGCTCTTCGCGCTCTAGTACTGATCCTAAATAATGACTGTCTACACGCCCTTTAGATTCTAAATGCGAGCAGAGAAAATTAATTAACGACTCTTTAGTATGATCCGTGTTCTCAAAAACGAAAAAGTGTTCTGCTGAAAAATAGTTCACCATCGCCGCGGGTGGCGTATTATCGATAGTTAAAAAATATTTCATATTTTCCAGCTGCCATCTTTCAGGTAAGGGTGGCAAATAGATAACCCGTTTATTCTTTTCTTCAATCATATTGACCAGGCTAATAACAATACTCTCGTCAATACCAGGCATGGCTTTGTATTGTTCAACCGAGATACAGCGCACAATATCAATATTGGGGTACATTCTGACTATTTTCTGGCAGACAATACGGGTCGATGCTCCCCCCTGATCGCTCACCACCAACGCACTGATGGTATTCTCTTTATCTGACAGGTGTGTCTCTTCCAGGATAGCGCCAATGTGCATCACCAGATAACCAATCTCATCATCACTGATTTTACCGCTGAAGAAGTGTTCCAGCTCACTAAACGCGGTCAGGGTCATTTCATACATCAACGGATAATGACGTTTAATTTGTTCAATAAGCGGATTAATAATGGTGATGCCATTATTCACCCGAATACGCATCGCTTTAATATGATTAAGCAGATTTTTACGCGACAGATCGTCGTAGCTGACATTGCAAAACCATGACGAGCTCACATAACTCAAGAAGTGATTCATAATGGTGCGTTCGATATCATACAGCCCCTGCTCCGGCATATTATCAAGCGCCGTTGAGCAGAATGCGGCAAGGTTCATCGACATATAATCGATTTCACTTTGCGGTACGCTCGCCACCGCATCGCCAAGTAACAGCGGCAAGATGTCCCCTGCTATCGCTTTCAGATGAGGTTCGCAGGCGTCAAATTCATAATCCAGTAACCCGTTGCCACGACGAATACGCTCGCAGGTAATGCCACAGATCAGGGTGAAGAAACGTAAGTTCACATCGCTCATCACCAGGCCATGCTGAACCACATAGTGACTCAGGATCTGTTTGATATCAGACACTCTGACCGTTGTTTCAAAAATCTCCTGATAGTCCTCTTCCGACTCTTTGGCACGTAACAGGTGATCATAAGCACAGCGCCGTAATGCAATTTCACTGCCGGATAACCTGAATTTATCGGCACCTTCACTGCCAATACTCAGGTCATAAAGCGCAAAGTGACGTTTCAGTAACGTAATATCATTTCTCAGACTGTAAATACTGATAAACCACGTCGACTCCAGCTCCTCCAGTGAGATACCCGCATCCTGGCGCAGTAACAGAGCCAGTAAGGTACGGCGACGTTCCGTCGTAGAGCGGTTTTCTTTCCAGGGCCTTTGTGACTTTTCGAGCAGCATTTGATGCCCGGTCAGATTATCAACCTGAATTGAAAATCCTTTTTTACGGCAATAAATGAGACTGTTTCCAGATTCAGCAAGAATATCGTTTAACGCTTTCAAATCGCTACGGATAGTACGCGTAGATACATCCATTTCTTTTGCCAGAGCAGCCTGTGTCACGCTGCCCTGAGCAATCTGAATGAAAATATCTCTGACTCGCTTATTGGTAAACAGTCTCATTTTTTTCTCTTTACTCGATTTCTAGGTATAACGTCTGTACATCATTAGGTTTGAGCGTTGCTCTCACCTTAGCCGGTGTGGTCTCATCCAATAAGACATAGCGGGCCTTACTCAGTGTCGGTATGGTCGCCACGGTATCGAGGCTTGGGTTATAGAACCGGACAATCAGCCCTGCACCCTGTTCAGCACATTTCACTACGCTTACCAGCGCATCTTCAGAACCTGCTGGCAGTGTCAGCAAACTGTACTCCTGCGGATAGGTACGTTCCTCATCGCTCAGGCAGAAACGCAGGCGACCATTCAGGAAGTCACTGTCCTGATAAACCGGGAATGACGTCAGGAAGGTTTTCGATACCCGAGCATGCTGGGCCTCATCAAATGCTCCCTGATAAATACGCCAGCCAAAGGCAAAAGAGAGCGACCCCAGTAACTGTGCATCCGGCGTCGCTATGACCGACTCACCTGATGCGCGCCCCGGACGATAGAGCAAGTTCTCTTTACCCATAAAACCAAACGAACGGAACAGGGTAATCGCTATGGTGTCAAAATTGTCACCCACGATTTCATATTCCCGTACGCCATTGGTATGGAAAGTGAAACCATGCTTGTCATCATGCAGGTTAACGAAGCTTTGCATCGGTTCGATAGAGATAGGTTTTTCGTGCCAGTTTTCCGCCTCCCACACTTGCAAGGCATTGCTCAACTGTACCGGACGAGCAACAACACCAAACAGCTGATCGGCATAAGAAACGTTGGCCATAATATCGGTTGCGAAATGGACGCACAAACGGTGACTGAGCACCTGGTTATCCACATCAATAGCAAAGCGAATCATATCATCTTGCTGCAGTGTGATACGTGCGGTGACCTTCATGGTTGAGGTGGCAATACCTTGTGCTCTCTGCTCCAGATTGCCAGGTACCTTTAGTTCATACCCCAGAAGTAAAGAGTGATTCAGGTCATTACGCTCACAATGAACGGATGTCAGACAATCTTCAGAAGTGACAATCATATCGCCGCGTGGCGGCGAATAGTTATAGGAGTCACCATCATCGCCATTTTCTACCAGCAACATCTGACGCGTGTAGCGCTTACCGGTATTTTTCTGGATGATTGAGAGCAAGCCATTATCTTCCAGCTCAATACGATAGAAATCGTTCTCAATCGTCTGAGCGTTATCCTGTACTGACTCACTGGCACCATTCGCATTAAAATCAAGAGACCAGCGGGTATAACCCAGAGCAGGCAACAGTCCACTATTAACGGTAATCTTAGTGCGATAGACTTTTTCCGGTTTATGGTAAGGCTTGCCCGGATTAAGCCGAATGGTCTGATTCAGCACATAATGGGTCAGGTCTGTCTGCTCTTCAATGATATAAGGTAATGCATTACCACTAGCATCGCGCAGAGTAAACGGGACACCCGGTAACCAGGCTTCAAACGTCATCTGCGGTGCCGTCGGGCTGGTCAGCGGATTAAATACCGTGAAGGTATAATCGTGCTCACGCGGGGTACGAATAGCAATCAGGCGGGTGTGCAATTCCAGTAAGTTGACCGCCAGGTCACGAGCCTGCTTATAGCGGAAAAACACATCCTGATTGGTATCATCGCTGTTACAGCCACCGATACTGTCATGGGCGGCGTTATAGAACATCAGTTTCCAGATGTCTGCGACAATCTTCGACGGATATTCATGCCCCAGGCTGCGGCTGATAGCCAGTACCGGCTCAAGGGTGTTCACCAGCAAGGCTTCAATCTCGTTGTTGAGTAACTTAAGGTCAGCCCGACAAGAGAAAATAGTTTTATGCACGCGAGAGTGCTTACCTTCGGTTAATTCGCCCTGTAGCACCCGCACATCGCCCGCGGTTTCTTTTTCCAGTGCTTCAATAAAGGTCAGTGGACTGCTGATTTGATAATGGCGCTCGGTATCACAGGCATTGAACTGTTCTACCAGCGACGGCAGATTTTCACGTACCGGTGCCTGGTCAAAACCATGCGGATAAAGCACATTCGTACGGCTGCTACGTGCTTCAATCGGCGACATTTTATCATTCAAAAAATTTGCCATAGTTGCAGGCGTTTCATCGAGCGGCCCGCCATAGTGATAACCCCATGGCATCTGCACGGCAAAGACCTGGTCACCATTATCGCCCTGCCAGATAAACTCGGTTTCCCGCAAGGTATTATCGGCAATACCACGCCAAAACAGCGCATGATTAATACCAAACTGTTTATAAATCTGTGGCATATTTCCGCCCTGACCAAAACAGTCAGGCACATAACCTAACGCCATATTATGGCCGGCATCAGTGGCGACTTTAATTCCATACCACAAGTTACGTATCACCGACTCCTGATGAATAACCAGTTGGTCGGTTTGTGTGTACCACGGCCCGATCAGCAAGCGTTTATCTGCGATTAACTGATATAACGTTTCTTTATCTTCAGGTGCCCACTGCAGATAACTTTCGATTAAAGCACTTTGCGCATCCAGCAGGTAACAGGGAAAATCATCATTATTCTCCAGTATCCGAATAACATTTTTAATATGATTAAAAAGATAGATACGTGAACGTGATGTTGTGAAATACCACTCCTGATCCCAGTGAGTATGACTGTAAATATGGACAACTTTATTCTTCATACATTTTCTCCCTTCGCGCAAAGTGCAAGTATTAATCAAATTTTATTTCAATCTCTTCACTAACTTTATTTTCACTGGCTTTCTTACTGGACTCATCTTCATTAAAGTTCACCAGCATATTGGCACCAAAAGCAATGACTGCTGCACCTACGAATGCACCAATAAAATAAGCCCATGAGTTACCGACAGTGAAACCACCATATAATCCACCCAGCGGCGGCATTACCGGATAAGCTTTTAATAACGCGACTGTCACGGTACCTAATACACCTGCCAGCACATTCAGCGGAATTAAGCGTGCGGGATTACGTAGCGTAAAGGGTATGGCACCTTCAGAGATCCCGAGAATACCCATAATAACGGAACCATTACCGGCTTCTTTCAGGGTCTGGCTATAGTTATTCGGGCGTAAAAAACGGGCCGCAGCATAACCCAGAGGAGGAATAATAATCGCCACATTCACCAGGATTGCAGGTAAATAGACGCCACTCAAAAACAGGACGTTAGCTGTGCCCCAGGCCGCTTTGTTAACCGGACCACCAAGGTCAAAGCAGATCATGCCACCCAGTACCGCAGCCAGCACCAGCGTACTGGTACCATCTTCGGTCATCTCTTTAACCCAGGTCATCAGAGCGGTATTTAACCAGCTCAGAACGTCACCCAACAGCAGTAACATCACCAGAACTTGCAGGCCAACAGTGATAAAAGGCAAAATAATCAATGGGACAGAACTTGCTGCGGAGCCGGTAATACGAATTTTACGTGATACCCACTCAGCAGAATAACCCGCCAGTAAGCCACCGACGACAGCACCCAGGAAGCCCGAACCGGTCAGTGATGCGATTAATCCCGCAGCAAAACCGGCTGAAAGTCCCTTTTTCCCGGCAATGGAATAAGCGACATAGGCACCCAGGACATAGTTCATCAACCCAATTATTTTAAATCCAATATCCTGGGTAAGATATAACCAGTTTTCCAGGCCAGTACTATTGGCAAAAGCATCAAGATTAGATTCCCCAATCGCCAGACCAATAATTTTAGCGACTGCCACCATCAGTGAACCGGCAATAATGACAGGCAGCGCATAGGAAATACCTGTCATAAGATGATTCTTTATATCTATCATTATTTTTTTCATGAAATCACCAAGTTTATTTACTCTGACGTGCCTCAACGGCTGTAACGCATTTCGTGATAACATCAGAGGCATGGCTCACGCATTGCCCGATCTTTACCCGAATAATTGTTTTCCCTGCGAAACGTTCTTCTTCTTCAATTGAACGGTCGGCAGCAATCAGGACAAAATCTGCTGCTTCAACTTCCGCGGCGGTAATTTTATTTAAAATACCCATCGCGCCCTGTTGTTCCATTTTTACCTGGTGGCCAAGACGTGCGCCTTCTTTTTCCAGAGATTTAGCTGCCATAGGGGTATGAGCTAAACCTGCAATACAGGATGTAACGCCAACAATATTCATGCTTCTTCCTCAATTGCGATACGAGATTTCATATATTGGAATAATTCTTCTTCATCATTAATAGCGAATAGTTGTTCTCTAAATTCGTCATCAACAATTTCACTGGCAAGGCTATTGATAATTTGTAGATGTAAAACTTTGGCACCTGCTTCAGGAACTAACAGACCAAAAATAATTTGTACTGGCTGATCGTCCAGGCTTTCCCAGTCAATAGGTGATATCAGACGAATAAAAATCACTCCGGCATGAGAAACATTGGCCGTTTTCGCATGGGGAATAGCAATTTGATTTTCAAAACCAGTGGAATATTGATTTTCACGTTCCCAAAGATCTGCTTCAATTTTATCAACATCTTCGGCCCATCCTTGAGCGACGGCATGCGATGCCAGAAAATGAAAGATTTCCTTCTTATCCTTGAAGGTCTGATTTAAAAAAATATTGTCTCTGGCAATCAGCATATCGGTACCTCTGGTCCATGTATTAATTCAATTAAGTTGATTGAGATACTAAATCTTATTTTGTCTATAAACAGACAGGCGTTTTCCGCCTCAATGAGGAAACAGATTCTATCAAAGCGATAAAAAGAGCGAGCCAGATCATAAAACAGTATAAAACTGTGACGGGAATCATATTTTTTACGAGGAAATAGGAGGCGTTGAGCGTTGAAATATTGAGATGTATATCCTAAATAATTAGATTTACCTGCAGGCATTGAGTCAATACAGGCGTAAGCATAGATAAACTATGCGATTTGGCAGAATTGATGGAAACAACATCCAAACAGCTTGAAGTATGACGGATATATATCTCCCGGCGATCGTCACTGGCCTTCAATTGCCATGCCGCGATACCGCTGCATGGCGTTGAGTGACTCGGCAGGAACCGTTTTATACCCTGCGGCAGACTATTCTATTTAATGAGAATGGCAGCAGCATAACCATTCTCATTCAGGCGAAGATTAAAAAGCACTCGGTTTATAACGGAGCGATCCGACAATCCTGTCCCAAATCTCCACCATCTGTGCTTCACTGTAACGCGTGTACTTGTATTTACTGTCCAGCCCTATTGTTACTCGCGGTTTAGATGCTGTTGCAACGGCTTCATTTGCATAGAGAGTGAAATCGTAGACCTGTAACATTTTTTGTCTGTTATCCTGAACGCCATTGAAAAGCCACGCCTCAAATGGAATACTATTTGCCATGGCCGCATATTTTTTTAATGTTTTCATATTTAAATTTTTTAACGCGTCATTGATTACATCATTTCGTTCAAAAAAGGTATCCCCATCGGCAATCCTTGTATTGTCTGTATTGATACCTAAAAGAAAATCATCGTTTTTATAACTAAACCCAATAACAACCTTATGGTTCCTACCATCATCGGAGATAAATCCATTGGGGATACATACCCCTTTTTGAGTGGGAAGATCATGGTTTAAGCGACCATTTAACCGTGAAATTAATGAGCGCATTGCGGCTAATTTAGCGGGCTTTTGGTTGGATTCAGCTTCAGTAAATCCTCTCTCTAAATAGTGTTTTTTCCGCTCTTCATTTTTCTTATCTGAGAAGTCCCTAAAATCTGTCGTAATGATAAAAGCGATAGGGTTAAGATACACATGAGCCTCTAATTTCCGATAAATATCGTCGTAACCATTTTTATTCTTATCAAATATCACCCCTTGATTATCAGGTAATCGAATAATTTCTTTGATAAAGGGGGCATTCTCAGGCTCATTTTCCGGCCGATTTATCGCGTCATGGAGTGCCTGCTCTCTCAGTTTCATGCGTTGTTCAAAGGCGGGAAGGTCAATAAATTTACTCTCGATTTTAAAATCATCGTAGGTCGCGATATGGGTTCTATTGTCAAAGGATTCAGGCACATCCACAATATAAATACCCACACACTGCGGTTTTGTTTTTATAAATAGATCATCAATCACTATTAAGTCATTTTTAGCTAATGGTGCAGCATAAAGGGTGGGGATAATCGCCATCGCACCGAGAAAATAAGCCCCTGGTAAATATAGTTTTATCTTCATAGAGAGACAGGGATCCCTTGCACTATTTTGACTATGGCCCGAAGGGTAAATTGCAATGCCGGGCGCTGATGTATAGGTGCCGATATACGGGCTAATACAGGCATCAACTGTTCGGCAGACTTGCCCATCACAATGCCTGCAGGATCTTCTTGTTTCCCGCCAACGTTGACGCGCCGATACGCCGCCTGCAGTACACTCATTGAACGGTGCTGGCAGTCATCTACTTCGGCAGGGGGCTCTGACATGATGCGATTCCTTTTAACTTATTCTTAAGAAAATAAGGTGTCGCAGTTTTACGTAAGTACCGGCGGGAGTATTCTATATTTCGCTTTTTATCAAACTGATGATGTTAAACAGGTGAGGTCAAAAATGAAGCATGCTAACCCAAGGCTGGCGGCGGGTCATTTTATTACCGAGTCCGGTAACCAACGCAGCGATCGCCTTTGACGAACGAGTGGGAAGTGACACAGAGTCACGGACAGGCTGGACGTATTTGATAGCAATAACTCGGTTCGGGATGAGGTCTGACAGCTCTCCGTCATCCCCCATGTTACCGGGATACTGCTTTATGAAGCTCGTCGAATCACACAGTTTGCCAGTGCAATTCGCAAGCTTCATTCAGTGCCTGGAAGTCATGCCAATGATTTAGGATGCTTGCTCAGGTTTTGCTGGCTTAATGCGCTGCGTTAAACCGCGCAAGAAATAGCGCAGGAACTGATCGCCACATTCGCGATAATTCTTATGGTCCGGGTTACGCATCATGGCCGTGATTTCCGGCATAGAGATACGAAACTCTTGCTCAGTCAGGATTTCCAGTACATCGTCTGATTTCAGTTCAAAAGCAATACGCAGTTTTTTGAACACAATGTTATTGGTCATTTTTCGTTCAATCTTAGGTGCCGGTTTGCTTTCGTCCTTTCCACGACGGGAATAGATAAGGCCGTTAAGAAATTGCGCCATAACGATATCCGGACAGTTGCTGAACCCCTCTTCATCCTCTTTCTTTACCCATGTCGCTATCTGGGCAGGCAGTACCTCAGTATCGGTTAACGCCAGAATGGCAACGATTTGATCATTGTTCAGGTTCAGCATGTAGCGCACACCGCGCAGGACATCATTATTTAGCATGGAGCAAAATCTCAAGATTAAAAACAGGCAGTATATAGATCTGCGATGATATTGTAATGAAAACTGCAGTGGTTTTATCCTGACATGCTGGTCAGTGATTAATGTACTGGCCACATTTTACTGTCTTATCCGGTGAAAAAATATTGAATATCAGGGCATTTAAAGAATCTGACCGACCTGTTTTACAACAGATCTACCTTGAAGCACGCCGTCATACCTGGACGTGGCTGGATGCCAGAGCATGGCAAAGAGAAGATTTTGATAACGTGACTCAGGATGAGTCCATCTGGGTAGCGGAGCTGGCAGGCAGGCCGATCGGTTTTGCGTCAGTTTGGGTGGCAGATAACTTTCTGCATCACTTATTTGTCAGCCCTCAGACGCAGGGCCATGGTGTCGGTAGTGCGCTGTTACAGCATGTTCAACACAAATTTACCGACACGGGTTCACTGAAATGTTTACTTGAAAATAGCCATGCACTGACGTTTTATCAACGTCATGGCTGGCATATTGAAGCCCGTGGTGACAGCCCTGATGGACAGTACGCGTTAATGCTTTATCCGCTGCCAGCAGCCGATGTCACTGAAACTCAATAGCCAATGGCGAGAATAACAGCAGGAACAATGTCACTCCCGCTGTTATTCTGGATGCCGTTATACTGCGCGGAACGCAATATCACCCGGAATAATTTCACCGTTCCAATACAGGTCGGCAGCAACCCGTCCCGCTAGCTGGCGGTACAGGGCAGCAAACTCACTGTCTGGTCGACTGACAACGGTCGGGGTACCGGCATCCAAATCTTCACGCAGAGTAATATGGAGCGGCAGTTGTCCCAGGAGTTGCGTATGGTACTGCTGAGCCAGTTTTTCAGCGCCACCGGTGCCAAAAATAGGTTCATGGTGCCCACACTGGCTGCACACATGCATACTCATATTTTCAACAATACCCAGGACTGGCACTTCGACTTTCTCGAACATCACAATACCTTTTTTGGCATCGATCAACGCAATATCCTGCGGAGTAGTGACAACTACGGCACCCGTAACCGGAATATTTTGCGCCAGCGTGAGCTGAATATCACCGGTGCCGGGTGGCATATCGATAACTAAGTAGTCGAGATCGGGCCACAGTGTTTCCTGAAGCATCTGCATCAACGCCTTACTGGCCATCGGGCCACGCCAGACCATGGCGTTTTCATCAGTCACCAGGTAGCCAATGGAGTTCGTCGCCAGTCCAAAAGCGTCGATCGGAGCCATGTGTTTGCCGTCAGGAGAGCTAGGTCGCTGCTGCTCGGTACCCAGCATATTGGGGATCGAGGGACCATAAATATCGGCATCAAGGATTCCAACTTTTGCCCCTTCAGCAGCCAGTGCCAGCGCCATATTCACCGCCGTACTCGACTTACCCACGCCGCCTTTACCTGAGCTGATAGCAATGATGTTTTTAACACCGTTAATACCCGGCTGGTTTTTTACGCGCTTCAAGGTCGCTATCTTGTGGTGTAGCGACCATTCAATGGCTTTTGCGCCCGAAAGGCTTAATAAATCATTGCTACAATGTTGTTTCAGCGCTTCAAAACCACTGCGCCAGGCGAACGGCAGTTGCAGTTCAATGTGCAGCGTGCCGTTGAGCATCACGATGTGATGTAACGCGTTTAATGTGGTGAGATTATGTTTTAAGGTCGGGTGTTTAAAATTAGCCAGGGTTCCGGCAACAATAACGTTCAGTTGCTCGGGGGATAAGCTGGATGGCGGTTGCGAATTCATCCCAACTCCTTATGGTTTTATCGGACATTGCAGTGAACTAAGCATACCAGAAAGCATCACTGCAATTCATATTGAGCGTGGTTTTACCGTGGATTTTGCTAAACAATTGCCAATCCGGTAATATCAAAACCCCTTTTCTAATCAGAAGATGCAATTCCGACTATGGCTCAAACCGCGAAAAAAATATTGGTAACGTGCGCCCTGCCGTACGCAAACGGCTCAATCCACCTCGGTCACATG
>Ga0308165_1001852_pt1 | contig 27829 bp, 25 predicted proteins | sample PhyWR2_FD_201032 | JGI IMG/M metagenome (GOLD analysis project Ga0308165, IMG submission 201032) | Phyllosphere microbial communities from UC Gill Tract Community Farm, Albany, California, United States - DLSLW.R2 | ecosystem: Host-associated > Plants > Phyllosphere > Unclassified | place: USA... | reverse complement strand
AGCGCCTGTTTACCGTGGATCTGCTGTAACTCTGGTAATTGTAGCAAGACCTCACTGATTTCCCTGCCTGAAGGATAATGAACCGTTAAATGGCTGGCGGCATGCAGAGCAAGCGCCGTTGTACGTCCAATAGCAAACCAGGTATGTTCTTTTGGCCAGCTAATGCCGTTTTGGCGTAATAGCGGGCCGGCGAATTGTATAACATGCTGCGACAGTACAAAAACCAGAGATTCTGGTGGCAGTGCTGCCAGCTGGGCAGGCAGCTGCGCTAATTGCCGACCTGGAGCAAACTCAATCAGGGGAAAACTATACGCCATTTTCCCCTGGGCAAGCAGGCGACTGACCAGTTCTTCTCCGGCAGGTGAAGGGCGAGTGACCAGAATAGTCACGCAGGCGCTTCTCCATTATAAACGTCGCTCAGGATCTCTCTGGCACCGTTTACCAGTAATTCTTCAGCCAGAGATATGCCCATAGCGACGGCATCCTCAGGTTTACCGCGACGTTCGCCGCGGATCATCACCAAGCCATCAGGCGCACCGACCAATGCGCGTAACCAGAGTTCGTCGCCATCAAATTCAGCATAGCTGCCAATCGGAACCTGACATCCACCTTCCAGACGAATATTCATCGCACGTTCAGCACTGACTCGAATAGCTGTTTCATAGTGGTTCAGTGGAGCAAGTAAGGCTTGGGTGTGACTGTCATCTAGTCGGCATTCGATGCCTACAGCACCCTGACCGACTGCGGGTAACGAGACTTCTGGCGGTAGTGCATAGCGAATACGCGTCTGCATCTCAAGACGATTAAGTCCTGCTACGGCAAGAATAATGGCATCATATTCACCGTTATCAAGTTTACCCAGCCGCGTGCCCAAATTGCCACGAAGTGAACGGATGAGCAGGTCCGGACGTTGCTCAGCAAGCTGGCATTGTCGACGCAAACTTGAGGTGCCAACGATACTCCCTACAGGCAGAGCATCCAGGTTTGCATAGTTATTGGAAACAAAAGCATCCCTGGGATCATCACGTTCGCAGATAGTGACCAGTCCAAGACCTTGGGGAAAAGCAACCGGTATATCTTTCAGGGAATGGACCGCGATATCCGCGCGACCATCAAGGAGTGCAAGCTCCAGCTCTTTGACGAATAACCCTTTTCCTCCCACTTTAGCCAGAGGTGTATCCAGCAGAATATCGCCGCGAGTCACCATGGGAACCAGCTCTATAGTGAGCTGTGGATGAAAGATTTCCAGCTGTTTCTTAACAAAATGTGCTTGCCAGAGCGCAAGAGGGCTTTGGCGAGTCGCAATTCTTAGTATATTGTCTAGCATGCTTGTTACCGTATTTATCAACTACTGACCATCCTACCACTGTTAACGGAAGGCTGTCAGTGTTGGTGGTTTGGTAACCAAGGATGGTTTATGCTTGGAACCAGGAAAATAAAAGCAGATGTACAGGAGTATCACTCTACTAATAACGCATCTGGCTTTACGGTCAACTGGCAAGATGTTAGATTGATCACGTTTTCAGCAATTTTTTTCAGGCAATTTATAGCGCTGAAACAAATCAGCGGAAAGCGGATTTTTTCATCATACTGAAACTATCAGGCGACTAAGTCTTGTACCTCTATATTGAGACTCTTAAGCAGAGACTGGATGCCATAAACCAATTGCGCGTAGATCGTGCTCTTGCTGCTATGGGACCTGCTTTCCAGCAGGTATACAGTTTACTGCCAATATTGTTACATTATAACCATCCACTGATGCCGGGTTACCTTGAAGGTAATGTCCCCCGCGGCGTTTGCCTGTACACGCCTGATGAAACCCAGCGTCACTACCTTAGCGGTCTTGAGCTACAGTCCGGCTTTCAGTTGCCAGACACACTATCAGGCGAACTGCCGCTGACTGGATTGTACTCCATGGGCAGTACCTCTTCTGTCGGACAAAGCTGTTCTTCTGACCTTGATATTTGGGTGTGCCACCAGTCATGGCTGGACAATGAAGAGCGCCAGTTACTGCAAAGAAAATGTTATCTACTCGAAACCTGGGCAGCTTCGCTTGGGGTTGAGGTCAGTTTCTTCCTGATTGATGAAAACCGTTTTCGTCATAACGCCAGCGGTAGCCTGGGCGGCGAAGATTGTGGTTCGACCCAGCATATTTTGTTGCTGGATGAGTTCTATCGCACCGCAGTACGCATGGCAGGAAAACGTATTCTTTGGAATATGGTGCCTTGCAACGAAGAAGAACATTACGATGAGTATGTCATGATGCTCTATGCTCAGGGTGTACTGACGCCAAATGAATGGCTCGATTTGGGGGGCCTTAGCTCTCTGTCGGCAGAAGAGTATTTCGGTGCCAGTTTATGGCAGCTCTATAAAAGTATCGATTCCCCTTATAAAGCAGTGATGAAAACCCTGCTGCTAGAAGCCTATTCCTGGGAATACCCGAATACCAGACTGTTAGCTAAAGACATCAAACAACGCCTGCATGATGGCGAAATTGTCTCTTTTGGCCTCGATCCCTATTGCATGATGCTTGAGCGCGTCACTGAATACCTTATTCAGCTTAACGATATGACGCGTCTTGACTTAGTTCGTCGCTGTTTTTATCTGAAAGTCTGCGAAAAATTATCACGTGAGCGGGCTTGTGTCGGCTGGCGTCGTGAAATTCTGGGCCAACTGGTGAAGAACTGGGGCTGGGATAACGAGCGTCTGGCTATGCTGGACAACCGGGCAAACTGGAAAATCGATCAAGTACGCGAAGCACACAATGAGCTGCTTGATGCGATGATGCAAAGTTACCGCAATCTGATTCGTTTTGCGCGCCGTAATAACCTGAGCGTTTCTGCTAGTCCGCAGGATATCGGGGTTCTGACGCGTAAACTCTATGCTGCATTTGAAGCATTACCGGGTAAAGTCACTCTGGTAAATCCACAGATTTCACCTGATTTGAGTGAGCCGAACCTGACGTTTATCTATGTTCCACCTGGCCGTACTAACCGCTCCGGTTGGTATCTTTACAACCGGGCACCGAATATGGACTCTATCGTGAGCCATCAGCCACTGGAATATAACCGTTATCTTAATAAACTGATTGCGTGGGCTTATTTTAATGGTCTGCTGACTTCGCGGACGCAATTATTTATTAAGGGAAGTAAGATCTGCGATCTGCCGAAACTACAGGAAATGGTCTCTGACATATCCAATAGTTTCCCACTAAGATTACCGGCCCCAACGCCAAAAGCGCTCTATAGCCCATGTGAAATTCGCCATCTGGCTATCATTGTTAATCTGGAATATGACCCGACAGCGGTATTCCGCGATAAAGTGGTTCATTTCGATTTCCGTAAGCTGGATGTTTTAAGTTTTGGCGAAGAACAGCAGTGTCTGATTGGCAGTATTGATTTGCTATACCGTAATTCATGGAATGAGGTAAGAACGCTGCATTTCAACGGACCACAGGCAATGATTGAAGCCCTGAAGACGATTCTTGGGAAAATGCATCAGGATGCTTCTCCTCCAGATAGTGTCGAGGTGTTCTGTTACAGTCAGCATCTACGCGGACTGATTCGCACCCGCGTTCAGCAACTGGTCTCAGAGTGTATCGAGTTCCGTCTTTCTAGTACTCGACAAGAGCCGGGCCGTTTTAAAGCCTTGCGTGTTGCCGGACAAACCTGGGGACTGTTCTTTGAGCGGGTGAATGTTTCAGTACAGAAACTAGAAAATGGAATCGATTTTTATGGCGCTATCTCGCATAACAAGCTGCATGGCTTATCGGTCCAGGTAGAAACCAACCAAGTGACTTTGCCGGCGGTCGTTGATGGTTATGCCAGCGAAGGAATTATTCAGTTTTTCTTCGAAGATACCCAAGAAGAACAAGGTTTTAATATCTACATTCTTGATGAAAGTAATCGAGCTGAGGTTTATCACCATTGTGAAGGGAGCAAAGAGGAGCTGATTCGTAATGTCAGTCGTTTCTACTCTTCTTCGCACGATAGATTTACCTACGGGTCGAGTTTTATCAACTTCAACTTGCCGCAGTTCTATCAGATTGTGAAAGTTGACGGACGTGTTCAGGTGATTCCCTTTCGCCCGCAAGCAATAACCTTAACCTCTGCTGCGCCGAATGGTAGTAATGACGATACAGCGCAGCCTCAGCTTCAACAGCAGTATGAATCTTAGCATTTGCCCCGTAAACCCTCGCCCAATCGGGCGCGGATATTAGGGGAGCTAATCAGGGGCTTTCTGCGATGCTAGATACGCGTTCAGTGTTTCGACTGTTGCGCCGCCAGCACTACAGGCGAAATAAGAGCGCGACCAAAGTCAGCCTGTATCACTGACGTAGCGGGCTATGACCTGGGGTTGCCGCACTACCTGGTAGGCAATGACGGGATAAAGTGGCTAATTCTCGCCACCTGGTCAACGCATACCGCCGTTTACGCCGAGACAACAAGGCGCTATCCCGTAAGAAACTGGGCAGCGTCAATCGCCACAAAACTCGCTTACGCCTTGCCGCACAACACGAACGGGTAGCCAATGCCCGTGCCGATTTCCAGCACAAACTTTCCAGACCACTTATTGACGAAAACCAAGCGGTAATCGTAGAAACGCTGAAATCAGCAAATATGATGAAAAATCGTCGCCTTGCCCGTCACATCGGGGATGCGGCATGGTCTGGATTTGTGGCAAAACTGACATACAAAGCGGAGTCGGCAGGGGTTCACCTGGTCAAACTGGATCAGTGGTTCGCCAGCTCGAAAACGTGCCATTGTTGCGGTCACAAGATGCCAGAAATGTCGCTCAAGGTGCGGGAATGGACTTGCCCCGGCTGTAATGCCAGTCATGACCGCGATATCAACGCGGCTACCAACATACAGCACAAGGGCATAACAGAATTAATGGCGGCGGGGAGCAGTCACCGGAAGCTGACGGTTTCACCCGATTGTTCGGAGCTGGCTCTTTCTAGCAGCTGCCAGAACTCTTCGCCACTGCGATCGCAAATCCAGGCATCGCCCTGCAAACTAAAATGATAGCCACCGCTTTTAGTCGCCAGCCATACCTGATGGAATGGCTCCTGGCGGTTAATAATTATTTTGCTACCGTTTTCAAAACTCAGCGTCAACACTCCGCCGTTTATTTCACAGTCAATATCACTATCGCCGTCCCAGTTATCAAGGCGTTCTTCTATGGTCAACCAGAGGCCATCAGCCAGTTGATGAAATTCACTGTCGTTCATGTCTGCTTCCTGTTTGGATTTTAAGGCAGTATATACTCGTCCAACGTCAAGTTGCTTGTGTGTTGCCACAGTGAGGACGAATTATTTTGGGTACTGCAGAGTACAGTATCCGCTATTTCCCCGTGATTTGAAGAGCAACCATTTTCATTTTTCAGATAAAAGAGGCCGCTTTTTGGCTATAAGGGATAACGAAGAGTATTGCTTTTCAGACTTCACCTGCGATGATAGACATAAGATTCTTGAATCACAGGCAACGTCATAATGAAGAAGATTTTCTGCACGCTGGTTGTCATAACGACGCTGACGGCTCTTACTGGTTGCGGCTTGAAAGGGCCTCTGTATTTTCCACCGGCGGATAAAGAACAAACACCAACGACTCATAGCGTGCCAAAAGAAGAGCCGATTCAATCGGCACCAACACGTAATGACCGTGGGACGGGTGATGGCCCAACGCAGGTTATTTACTAATATACCCGTCATACTTCAAGTTATAGGTGCGTTAGCTGCGTTCACTCACCCGAATCACTTACTTTAGTAAGCTCATCGGGATTCCTTCGCTTGCGCCTTCCCATAACTCGAATTATTTTGGGTATAACCCGTCATACTTCAAGTTGTCGGTGCGTTGGCTGCGCTCACTCACCCGAATCACTTACTTTAGTAAGTGATTCGGGATCTCTTAGCTTGCCGCCTTCTTGCAGCTTGAACTATTTAGGACATACATCGTGCTTTGTAACTGCGATAATGGAGCAAAAAATGCAGTTTTCTAAAATGCATGGCCTCGGTAATGACTTTATGGTCGTTGATGCGGTAACGCAGAATATCTATTTCTCACCAGAACTGATCCGGCGGTTAGCCGATCGTCATCTGGGTATCGGTTTTGATCAGCTGCTGATCGTGGAGCCTCCTTACGATCCCGATCTCGATTTTCACTATCGAATCTTTAATGCCGATGGCAGTGAAGTTTCTCAGTGTGGTAACGGCGCACGCTGTTTTGCTCGTTTTGTTCGTCTTAAAGGTCTGACAAACAAAAGAGAAATTCATGTCAGTACCGCAAATGGACGCATGGTACTGAGTGTCACAGAAGACGAACAGGTCCGCGTGAATATGGGTGAGCCAAACTTTGAACCCTCTCAGATTCCCTTCCGGGCCATTAAAGCTGAAAAGACCTATATCATGCGTGCGGCAGAACAAACCGTGATGTGTGGTGTGGTTTCCATGGGCAACCCGCATTGTGTGATTCAGGTCGATGATACCGAGATTGCAGCGGTTGAAACCTTAGGGCCAGTAATGGAAAGCCATGAGCGTTTCCCAGAGCGTGCCAATATCGGTTTTATGCAAGTGATGACGCGGGAGCATATTCGCTTACGTGTCTACGAGCGTGGAGCAGGGGAGACTCAGGCCTGTGGTAGCGGTGCATGTGGCGCGGTAGCTGTGGGTATTCTGCAAGGCATCCTGGCCGAACAAGTCAGTGTAGAATTACCGGGCGGACGTCTTGATATTGCCTGGAAAGGACCAGGGTCACCGTTATTTATGACCGGCCCGGCAACACATGTTTATGACGGATTTATACATCTATGAAACAGGTTGGGGAACAGCAAGGCTTATCGCCAGAATTAGACGACAGTATTATCGTTGATTATCTACAGCGTAACCCCGACTTCTTTATTCGTAATGCTCAGCAGGTTGAATTGTTACAGGTGCCGCACCCGGTTCGCGGCACTGTTTCGCTGGTGGAATGGCACTTGGCGCGCCAGCGTAATCATATCAATACGCTTGAACAGAATATTGGCCAGTTGTTAAGTCAGGCGGAGACAAACGAAGCACTATTTTGTCGTTTGCTACAACTACAAGGGAGTCTGGCATCGGCCTCAAGCCTGCAAGAAATGCTAGACAGGCTACAGCGCTGGGCACGAAAAATCGGCCTGGCAGGAGCGAGTATCCGTCTGTTTACTGAAAGCTGGCGTATTGGTGCCCCTTCTGGTTTTACTCACTTAGGTCTTAACCGTCAGTCATTCGAGCATTTACGTATTCAGAGACTAGGGGAGCAACAGCACTACCTTGGTCCGCTGAATGGTCCCGAATTACTGCTCTTATTACCCGAGGCCAAAGCTGTAGGCTCGGTAGCGCTGTCACTGATGGGGAGAGCCGGTGAGCTTGGGGTTATGATTTTTAGTAGCCGTGACCCCCAGCACTATTATCAAGGACAGGGTACCCGGCTGCTGGACGAGCTGGCACTGATGCTACCTGAGTTACTTGAACGCTGGGTTGAGCGGCTATGAGTGAGATTTCTCCACTGTCGCAGAGTGTCGAGGATTTTCTACGCTATCTGAAGGTGGAACGGCAACTGAGCCCGTTGACCCGACTGAATTATCAGCGTCAGTTAACCGCAATTGTGCAGCTAGCCGATGAGATAAAACTCAGCAGCTGGGCACAGTGTGATGCTGCAATAGTACGTTCTATTGCGGTACGAAGCCGAAAAGCAGGCTTACAGGCTTCAAGCCTGGCATTGCGTCTGTCTGCTTTGCGCAGTTTCTTCGACTGGCAGATAGGTCAGGGTCTGCTAATGGCAAATCCGGCAAAGGGGATCTCTACTCCGAAGACCAGTCGTCTGTTACCGAAGAACATTGATGTAGATGATGTTAATCAGCTACTGAATATTGATATTAACGATCCCCTGGCGGTGCGCGATCGAGCGATGCTCGAGATAATGTATGGTGCCGGGTTACGTCTGTCAGAGTTGGTGAATATGGATTGCCGCCATTTGGATCTCGCTACTGGCGATGTCTGGGTGACCGGTAAGGGTAGCAAAGAGCGTCGCTTACCTGTAGGCCGTAGTGCGGTAAGCTGGGTCGAGCACTGGCTATTGCTGCGTGAGCTTTTCGGACCCGATGATGACGCCTTATTTTTAGCAAAAACGGGTAAACGTATTTCTGCTCGTAATGTACAAAAACGTTTTGCTGAGTGGGGCGTTAAGCAAGGACTTAGCAGCCATGTCCATCCCCATAAACTGCGCCATTCTTTTGCCACTCATATGCTGGAATCCAGCGGTGACCTGCGTGCTGTCCAGGAACTGCTTGGCCATGCCAGTCTGTCGACGACACAAATCTATACTCACCTCGACTTTCAACACCTGGCGTCTATCTATGATGCCGCGCATCCACGTGCCAAACGAGGAAAATCGTAATGCATTTTTACCGCCCGCTGGGGCAGATATCTGCTCTGACTTTTGATTTGGACGATACCCTGTATGATAACCATGCGGTTATTCGGCGTACCACGCAAGAGTCACTGGCGTTTGTTCAAAACTACCACCGCCACCTGAATGACTTCACCGAATCTGATTTTGAACATTGTCGTCAGGTGTTATTAAAAAATGAACCTGATATTTATCATGATGTTACTGAGTGGCGGCGGCGTGCGGTTGAACTGGCAATGCTGAATGCCGGGCTGCCAACATCACAAGCCTATAAAGGTGCCGCAGAGGCGATGGCGGTCTTTGCACAATGGCGTAGTCGGATAGATATTTCGCCGGAAACGCACGATACTCTGGCAGCACTTGCTGAAAAATGGCCGCTGGCTGCTATCACTAATGGCAATGCTGAGCCCCATCTGTTCGGTCTGGATCAATACTTTACCTTTATTCTTCGGGCGGGTCCTGACGGACGGTCTAAACCTTTTGCCGATATGTATCAAATGGCCGGGGAAAAATTTAATCTCCCGCTGGAGCAAATCCTTCATGTCGGTGATGACCTGACGACAGATGTCGGTGGGGCGATAAGTAGTGGCATGCAGGCGTGTTGGATCAATCTCCGTGATGGGGACTTGATGCAGATAAAGGATAGCCGTTTGTTACCACATCTCGAAATTTCGCGGTTGGCATCCTTGAGTGCGCTGATATAATCGCCGCAACTCTGTATAAAATACCAGGGGTTGAGACTCGACCGCGGTGACCTGATGAGCAACTGTTTTGCCCAGGCATATGCATTGTCGATACTTACCAGCCAGATTCGGCTGAATTTTTACAATCCCTTTAATGGCGGTGCCCATGGACGTTTCTTACCTGCTTGATGGCCTCAATGATAAACAGCGTGATGCGGTTGCCGCGACGCGCAGCAATATGTTAGTCCTGGCCGGGGCTGGCAGTGGTAAGACACGGGTACTGGTGCATCGTATCGCCTGGTTGATTACGGTTGAGCATTGCTCACCCTATTCAATTATGGCTGTCACTTTTACCAATAAAGCGGCGGCAGAAATGCGCCACCGTATCGGCCAGTTGATGGGCACCAGTCAGGGTGGGATGTGGGTCGGTACTTTCCATGGACTGGCGCATCGTCTGTTGCGTGCCCACCATATGGATGCCCGGCTACCGCAGGACTTCCAGATCCTTGATAGCGAAGACCAGCTTCGTTTACTTAAACGTCTGATCAAAGCCATGAACCTTGATGAAAAACAATGGCCTGCACGTCAGGCTATGTGGTACATCAATGGTAAAAAGGACGAAGGTTTACGCCCTCAGCATATCGAAAGCTACGGTAACCCTGTTGAGCAAACCTGGCTGAAAATCTATCAAGGTTATCAGGAAGCCTGTGACCGCGCCGGTCTGGTGGATTTTGCCGAGCTGCTATTGCGTGCCCATGAGTTATGGCTCAATAAACCCCATATCCTTAATCACTACCGCGAACGTTTTACCAATATCCTGGTTGATGAATTCCAGGATACCAACAATATTCAGTATGCGTGGATCCGCCTGCTGGCGGGTGACAGCGGTAAAGTGATGATCGTTGGCGATGATGACCAGTCGATTTACGGCTGGCGTGGTGCGCAGGTTGAAAATATCCAACGGTTCCTGAATGATTTTCCCGGTGCGCAGACCATCCGTCTGGAACAAAACTACCGCTCCACGAGTACTATCTTGAGTGCTGCCAATGCACTGATTGCTAATAATGCGGGTCGTCTAGGCAAAGAACTCTGGACCGAAGGGGGTGAGGGTGAACCTATTTCGTTGTACTGTGCTTTTAACGAACTGGACGAATCGCGTTTTGTGGTTAACCGCATTAAAACCTGGCAGGAGCAAGGTGGTGCGCTGGAAAAATGTGCCATTCTCTATCGCAGTAATGCCCAGTCTCGTGTACTAGAAGAGGCGTTACTTCAGGCTAATATGCCCTATCGTATTTACGGTGGAATGCGCTTTTTTGAGCGTCAGGAAATTAAAGATGCGCTTTCTTATCTGCGTCTGATGGCGAATCGCAACGATGATGCCGGATTTGAGCGGGTCGTGAATACGCCCACGCGTGGTATCGGCGATCGTACACTCGATGTCGTGCGGCAAACGGCCCGTGATCGACAGCTCACGCTATGGCAAGCGTCGAGAGTATTACTCCAGGAGAAAGCCCTGGCAGGTCGCGCTGCCTCCGCATTACAGCGTTTTATTGAACTGATTGATGCTCTGGCGCATGAAACTGCAGATATGCCTTTGCATGTTCAGACTGACCGAGTGATTAAAGATTCTGGTCTGTTTACGATGTATGAGCAGGAAAAAGGCGAAAAAGGCCAGACACGTGTTGAGAACTTAGAAGAGCTGGTCACTGCAACAAGGCAATTTAGCTATCAGGATGAAGATCAAGACCTGATGCCATTACAGGCGTTTCTTTCGCATGCGGCACTGGAAGCCGGGGAAGGGCAGGCCGATACCTGGCAGGATGCGGTACAGCTGATGACCCTGCACTCAGCAAAAGGTCTGGAATTCCCGCAAGTCTTTATCGTCGGCATGGAGGAAGGGATGTTTCCGAGCCAGATGTCGCTGGATGAAGGCGGCCGGCTGGAAGAGGAGCGTCGTCTGGCTTATGTCGGGGTGACGCGGGCGATGCAAAAACTGACCCTGACCTATGCTGAGACTCGGCGCTTATACGGCAAGGAAGTCTATCACCGACCTTCACGGTTTGTCGGTGAACTGCCGGAGAATTGCGTTGAGGAAGTGCGATTGCGGGCGAGCGTCAGCCGTCCGGTCAGCCATCAGCGCATGGGGACGCCGATTTCCAGTAATGACTCAGGATTTAGCCTTGGCCAGCGAGTACGTCACCCTAAATTTGGTGAGGGTACGGTGGTGAATCTTGAAGGCAGCGGTGAACATAGTCGGGTACAAATTGCCTTTCCGGGGCAGGGTATAAAGTGGCTGGTTGCAGCTTATGCCAGACTGGAAGCTATCTAACCATCAGATAAATAATACCATTTTTATTTATATCATTATTAGATGACAGCAGTAAGATACCGCTCTCGAGCGGTATCTTACTGTATGTTGACGCTTTATTTTTGCTCGCGTAACATGCGGGCATTATTACGCTAATAGGACATTCGCCTTGGACACACCCAGTAGATGCTGGCTCAATGACCTGCCGTTAAGGTTCAACTTCTAAGGCTATCCTCTGATACTGATAACCTTTATGGTGGTCAGTGATGTCTTTTTCATTTGAGTCAGATTGTTGAATGGTCTGAAACATCTGTGGTTTCTATTGTGTGCCAGGTTAACGGTCCCTGATATTTTTTGCATTGGGAGTCACGGTCATGCTGAGCGCATTTCAACTAGAAAATAATCGCCTGTGTCGTATTGAACTGGATGAAAATGATGACCTGTCCGATTCTCTATGGGTTGATTTAGTTGAACCGGAAGAGAGCGAGCGAGAGTTCGTCCAGCAAGCGTTAGGGCAAAGTCTGGCAACGCGACCTGAACTGGAAGATATCGAATCCTCCGCGCGTTTTTTTGAAGATGAAGACGGTCTGCATATTCACTCATTTTTCTTTTTTGAAGATGCTGATGACCATGCTGGTAATAGTACGGTTGCTTTTACTATTCGTGAAGGTCGACTGTATACCCTACGTGAGCGTGAATTACCTGCCTTTCGCCTCTATCGTATGCGTGCCCGTAAGCAGTTGATGGTGGATGGAAATCCTTTTGAGCTGCTACTGGATCTGTTTGAAACCAAAATTGAACAGCTCGCTGATGAAATCGAAAATATCTACAGCGATTTGGAAAAGCTGAGTCGCGTCATCATGGAAGGTCGTCAAGGCGCTGAGTATGACGCGGCGCTCTCGACCCTGGCTGAACAAGAAGATATCGGCTGGAAAGTGCGCTTATGTCTGATGGATACTCAGCGCGCCCTGAACTTCCTGCTACGCAAAGCGCGTTTACCGGTCGGACAGCTGGAACAGGCGCGGGAAATTTTACGCGATATCGAGTCCCTGCTTCCTCATAACGAGTCCCTGTTCCAGAAAGTTAACTTTCTGATGCAAGCGGCTATGGGTTTTATCAGCATCGAGCAAAACCGAATCATTAAGATCTTCTCCGTGGTTTCGGTGGTGTTCCTGCCGCCGACGCTGGTCGCATCCAGCTATGGTATGAACTTTGAATTTATGCCAGAACTCACCTGGAGCTTTGGTTATCCTTCGGCTATCGTCTTGATGATGCTGGCCGGGCTTGCGCCGTATCTCTACTTTAAGCGGCGTAACTGGTTATAAGCTAGAAGAAAAAACGTTATTTTCCTGCTGTACCAGCAATCAAAGGAGCCAACTGGCTCCTTTGTGTTATCTATACCCCAGGATATAAATCGATTAAATTTTTTGAGCTTTTAGTACCTTGTGAGCACGGCGCTGGGTGTAGATAGCATCAGTAATAAACAGTACTAGCGCAGCCCAGATAAACCCAAATGTGATCATTTTGTCTTCGGTAACCACTTCGCCGTATAACAGTGTGGCCAGCAAAAATATCAGGATCGGGCCGCTATAGAGAAAGAAACCGAGCGTCGAGAGACGTAAGCGGTTTGCCGCGGCAGTGAAGCAGAGTAGTGGTACGGTCGTGATAACCCCTGCAAATATCAGCAACAGATTCAGCAACCAGCCATTTTCAGTCATATCGCTGGTGGGGCTATCAGCGATAGCAAACAGATAAATGGCGGCAACAGGGAGTAGCCATAAGGTTTCAATCAGCATACCCACTTGGGCATCAACACCAATTTTTTTACGCAGCAAACTGTAAAAAGAAAAGCTAAATGCCAGGCCAAGGGCAATAACCGGCAGTGAACCAAAAGTCCAGAGCTGAATCAGAACCCCCGTCATCGCCAGTAATAGCGCAGTCCACTGCAAAGCGCGAAAGCGCTCGCCGAGAAAAATTATCCCCAGCAGTACGCTGACGAGTGGATTAATAAAATATCCCAGACTCGCTTCAAGTAAATGATTGTTATTGACTGCCCAGATATAAAGCAACCAGTTACAGCCAATCAATACGGCGGTCAGCGCCAGGGCGAGAATTTTTTTTGGATGCTGAGTGACCCGCTTCACCTTTGGCCATAAACGGTAAAGGCTCAGTAATATCAGCATAAAAAAGAATGACCAGACCACGCGGTGGGTAAGGATCTCTATGGCTGGAACATGTTGAAGAAATTTGAAATAAACTGGGGCAAATCCCCAGATAACGCAAGCCGAAAGAGCCAGTAACACACCCTTACGGGTCTCTGTAGAATTCATGGAAACTCGTTAACGAACTAAAAAATAGTCTGGTAATAGTAACATGCTTTATCTCTATACAACGGATTAACAGGTGCCAACATTCCCTGACTGATAAGCGAAATGGGGGTTAACCCACCATATAAGTTGCGGTCGCACTGGCGATATAAATACTGTCCTGGTTATGCAGCTCGACTCGGGCTACGGCGACTTTATTACCGGCACGTAGCAAGCTGCTGGTTGCGGTAAAGCGTTCCCCCCGGCCCGGACGTAAATAATCGACGCGTAAATCAATGGTGCCCATTTTGGACAGTCGCTGACGTAGTTCTTCTTCGGTAATGGTTTCATGGCGGGTGAGAGTACTGCCGACGCAGACTAACCCGGCGGCGACATCAAGCGCAGAGGCAATAACCCCACCGTGTAAAATACTCTGTGCCCAGTTTCCGACCATCATCGGTTGATTGTTAAAACTTAACTGAGCGAAATCTTTTTCATAACGCTCCAGCTCAAGACCCAGAGCGCGGTTAAACGGCATCTGATAAACAAAAATATCACCCACCAGCTTAAGGACATCCTGGTTGTTCAAGATTATCTGCGACATGATTTATTCCTTTAACAAAAACCATTGTTAAATAATTGTTTGTTTTTAGTTTGTCAATTATTACTGGTCATTTTGTCATGGCGTCCGTTACCGATGATAAGAGAATCAGCCAACAACTCGCGCCGTAGTGAGCAGGGTAACTTGTGGATTTGCGACGTCGGTAAGTATCAATGGGGTGGATATCCTGAGTTAATTTAAGCAGCCTGTTTTTACCGATTCAGGTTGCTGCGACATGGTTCAAATCAAAATGCCTGATGCAGGTTCTGTGCATAATATTGTCGATGCGGGATCATCCGATCCGGGAGCGTACTCTCTTGGTTCTGGTAAAGTTTTTACCGGCCGTGCAGCGGGTTTGGTGCTGTTAGAGATACCGATGTTTATGGTGCCCAGCAACATGCACCCTTGTATTACTGAGTTCGATAAATTGATGTGGCGGGGTTGCTCTCTATATCAGTCAAATAAAAATAAATATTTTTTATCAGTATGTTATGTAGGCTTGTTTGATATTTAAACCATGGATGGTTGGGTAGAATAACTGAAATAAAATTTCAGAGTATATTAAATGAGCTGAGAATAAATACGGCCTAACACCAAATGGAATTATTATGAAATCGAAGGGTTTAACCACGTGGATAGTCATTGGTCTTATCGTTGGTATCATTGTTGGTTTTAGTTTTAATGAAATGGCATCAGCAGAATTCAATAACATTTATGCCAAAGACATCTCGATCATTACCGACATATTCTTGCGTCTTATCAATATGATCATTGCACCATTAATCATATCAACGCTGGTTGTTGGTATTGCTAAAATGGGCGATGCAAAAACATTAGGCCGTGTTTTTTCTAAAACACTGTTCCTGTTTATTTGCGCTTCTTTTATTTCAATCCTTTTAGGCCTGGTGATTGTCAATTTATTCAAGCCTGGAGTCGGAATTAACTTTGTTGCAGAGACTGCGGTAGCCATTGAAGGTTTAGTGGAGCCGGTTCCATTCTCCTTTAAAACTTTTATTGCCCATGCTATTCCGACCAGTATTGTTGATGCAATGGCACGTAATGAAATTCTACAAATTGTTGTTTTCTCTATATTTATGGGGATTAGTCTTTCTGCTATCGGTGAGAAAGGTCTACCCATCATTAACGTTCTTGAGTCGCTTGCCAGCCTGATGCTGAAATTAACCGGCTATGTCATGCTGTTTGCACCACTGACAGTATTCGCAGCGATATCTGGCATGATAGCTGAACGTGGCTTGGGAGTACTGGTTAGCACAGGCATCTTTATGGGGGAATTCTACTTCACCCTGGCGACGTTATGGGTTCTTTTGATTAGTCTGGCAGCACTTATTGTGGGTCGTTGTATCTTCCGCCTGACTAAGGAGATAACTGAGCCTGCGTTACTCGCATTTACTACCTCAAGCTCTGAAGCTGCGTTTCCAGGGACTTTAGAAAAACTGGAAGAATTCGGTGTTTCTAACAAAATTGCCAGCTTTGTGCTACCGATTGGCTATTCATTTAATCTCGTTGGTTCAATGGCTTACTGCTCGTTTGCAGTTATCTTTATCGCCCAGGCCTGTAATATTACGCTCTCTATAGGTGAACAGGTCACTATGCTGTTGATTCTGATGCTGACCTCTAAAGGCATGGCCGGTATACCGCGTGCATCTTTGGTGGTTATCGCAGCAACACTGAGCCAGTTTAATATTCCTGAAGCAGGTTTGATTCTGTTGATGGGCGTAGATCCCTTCCTTGATATGGGTCGTTCAGCAACTAATGTAATGAGTAACGCTATCGGTGCTGCAATAGTGGGTCGTTGGGAAGGTGAACACTATGGTGAAGGATGCCGTGGAAAGCCAAAAGCTATCATTGATTCCCCTGTATCACAGGGAAAACCTGCACTTGCATCACAAACGGAATCTACAAGATAAGTATTAGAATAAAGCCTCGGCACTCCCTTTCCGGTGAGCGCTGGGGCGCAATTTTGCTGCTATTGGCAGAGAAAAAATTCATAAATCTGCGATGAATTACCTGGCAATGAAAACTTTAACCAGACACTGATCCCTGTAGGCGTTATGCTTACCCCCTTTTTAAGGCTCTGCCGTTTTATCAGCCCAGGCTGAAAAGAGTACCGGCTTTTTTGCACACGAGGATATTGTGACACAGGCGGATGTAATCGATCGGGCGTCGCTGGCAAAACAGGTTTTGCAGGAAACCTTTGGTTATCAACAATTCCGCCCAGGTCAGGACACCATTATTGATACGGTGCTGGAAGGGCGCGACTGTTTAGTTGTGATGCCCACCGGCGGCGGTAAATCACTGTGCTACCAAATACCCGCGTTGGTTTTTGATGGTTTGACTATTGTTGTCTCACCGTTAATCTCTTTGATGAAAGATCAAGTTGACCAGTTACTCGCGAATGGTGTGTCTGCGGCTTGCCTTAACTCAACCCAAACGCGTGAGCAACAGCTTGAGGTGATGAGCGGGTGTCGCACAGGGAGTATCCGGATGCTCTATATCGCTCCGGAACGCCTGATGATGGATAACTTTATCGACCAGCTTAGTCGCTGGCAACTCGCGATGGTAGCGGTTGATGAAGCACACTGTATTTCTCAGTGGGGGCATGATTTCCGCCCAGAATATGCCGCTCTCGGACAACTGCGCCAGCATCTGCCTAATGTTCCCTTTATCGCCTTAACTGCCACCGCGGATGATACGACCAGGCTTGATATTGTTCGTTTGTTAGGGCTGCAAGATCCCTTAATTCAAATCAGTAGCTTTGACAGACCGAATATTCGTTACATGCTGATGGAAAAATTTAAGCCCCTCGATCAGCTTATGCGCTATATCCAGCAGCAAAGTGGTAAGCCGGGCATCATCTACTGTAACAGCCGGGCGAAAGTGGAAGACATTACTGCTCGTCTACAAAGTAAAGGTTTTAGCGTCGGGGCTTACCATGCCGGAATTGAACATCAACTTCGTAGTGAAGTGCAGGAAAAATTTCAGCGTGACGATCTGCAAATTGTCGTCGCAACCGTAGCATTTGGCATGGGAATTAATAAGCCTAACGTCCGTTTTGTCGCACACTTCGATATTCCGCGCAATATTGAGTCTTACTATCAGGAAACTGGGCGAGCAGGTCGAGACGGCCTGCCTGCAGAAGCGATGCTGTTTTATGATCCGGCAGATATGGCCTGGCTCAGAAAGTGTCTGGACGAGAAACCCGTAGGACAGCTGCAGGATATTGAGCGTCATAAACTCAATGCGATGGGCGCCTTTGCTGAAGCACAAACCTGCCGCCGCCTGGTATTACTGAATTACTTCGGCGAAGGCCGGCAGCAAGCCTGCGGAAACTGCGATATCTGTCTGGATCCTCCCCGACGTTATGACGGCCTGGTGGAGGCCCAAAAAGCCTTGTCCTGTATTTATCGTGTCGGACAGCGCTTTGGTATGGGCTATATCGTTGAAGTACTCCGTGGCGCTAATAACCTGCGTATTCGCGATTTAGGCCATGACAAACTGAAAGTGTATGGTGAAGGCCGTAATCAAACCACAGAGCACTGGGTGAGTGTCATTCGTCAATTGATTCATCTCGGGGTGGTCACGCAGAATATCGCCCAGCACTCCGCACTGCAGCTGACCGAAGCTGCCAGGCCCTATTTACGTGGGGAACTCCCGCTGATGCTGGCGGTACCACGTTTAGTGGTTATGAAAGCACGTTCCAGTCAGAAGACGCTGGGGGGTAACTATGACCGTAAGCTATTCGCCAAATTGCGCAAGCTACGTAAATCGATTGCTGATGAAGAAAATATTCCACCTTATGTGGTATTCAACGATGCCACTCTGGTTGAAATGGCGGAACAGATGCCGATTTCAGCCTCTTCAATGTTAGGTATCAATGGTATCGGAAGTCGGAAACTAGAGCGTTTTGGACAACCCTTTATGGCGCTGATTCGCCAGCACCTTGATGGCGTTGACGAAGATTAAGAGGGATTGAAGTTTATCCCCCCTGGGGGATATTCAGGGGATATGTTGATTTTACCCCCCGGGAGATAACGATGAAAGTGACCTCTCCAGCTTTGCTAGCCGCAGCTGTTCGCGACCAGCGGAAAATCAGCAAACTCACACAGACAGAAACGGCTAAGCAGGTCGGAGTGAAGCAGACGACTGTCTCTGATTTCGAGAACCGCCCTGAATCCACGAAACTGGAAACCTTGTTCAAAATCCTCGCTGCGCTGGATCTGGAGCTTCATGTGGTGAAACGGGGTTCAACCCTGGATCAGAACAACGTCGGGAAGAAGGAGTGGTGAGATATGAGAACGCAGACTCTGAGCGTTGCGATGAATGGCGAGATAGTCGGGACTCTGTACCGAGAAGGTAGTGGAGCTATGTCGTTTCAGTATGCTCCAGAGTGGTTATCTGAACCCGGTTCTCGAGCTGTTTTCTGGGTAAGCACATGAGCGAGGATAGCGAGTTCAGCAACACATCGCCCATTGGCTTTTAAGCGTCAGACATCCTGGTCATCAAGCATGACGCGCACTGGCCAGTAGCGCCGCAACCAGCACAAATAATGAGCCAAATATCCGATTCAGTGTCTTCACCTGATGCGGTTCTTTTATCCAGAGAGCAATACGTGTTGCGAGCGTTGCGTAGCCTATCATCACGATAATATCGACCACTACTGTCGTCGCGCCGAGGATCAGATACTGCATCACTTGGGGTTGGGCAGGATCGATAAACTGTGGGAACAGTGCTGCAAGAAATACGATACTTTTAGGGTTGGTAAGATTCACCAGTATCGCACGCTTAAACAGCTTGCTACGCGGCTGGCTGTTGCTCTGTGTTTTCAGATCAATAGAACCTGCGGCACGCCATTGTTGAATACCTAACCAAATCAGGTAGGCGGCACCAGCCCACTTAAGAACCTCGAAGGCCAGCACTGAGCGAGAAAACAGAGTTCCCAGCCCGATACCGACTAAAACGATATGGATGGTCAGACCGGCCTGTAGCCCGGCAATAGAGGCAAACGTTTTACGATAGCCGTGGTTAATCGCTGTGGTCATGGTGTTGATAGCACCCGATCCCGGCGAAAGACTTAATATTATTGTGGTTATGAGATAGGTTAACCACCACTCAAAAGTCATACCAGTGCTCCCTGAAAACGGACTTTTGTGCCACAATACGCTATTGTAGGAATGGACGCTATCTACTTCAAAAACAGCTGCCAGGTGGTGCGAACTCTTATGCCTTCGCAGAAAAATGAATGGTTACAACGTGAGCAGGAATTTGCCTCTTTCGCTACCGGTCCCCTGACCGAATTTTGGCGAATGCGTGAGGAATGTGAATTTTCGGGCGTCGATCAGATTCGAGTCCGTTATGTCCGTTTTTGTTCTCCAGAGCATCAACGTGTAGTCGTGGTGTGTCCCGGCAGAATAGAGAGCTATGTAAAATATGCCGAACTGGCCTATGACTTATTCCATAGTGGTTATGATGTCTTAATCATCGATCACCGTGGACAGGGCCGTTCCGGGCGTTTGCTTTCAGATTCAGATCGCGGTCATGTCGTTAACTTTACTGATTATGTTGATGACTTTAATCGGTTTTATCAGCATGAACTGGTGCCTGGAAAGTGGCAAAAACGCTATTTACTGGCACACTCAATGGGTGGCGCTATTGCCGCTCTCTGGCTTGAGAAAAATCCGGACGCTTTTGATGCTGTCGCACTGTGTGCGCCAATGTTTGGCATTATTGTGCGCTGGCCTGAATGGATAGTACGCCATATCCTGAACTGGGCCGAAGGGCGTCCGCGGGTACGAGAAAAATATGCGTTAGGGACCGGCCGCTGGCGGCCACTGCCATTCCATATGAATGTCCTGACGCATAGCGAAGCACGTTATCGACGAAATTTACGCTTTTATGCTGACGAGCCAGCATTGCGGGTAGGAGGACCTACTCTTCATTGGGTACGCGAAGGGATCATTGCGGGAGAGAAAGTGCTGGCAGGGGCAACTGCTATCACGACGCCGATTTTTTTATTACAAGCAGAAGAGGAACGTGTGGTCGATAACCGGGCGCATCTTCGTTTCTGTCAGCTTAGAGCCGCGGCGGGCTACCCTTGTGAGGGGGAAATACCTTACGTCATTGAGGGGGCGTATCATGAGATCCTGTTTGAAAAGGACGATATGCGTGCCAGGGCATTGAATGCCATTCTTGCTTTTTTCGAGCGACATCACTAATTCCTGTTTATAGACTGAGGTTTACGAATTCTATGTATCATGTGGTTGCATCTGACTTAGATGGCACATTGCTGTCACCCAATCATTTCCTCTCTGAGTACGCAAAAGAAACCTTAAAGCTGCTCACCGCTGAAGATATTCACTTCGTTTTTGCTACCGGGCGGCACTATGTCGATGTGGGACAGATCCGCGACAGCCTGGGGATCAAGTCGTACATGATAACGTCTAACGGAGCACGGGTTCACGATCCTGATAACAACCTGATCTTTTGCCATAATCTGTCACCAGATATTGCCCGTAGCCTGTTTAAAATTGTGCATAATCACCCGGATATTGCCACTAACATCTATCGTGGTGATGACTGGTTTACCAATCGCCATCGTCCAGAAGATCTCGAGTATTTTAAAGAAGCTAAATTTAGCTACATTATGTTTAAAGACCCTGAGACGTTACCAGATGACGATATCAGCAAGGTGTACTTCACGGGGGCAACTCATGAAGAACTGCTGGTGCTGGAGCAAGAAATAAATCAGCTCTGGGGTGACAGAGTTAACGTAAGTTTTTCTACCCTGACCTGTCTTGAAGTGATGGAAGGAGGCGTCTCTAAGGGACATGCACTGGAAGCGGTAGCGAAAGCAATGGGCTATGAGCTGTCAGACTGTATTGCTTTTGGTGACGGGATGAATGATGCCGAAATGCTCAGCATGGCCGGGAAAGGCTGTATTATGAGCAATGCCCACCAACGTCTTAAAGATCAGTTGCCGCATTTGGAAGTGATTGGGAGCAATGCCGATAATGCAGTCCCGCATTACTTACGGAAGCTTTACTTGCAAGCAGATTAACCCAATCAGTGGTTGTATTATAACCACTGGTAAACCAAATAATGAAACCAATGATTTTCATTCTGGTTACAATGGCACAGTTCTTTCCTGACGGATGATTGACTGTGCCATTACTCATTATTGCGACCCTGCTCTGGGCTTTTTCGTTCAGTCTTATCGGTGAATACCTTGCCGGACAAGTTGACAGTTACTTTTCGGTACTGGTTCGTGTTGGACTTGCGGCCCTGGTATTTCTGCCATTTCTGCGTTTCAAAGGCTATAGCCTGAGAATACTCCTGCTGTATATGCTGCTGGGTGCAATCCAGCTAGGCGTCATGTATCTGCTCAGCTTCCAGGCTTATCTCTACCTGACAGTGCCTGAGTTTTTACTGTTTACGGTGATGACGCCGCTATATATCACGCTAACCTATGACCTGCTAAGAGGAACGAAACTACGCTGGGGCTATGCGTTTAGTACCCTGCTGGCTGTCATCGGAGCAGCGATCATTCGTTACTCTCAGGTGAGCGAGAATTTCTGGACTGGATTGCTATTAATACAGGGCGCGAATATCTGTTTTGCTGTCGGTATGGTGGGATATAAGCGGTTGATGGAGATTCATCCGATGCCACAACATAGTGCCTTCTCCTGGTTCTATCTTGGAGCGTTTCTCATCGTTGCTATTGCATGGTTTATGCTGGGAAATCCCGAGAAATTGCCGACGACATCGCTTCAATGGGGCATTCTAGTCTGGCTCGGGGTCGGTGCTTCCGGACTCGGCTATTTTCTGTGGAACTATGGTGCCACCCAAGTCGATGCGGGGACTTTAGGGATTATGAACAATGCCTTGATTCCCGCCGGACTGCTGGTCAACCTGGCCATTTGGCAGACACAGCCTCACTGGCCGAGCTTTATTATTGGTGGCTCGGTGATAGCGGCCTCGCTGTGGGTAAATCAGCGTTGGGTCGCTCCGCGCTGCGAACAAAAGGTAGACGTTCACAAGCGTGCTGACGTGTCGAACGAATAAACGCCTCGGTTACCGGCTGACGCTGCTCGCCATCACGGACAGCAGCGTACAGCCGGCTCCACAAGCCGTCACCCAGCGGTTTAGTTACCAGTAATCCCTGACGTTCAAAACTTTCTACTACCCAATGTGGCAGGGCAGCAATACCCATATTGGCGGACACCATCTGAATCAGCAGCAAGGTATTATCGACATTTTTTAATGCCGGGCTGATGCCTGCGGGTTGTAAGAAATGACGCCATATATCAAGACGCTGACGCTGGACGGGATAAATCAGTACTGTTTCATCGCTTAAGTCCTCTGGCTCGATCCGCAGTTTATTAACCAGCGGGTGTTGCGGCGCCAGTACCAGGCGTACCTCAAAATCAAACATCGGCGAATAGTGCAGTTCACTGCGCGGCAGGATATCGGACGTCAGAACAATATCCAGTTCCCCCTGTTGCAACGCTGGCTGCGGATCGAAGGTAACGCCAGATTTAAAATCCATCTCTACCTGGGGCCAGAACTGACGGAAATTCTCCAGCGCTGGCGTGAGCCACTGAATACAACTATGACACTCGATAGAGATACGCAACCTGCTCTGATGTGGTTCATTACAGGTTTGTAGAGCATGAGCGATTTGCGGCAGTACCTGCTGCGCTAACTGCAACAGAATTTCACCTTGTGGAGTGAAGCGCAATGGCTGGCTTTTACGGACAAACAGGCGGAACCCAAGCCGCTGCTCCAGATCGCTAAACTGGTGGGAGAGAGCAGATTGGGTCTGATGTAGCGCGGCAGCGGCAGCGGCAAGAGAACCGCTACTGCGCAAAGCTTGCAGTGTTCGCAGATGTTTTATTTCTATCATGAAAATCCTTCATTTCACCATGAACAAATTGCGCTTGAGGAATATACAGTACCTGCTGATTATGGATGTGTAAACATCTGGACGGCTAAAATGTTGTTGAACAGAAAAAACGACAGGCTGTATTTACCGACTGATTATTAACTTGAGTAAGTTCAGGGAAACAAGAGGCTAGCCCCTTGCCCGAAGTAGAGATTCAGCCGGATACCTAATTTAAATGAGGCAATATCATGACTATCCATAATCATACTCTCGGATTCCCACGTATCGGTCTTCGACGCGAACTGAAAAAAGCACAAGAAAGCTATTGGGCTGGCAATATTTCTCGCGCTGAACTTTTGGCTGCTGGCCGTGAACTCCGTATTCGCCACTGGGAACAGCAAAAGCAAGCCGGGGTAGAATTATTGCCAGTAGGTGATTTTGCCTGGTATGACCATGTTCTGACCACCAGCCTGCTACTGGGTAATGTGCCTGCACGTCATCAGAACCAGGACGGAAGCGTTGATATCGATACCCTGTTTCGCATTGGACGTGGGCGTGCACCAACCGGTGAACCCGCTGCTGCTGCGGAAATGACTAAATGGTTTAACACCAACTATCACTATATGGTGCCGGAATTCAATCAGGGTCAGAAATTTAAGCTTACCTGGACTCAGTTGCTGGATGAGGTGGATGAAGCTCTGGCGCTGGGGCACAATGTTAAACCCGTATTACTGGGTCCGATCACTTATCTGTGGCTGGGAAAAGTGAAAGGCCACCCATTTAACCGACTCAGTCTGTTGAAAGACATTTTACCTGTTTACCAGCAACTCTTGACTGAACTGGCTAAGCGCGATGTTGAGTGGGTACAAATTGATGAGCCTGCTCTGGTGCTGGAACTACCCGCAGAATGGCTGGCGGCGTATCAGTCTGCCTACGATGCTCTGGCAGGTCAGGTGAAATTATTGCTGACGACCTACTTTGAAGGTGTGACGCCTAACCTTGATACCATCACAGCACTACCTGTACAGGGTTTACACGTTGATTTCGTTCAAGGTAAAGATGATATCAACCATATTCATCAGCAACTGCCTGCTGACTGGTTACTCTCTGCCGGTGTGATTAACGGCCGCAATGTATGGCGGACCGATCTGAGTGCAAAATATCAGCAGTTGAAAGCGATTACGGATAAGCGCCAGCTGTGGGTAGCGTCTTCTTGTTCACTGCTACACAGCCCTATCGATATCAGTGTTGAAACACGCCTTGATAGCGAAGTGAAGAGCTGGTTTGCTTTTGCACTGCAAAAATGCGGTGAACTGGCACTACTGACCGAGGCACTAAACAGTGATGAGACGACAAAAATTGCTGAGTGGAGCGCTCCTGTTCAGGATCGTCGCCACTCCACTCGCGTACATAATGCTGCAGTTGAACAGCGGCTGGCAAAAATTACTGCAACAGACAGTCAGCGTGAAAATCCTTATATCATTCGTGCCGCGACCCAGCGTCAGCGCTTTAACCTGCCAGCATGGCCGACCACCACTATTGGTTCTTTCCCACAAACCACCGAAATTCGTGGCCTGCGTCTGGATTTTAAGAAAGGTAACTTGGATAGCAATCACTACCGTACCGCTATTGCTACGCATATTAAGCAAGCTATCGCTGAGCAAGAACGTCTTGGTCTGGATGTCTTAGTCCACGGTGAAGCTGAGCGTAACGATATGGTGGAGTATTTTGGTGAACACCTGGATGGCTTTGTGTTTACTCAGAATGGCTGGGTACAGAGCTACGGCTCTCGCTGCGTTAAACCACCGGTGATTATCGGTGATGTCAGCCGCCCGGAACCTATTACTGTTGAGTGGGCGAAATACGCTCAGTCTCTGACGAATAAGCCAGTAAAAGGTATGCTGACAGGCCCGGTAACTATCCTGTGCTGGTCCTTCCCACGCGAAGATGTTTCCCGTGAAACCATCGCAAAACAAATTGCTCTGGCATTACGAGATGAGGTCGCTGATTTAGAAGCTGCGGGTATTGGTATTATTCAGATTGATGAGCCTGCACTACGTGAAGGGCTGCCACTACGCCAGTCAGACTGGCAGGCCTATCTGGACTGGGGTGTAGAAGCCTTCCGTCTGAATGCCGCTGTCGTGCGGGATGATACGCAGATCCATACGCATATGTGTTATTGCGAGTTTAACGATATTATGGGCTCTATTGCGGCGCTGGATGCGGATGTTATCACGATTGAAACGTCACGCTCTGATATGGAGCTGCTGGAGTCATTTGAAGTATTTGAGTATCCAAACGAAATTGGGCCGGGTGTATATGATATTCATACTCCCAACGTTCCTGATGTTGAGTGGATCGAAACGTTGCTGAAAAAAGCAGCCGATCGTATTCCAACCGAGCGTCTGTGGGTCAACCCTGACTGTGGCCTGAAAACGCGTGGCTGGACAGAAACCCGCCAGGCTCTGGCTAATATGGTAAAAGCGGCGCAAAACCTGCGTAACGCAGAGTAATATCACCAGCAGGCAGCAAACTTTGCTGCCTGCTGGGCACCTGACAGTCCTTGAGATTATCCCCGGCTACTGACGCCGAAACGTGCAAACCATTCCAGCATTCGCTGCCAGCCATCCTGTGCCGACTCGGCGTGATAACTTGGGCGGTAATCGGCATTAAATGCATGGCCTGCATCAGGATAAACAATGATTTCTGCAGTAGCATTCGCTGCGCGTAACGCTTGTCGCATGGTCTCAATACTCTCCAGAGGAATACTAGAGTCTTGTTCACCATAGAGACCTAATACTGGGGCATTAAGATGGCTGGCAATATCGACTGGCTGACGTGGAGAATTCAGTGTTTTAGGGGTCATCAATTTCCCATACCAGGCGACGGCGGCTTTTAACTGTGGATTATGTGCCGCATAGAGCCAGGCAATCCGCCCGCCCCAGCAAAACCCAGTGGCCATTAAACGGTGAGGATCGCCCCCATGACGCGATGCCCAGCTTGCGACATGATCAAGGTCGGCCAGAACCTGAGCATCAGGAACTTTAGTGACGACTTCACTCAGTAACAGTCCAATATCAGAATAACTTTGCGGGTCGCCCTCGCGGAAATAGAGCTCCGGTGCGATGGCCAGATATCCCTGATGGGCGAGACGTTGACAGAGGCTACGGATATGCTCGTTGACACCAAAAATTTCCTGAATAACGATCACAATCGGCAGTACGCCTGGCGCATTTTTGGGCCTGGCATAATAAGCCGGCATATTCTCGCCCTGCGTCGGAATAGTTTTTTCACCCGATAAGATGACATCTTCCTTGGTATGTACCACAGTTGAAGGCAGGGAAAGAGGATCTGCTGCTAATATTTCCTGTATTGCTTTTTTGTTTGTCATGGTTTCTCCGAAGCAGCATAGACGTAGTTTGAAAAGCCGAATCAGGATTAGTAGCAAATTTGGCGAATAAAAAGCGCTATTGATGTTTAATTATTAAACCGAATAGCTTCATATTGTGACGCGAGTCACTATTATGTGAATTGATAATGTAATTCGTTTCATTCAAAGTGACGTCTGTCACGTAATTATCCGCAGGGGTTAGGTAAAGTAATACTTTGCTTCTCCTGAAGCTTACTCTACAGAGGAGTCTGTTATGTCCAAGTCTGATGTTTTCCATCTCGGCCTGATTAAAAGTGACCTCCAGGGCGCTACTGTCGCTATTGTCCCGGGAGATCCGGAGCGAGTGGAGAGAATCGCAGCGCTGATGGATAATCCAGTAAAACTGGCCTCTCACCGTGAATTTACTACTTGGCGTGCTGAACTGGATGGCAAAGCGATTATCGTTTGTTCAACCGGGATTGGTGGTCCTTCAACCTCGATTGCCGTAGAAGAGCTGGCACAATTAGGTATTCGTACCTTCTTGCGCATCGGCACCACCGGTGCGATTCAGCCGCATATTAATGTAGGTGATGTTCTGGTCACTACCGCATCCGTTCGTCTGGATGGCGCCAGCCTGCACTTCGCGCCAATGGAATATCCAGCCGTTGCTGACTTCGCTTGTACCACTGCTTTGGTTGAAGCCGCGAAGGCAATTGGTGCGACGACGCATATTGGTGTTACCGCCTCTTCTGATACCTTCTATCCGGGTCAGGAACGTTATGATACTTTCTCTGGCCGTGTTGTAAGCCGCTTTAAAAACTCAATGGAAGAGTGGCAGCAGATGGGTGTCATGAACTACGAAATGGAATCAGCAACGCTGCTGACCATGTGTGCAAGCCAGGGTTTACGTGCCGGGATGGTTGCTGGGGTTATTGTTAACCGCACTCAGCAAGAGATCCCTAATGCTGAAACCATGAAAAAAACTGAAAGCCATGCCGTGAAAATCGTGGTCGAAGCCGCTCGTCGCCTGCTGTAGAGAGCAGATATCAGAGGGATAAACAGGGTTTTTCCCTCTTGATGCTTTAGATTTTTTGAAACATATAAGTGGTAGAGTGCTTTGCCTGGCCATTTGAATCCCATGCATAATCCGGGATGATCCCTGCAGTCTCAAACCCCAAAGAAGCATAAAGTGGTTCAGCCACATCACCGGTTTTGGTATCGAGGGTGATGAGTGTT
>Ga0308165_1001851_pt1 | contig 27836 bp, 26 predicted proteins | sample PhyWR2_FD_201032 | JGI IMG/M metagenome (GOLD analysis project Ga0308165, IMG submission 201032) | Phyllosphere microbial communities from UC Gill Tract Community Farm, Albany, California, United States - DLSLW.R2 | ecosystem: Host-associated > Plants > Phyllosphere > Unclassified | place: USA... | reverse complement strand
AGCCAGCGGGAAGGTCGCTAATATCTGCCCCCATTGGAAGGATGGCTGAGTGGTTTAAGGCAGCGGTCTTGAAAACCGTCGAGTGTAATAGCTCCTAGAGTTCGAATCTCTATCCTTCCGCCAAATTAGAACCCCAAGCTTATAATGAGCTTGGGGTTTTTGCTTTTCAGTACTACCAACAATCTGCAAACCCACCTCCTATACGGCCTCAAGCGTGATTAAATCGACCATGATGAGAAGGGCGAGTGCGAGCTGGTGTGTGTCGCTTTTATAGCTGAAAGTTACTCGGATGCGAACGCAGCCACTTTATCCTGGGCATTGAGATACCATGAGTCGCGGTATAATGCTTCCGTTGAGACAGTGACTTTTTAAACGATGGACGTCGTTGGTGGTGGGCGCGATGAGTGTTCAACACTCAATATTATATTTTATAAATGATAGTTAGGATGGTGTTGGACAGTATTAAAAAATGGAGATAATTTATTTTAATGTTAATGCGTTATTTTATATTTTGTTATGAGCGTGTTTTTATACTAAATGTTGTTTATGGCCTTTGATATTATGGCTAATAACATCGATAGTTTTTCTTTTTTGGCTGATAGATAGAAAATTTCTCTAGGAATGCAGCAGCTAAAACCTTCAACATCTATAAACTCAATATTATGATCTCTATCGATAAATGGCGATCTCTCTATCGTTTTAGATACAAAACTTACCGCAAGATTTTTTTTCACTAATTCGATCGTCTGCGTTATTTCTGAAGTTGAAATCAGCGATGAGTTTATGCCATGTTCATTTCTAAATTGATGCATCCCCTTGAAATAGGGAGAAGTAGATGTATGCCTTAACTGTGCCCACGTAGCCTTAGACAGGACGGTATCTACGCTGTTTTTGTACTTATTAAGTAGCTCTTTGCCAGCCATCAACATCAGTCTATCGCTTTGCAGTTGAGATGACTCAATATTTGCATAAGAACCCAAAGGCTCTCCATTGTGGATGTAAAAATCAATATTTTCATTGTGCAAATTATAGGGGATATCGGAGTCGATATTTATAATTTGAATATTATAATTATATTGCGTTAGTAAATTATCTAAAGCTGAGCAAAGTCCCCAAAAATAGTAGTTATTAATGCCGATTTTTATTACTGGGTTACGTGTTAAATTATTTCCACGAATGATCTCATTCTCTAATTTAACCAGTTCCTCATACTTTGGCAAAAGTTCTGTATATAAACAGTTTCCCTTGCTAGTTAATTTTAAACCATCGTTACTTCTGGTGAATAGTTCATACCCCAATTGTTCCTCGAGATTATTAATGGACTTCCCAAGCGGAGATGGCGTGATAAATAGCCGTTTTGCTGCTTTTTTAAAGGAAAGTTCTTGTGCAGTAATTATGAATAAATTTAGGTTTTTTGACAAAACAAACATGAGTATATAAACCATCCGATAAATAGTTAAGTTTCTTGCCGAAAATTATAGATATGAAAATTTTATTTTTTGCTGCAAACCTCATGATTAGTAACTTAGGTTAATAATACCTAGCAAAATTATATTTGCAACTAATTTGAAATAAACATTAGTTATTATTGATAGAGATGTTTTTAATGCATGTAAAGAAAACATTCCAGTTATTTAATTATTTTGGCTCTATTTTTTGATAATGATTTTTAACTCTTGTTGTGGTGTTAATTTATTGAATATATAAATAGCGGGAAAAATTTTGATATTGTCATAATAATAAAATTCATTAACACAAGATCAGTTATCCAGAGTGCAGTAAAATGATAAAATATTGTAATTAACTGAAATTGTTGCGTTTTATATGAATTCACCAAGTCTAATGATCATAAAAAACACAATGATCGTGTTTTTTATCAATCACGTGGCACTTTGAATGAATTTTTTTCTCAGAAAGTTGCCGCTATGTTTAATATGCTATTGAGCCTTAACTGCATTAAAAGAATATCATTATATGAATATACATAGTGTTATGTTTATATGGCAGTTTGTTCGCTTCGTTTTCGATTAACTGAATTAACATTTGCAGTACAACTTTCCATAAATAAAATCGATCGAATTATGTTTCTCATTTGTTACTGGTGATGGTGCGCTGGTAGACCTGCACATACAGGTCTATTTAGATTAGATAATTAATTTTATTTCTGGTTAACCTGCGCGTACAGGTTATTTAGTATTCCTTTCTAATATTAATTTTACTTATAATGAAAAATAAATAATAAGATAAAATGATAGTGGAACTACATGTCTAGCGCAATGCGTGACTGCATAGGAGTGGAAGGGATTCAGCAACGGTGGAATAAGTATTAAATGAAGGTGGCTCGATCATCGAGCCAATGTATTTGTAATAAAAAGAGGCTACTGACTGAGAGAGTTTGCTGATAGTGTTTCAACTGCCATTAAAATGGCAGATTTGTAGAGGGCACTGCTCCCGATGCCGGCTGCACTAAAAATAACTCCTTTCTGATTGTTTGTTACCGTAACAGATGGTGCGCTAACGCTTGCTGAACTGACATTTGACTCTACCGTTAAAGGAATAAAATCAGAGCTGAACTCATTGAAGGAAACCCCATTATCATCGGTTTTCCACGCGATAATAAATCTTATATCAGAGATATCCGCCGTTGTGCATGTGAAGGACTCAATGACGGGAAAGCTTGTTTTGTGGTTCGCGAGATTGAGTTCTAATCGTTCAGCGCCTACTTTCGCCATCATTTTCTTGCCAGGAAAATAGGAAATACTATCGCCATACACATCACTGTACAAAACTGTCGCTTCTTCATCCACAGCGTATTCGAGGGTATAGACTATCTTGAGTTTTTTATTAAAAGAGTCGTAGGCGGTGGTGAATTTTTTGATGTCTGTCGTTTGGTACTCGAGAAGCTTTGTTTGAGTAATTTTGCTATTAGAGCAGGTACACTCATAGAAACCCACCGAATGATCGTCGATATTAACAGAGATAATATCGTTGCCTTCGGCCTGAGTTAAGCACAGATTGAGTCTTGTCGATGTGTGTAAATTGAGGTCGTCGGCAAAAAATTCGGCGTCTACAGTATCCTCTAGTTCAGAGATGTAGGATGTATCCTTGAACGTGTTAGCTGCCTCATCAAAGCTTAAATACTGCATTTGGATAGATTTATTAAGCATTGAAAACCAAGTGACGAAAAAGAGCCCGTTAGCATGGTTATAGATGATCCGTGGAGCAACATTGACTCCAGCACTATTACTGATTTTTTGTGCAGCTTGCTGAGCCTGCAAAGTTCCATTAGCACTCAAACTAAAATAGCGGATGAAAATATTCTTTTCATTTTCATCTGTTTGCTCATCCCATACGGCTACAAAACTGTCAGTTGCTGAGATACGGGTTAGGCATACATTCGATTGAGCATTTTCGCTGTTATTTGATAGCCGAAATGGTTGCGGCATTATACCGGTATTAGTTACAATTTTGCCAAACGCGGTAAAATCTGTTGAATCATTTCCGCTGATATACCCGATAACTAGATGGTTAGATTTATCAGTATTAATGGAAGAGTAGAGCGTATCTTCATTGATAGTATCAACAAGACGATAGCACCCATTTACAAAATGGCTTTTCATATCTGACCTATTTTATTAGGTAACAGGCAGCGCTATCGCTGCCTGCTATTCACTTTATAGTTAACCGTAAAGCTAACCTTTAACGCTAATACCAATGAGTTATTCTACTGCAAGCAGTATGGCTTGAGATGTTAGTGTTTCACCGTCAAGAGCTAATGCATTAAATAAGTAGCAAGTCTGGTTCTCAGTAATAACAATACGGACGTTATCGCTATTTGTATCTCCGCTATTCAATACGCCTTCAGCACCTACAGGAATAAAGCTTCTAGAGACTTTAATCGTATGCACAGATGATTTCGCACATTCCCAAGCGATGACATATTGACGGTCTTTTTGATCAGATAAATGCGGTGTACGTTTGATGAATGGGCGACGACCAAGGAATGTAGACTGGTTAATTTTGATCGCGGCACGCGGCTGTACGGGATAGTCGCTACGCATACGAGTTGGGAAATACTGAATGGTATCACCATAAATGTCACCGCTATCGCTAGTGGTGAAAACCATCTTAACAGTGGTGGTCTGATCGTCGAAAGCCATATGGAATTTGCTGATGCTGCTTGCCTGATACTCAGGCATAGCATTTTGTGATACTTGGTTATTAGCAAAACCAAACTCGAAGAAGGCGAGGGTAGTCCCATCTACAGTAAACGCACCAATAATTTTGTCTGCAGCATTAACCAAACAAGCGTTCGTATTTACGGATTCGTTCAGGTTGAAAGTTGCACTAAAGAAGTTCTCACTGACTGCAGCATCAAGTGTGCTCAGATAGCCTTTTTGGGTAAATTGACTAGTTGTGTTATCCCAATCATAAAAGCCCATCTTCATCTCTTTATCTAATACTGCTGCCCAGGTTACGAAGAAGAGATCTAGTGGCTTGTTGTAAACAATGCGTGGGGCCATGTAATCGCCATTGCTTTGGCTAATAACCTGTGAAGACCCTTTAGGAATAATGTTACCTTCAGCACCAACGGTAAAACGGCGCATGCAAATTTGATATTTTTGGGTGGCAGATGTTGCACTGCTGGCCCAAACGGCAACAAAATCATCAGTACCCTCGACAGGTGCTAAATCCGCGTCAATCTGGTTATAGTCGGTAACATCAGGAATAAATACTGGCTGAGGCATCGCCCCATCTTTTGTAATTACTTTCGCATAGACTGACTTGTAGTCTTTATTTCGCATAGACACATAGCTGCTAACTAAATGTTTACTGTTAGCTGTTAAAATTGTTGAACAGGTAGAATCTGTGCTATTGGTGTCAACGAAAGTATGTAAACCGGCTGGGAAATTAGTGTTCATACATGGTCCTTTAATTGTTTGTTTAATATTTTCAAAATATTGCCATGGCGTGCATGGTAATGGATTACACCCAGCGGAGTATTCTCCCGTGAGCGTGATAGTAATGTCTTGGTTACAATGGCCTGCAGGAATAATGATGGTTGCAACACCATTCCATAGCTGACTATTGCTGTCATAAGACATGGACAATTTATGTATATTTTGGTCTGTGCTTAATGTCGCATTGAGTGACATGCACTCGTTGTTCCAATATTTAGCATCAACCGTGATAGTGACCTCTGCGTTGTTCGCAGAACTTGTTACATCTATTACTGATACTGATGTATCAACATTAATCAGCTGCACTTCTGCAGTAGAGATCGTTTTTGACCCATCCCACGTTGAATTTGGCAATGTTGGCTTTATAACTAAGGTATATGTTCGGTTGCCGTACTGATTAATAATATTTCTTAGTAGATCAATATTTTGATCCGCAGTAATTGTGACAGTTATTTTAGTTCTGTCTTTCGTTACAGGGGGCGGGTTAACGATGTTGCTATTCCCAACCAGTAACTCAGCTCCATCAACGGGGTTGATAATGTAAGCGTTAATATCCATGTCTAGCGCTTCACTGCCGTCAAAAAAATAATCTATTTCGGCAGTAAGTACTAGAGTGCCGTCAGCATACACCTGCTTACATGGCTCTAGAATAACGCTATTAAGAATGATCATTTTTTGTCATTGTCTTTGAATAGTAAAATGAAGTGCCGTAATCTTCAAAAATACGGTTATCAATTTGAGCACTCATAATCAGTGCTTTGGTACTCATATCGTAGGCCGTTTTAATATTGGCTGGATTAGACAAATCAAGAATTTCTTCAGGTGATAATATAAGCAAATTTTTATCTACGTGAATGATGTATGGGTTTGTGCCTTCCCATGTTACGGCATAATTTTCATCGTATTTCTCGATGTAAGGTCGATTGTAAGTGCCCTGTGTCTGGTTAATAACGACGTTGTTTTCGGCGAAGCCATTATTTCCATTAGGGTCTAGTGACTGTGCAGCCAGATAAATATCACCTGAATCAGTATTGGCATAGGTGACAAAGATCATTTTTTCTTCTTTATCGAGATATGCTTCATGGAAGCCAATATTGTCATAACCAAAGTCAAATAGGCGCAGGTGTGAGATGGCCTTATCTTGATATGTCAGGAGGATAGTGTTGATTGAGCCAGTTTGGACTTTGTATTGTAGGTAAAAAGTATTGTCTCCTCCGTCAACGATTGTCATGTTAGCAATCTTATTGCGTTTTGAACTAAGGTAGGAATCGCTGATTTTCGATGTAACAATAATCGGAGAGGCTACCAGAGAAAAATCACTTAAACGATACTGTGAGATAGTTACTTGTTCGGTTGAACATTCTACTTTTGCGACAAATAAGAACTCTTCGCAAATAAAGCTCAAAGGTAAAATAGCCGCATTGTTGGTATCAATAGCTTCAATTTCATGTGCACGTACAACCTGCAAACGGTCATTAATTTCTGCATAGTGCAATGATGTAAAACCAAAGGCGTGCGCTTCAATCCAGGTCAGCGCAAGATTAAGGCCTTTTGTGTTAATTGAAATCTTCACATCAGTAATAGTGGCATTGCTCGTCGCGATAGTGGCTTGTTCAAAACCAGACTGCACAATAATTTCTGTCTTAAATGGAAATAAAGTCACTTCAGTGTGGATAGAATAATTCTTGTTTCGGTGCATTGTTAAACATTCATTTTTATATCTGTTCATTTAAAACGACCTCGTGGTTAGTTGTTGGATAACACCATAACCCTTTTGAGTGAGTAGTTAAATTGCAATTAGTGGATGTTTAATGGCAATAAATGACACCCCTCTATTCTTAAACTCTAAGTTTCATTTCTCTCTCCTTTGTCTAGATAGAGATAGCTTTACTCTATTCATTTTTACGTGATATTAATCTTTATGTGATTATTCCTAATCCTGTAATGACGGCTGTGTAGCAGGCTTTTCCTGCTATTGGTAACAAGCATTGTTATGAATTTGATGGTTTGCTTAACTATTATTGTTGTTAGTTTTTAAAAGGAATAATCATCTGGCGTTGAGTTGTTTAATCGTAAAGTAAGTCGCGTAACTGCTTTTTCCTAGCACAAGAAACTGCAATGTGATCTTTTATGTCGTGCTTTGTGTTGTAAATCATCCAATGTCTTATTTATTTCAATATATAAAATCGAAAACATTACCTTTTAGTAAAATTGGTTTTATTGGTGAGAGGGGAGGGATAATATATTTGGGAACACAGCAGGGTGACATTATTTGGAGAGTGTTTTCTCTATATCTTCTGCGCGGCAGATAATAAAAAACGTATTGCTCATTACTATGAGATTACCAAGGCTCTTTGTTATTGGGGCGGGTTGTCATATTTTCTGCTTGGAATTTATGTGCTGTTTTCCTTGTTAGTGTTGTTCTCAAATTTTAAATATAACTTTAGGGCTTAAAATGAAACTTAATAAATTAGTTACAGTGGTATCTTTGGTGATGATGGCAGGGGCTGCAAATGCAGCAATTACTGGTGCTCCGGGTGGGCAAGGTAAAGTAAACTTCAACGGTCAAATTGTTGATGCACCATGTACTATTAAAAATGACTCGACTAACCAGACTGTTGAAATGGGCGCGGTTACCATGAGCACGCTGGAAGCCGGTCGTTCAGCGCTTATTCCTTTTGAATTGCATTTAGAATCTTGCGAGCTGAAAGTTGATGGTTCTGCATATAAAGCAGCTATCGTTTTTGATGGTGTGCGTGCAGTAGCAGGTCAGGATGATCTGCTACTGCTGAGCGGCACTGCAAAAGGTGCTGGCTTAGGGATCATTGGTAAAAGTGGTAATGATTTAGTGCTGGGTGATGAAGCCGATCTTGGCGATATGCTTAAAGGTGATAATACTCTGAGCTTCACTGCTTATTTGCAGAAAACGGGGAACTCTGCTGCAGTCATTACTCCAGGTGCCTTCACCAGCATTGCGAATTTCACAATGACTTATAACTAATTATTTCGATTAGTGATGAGAATAGGGGAATTAATTTCCCCTATGTGCGCGATGGCATTTTTATTGTGAGAAGGGTATTGCGTATGTTTTGGTTAAAAATAGTGCTGCGTGATTTTGCGCTATGCGCCATAGCGATAATGCCATTTTCTGTATTTGCAAACAATCTTGTAGAGCATGGACGAGTCAATATGAATGGGTCAATAGTCGCAAGTGCTTGTGCACTAGCAGTTGACAGTATTGACCAGAATATTGATTTGGGATCTTTACCCATAGGCATTATTGCTCGAGATGGCCAGGGGCCTGAAAAACCATTTCATTTAAGTTTAGAAGGATGTGAAATATTCAGCCCTGGATCTTGGTCATTTAACAGTGTTCGCGTGACCTTTGATGGATTGCACGATGATGTACCACATCTTATTAAACTTATCGGAAACGCCCAAGGTGTTGGTCTACTCATTAAAGACGGTGAAGGGAATCATGTATTTCCCGGTAAGGCTTTAACGTCGCTGCCGCTTGAAAAAGGTGCCATGACGCTGAACTATACGCTATCACTTGAAAAAAATAATGAAAAATTATTGCCAGGAAGATATCGCGCAGGTATCCGCTTTAAAGTGGAGTATGAATAATTAGTGTTGCTTAAATATGGCTGAATCAACTGTTCAGAAAGCCAGCGAGCATGCGCATAACCTACAGTAGTGAATCTATTTTATAGACATATTTTATATTACGTAAGCAGTGCCTAATAACCTGTGTTTTAGTCTTATTGGATTAGTTTTTTTCCAAAATGGTGGGCTGTAAATACTTTGGCTTGTGATCTCTATTTACGTAATAAATTTTGCTGATGATGTGATCGGAAGTCATTTTCAAGTGCATATGTGATGTGGCTTGTGATGGCGATTTTGTGCTGGAGTATTAGTTATAATGAATACGAATTTGATATTTGCCGAGTCTAAGCTTGCTCTCAGCAAACTAAGTATCATTATTACAGTTGCATTGGTTTCTCTTTATTCCAATACGGTAGTCGCAGTTGAATTCAACACTGACGTTTTAGATTCGATTGATAAAGATAACATCGATTTTTCTCGTTTTTCGCAGGCTAACTACATTTTGCCTGGCACATATCGTATGGACGTTCGCTTAAATAGTCAGGCTCTTAATGAGTATGATGTGGTGTATTTACCACTGCCGAGTAATACAGAAACAAGCGTGCCGTGTATTCCTGCAAGTATGATTCGCGAGCTTGGTTTAAAGCCCAATGCGATGGATAAAATTACCTATTGGCAATCCAATACACAACAGCAATGTGCAGATATGTCTATGTTATCTGGGGCTTCTACACGAGGTGATTTAGGCACAAGCTCCTTGCAGCTGAATATTCCGCAAGCTTATCTGGAATATAGCGATCCCAACTGGACGCCTCCTTCTCGTTGGGACAACGGCGAGCCCGGCGTTCTGTTTGATTATAATCTCAACTCAAATTACACCAAGCCGCAAAATGGGCAACAGAGCCAAAATGTAAGTGTCAGCGGCACCGCTGGAGCGAATGCAGGTCCATGGCGTCTGCGCGGCGATTATCAAGGTAGCTACAATCACAGTAGCGCGGCAGGGCAGGCAACGACGCGAAACCTAGACTGGAGCCGAGTGTATCTGTTCCGCGCGTTGCCACAAATGCGTGCTGTTTTAACCATGGGTGAGAGTTATCTTGCATCCAGTTTGTTTGATTCATGGCGCTTTACCGGAGTTAGCCTGAATAGCGATGAGCGCATGTTGCCGCCTTCGCTACGTGGTTACGCACCTGAAGTGACAGGGATTGCTAAGACCAATGCCAAAGTTACAGTGAGCCAACAAGGACGCGTACTTTATGAAACGACGGTGCCATCGGGGCCATTTCGTATCCAGGATTTAAGCAGTGCAGTTAGCGGTAAGCTTGATGTGAAGGTTGAAGAGCAAGATGGCTCAGTGCAAACGTTTCAAGTAGATACGGCTACTATTCCATATCTAACTCGTCCGGGCCAGGTTCAGTACAAATTAGCATCGGGACGACCTTCAACGTACGACCATCATATTGATGGACCTGTATTTACCTCTGGTGAGTTTTCGTGGGGGGTAACGAATGGTTGGTCATTATATGGCGGTTCAATTCTTGCTGGCGATTATAACTCTGCCGCAATAGGGGTTGGCCGTGACCTTTATACATTGGGTGCATTATCAGCGGATGTAACGCAATCCTTTGCTCAACTCCCTAACCAAGTAAAAAAACAGGGTAAATCTTGGCGAGTGAGTTATTCCAAGCGCTTTGATAGCACCAATAGTGAAATTACTTTTGCAGGTTATCGTTTCTCCGAACGTAACTTTATGTCGATGGGAGAATATCTTGACGCGAAGTACCGTGACGGCAGTACAGGTAACAATAAAGAACTCTATACCATTACTGCCAGCAAAGGCTTTGATGATTTGCGCTTGAGTCTTTATGGATCTTATAGCCACCAGACTTATTGGAATCAGTCGGCTGACGATCGCTATAGCCTGGCTGCGAGTACGTATTTTGATTTAGGCCCACTGAAAAGCACATCACTGATGCTTTCGGCGACGCGTAGTCAATACGAAGGCAACAATGATGATGTTGTTTATCTGAGTATGAGCATTCCGTGGGGGTCAGCTTCAGTGAGCTATACCGGACAGTATAACGACAAAACCTATACGCAATCCGCGAGTTATTACGATCGCATAGACAACAATAATAATTATCGTCTTTCAGCGGGGAACTCAATGGGTGGCGTGAATGGTACGAGTACACAAGGGAGCGGCTATTTTACCCACCATGGTGATGCAGCAGAAATAACGGCGAATGCTAGCTATAGCCAAAATAATTATACCTCTCTTGGCTTATCCCTTCAGGGAGGACTGACTGCGACGGCGAAAGGCGCGGCGCTCCATGCGGGCGGCGGGAACGGTTCAACGCGTTTGATGGTTGATACCGGCAAAGTTTCCGGTGTTCCGGTCAATAACGGTCGCGTTCATACCAATATTTTTGGTCTTGGGGTTATCGCTGATGTCGGGAGTTTTTACCGAAACACAACCAGTTTAGATCTCACTACGATGCCAGATGATATTGAGGCAAAGCAGTCCGTGGTTGAGGCTTCCCTCACCGACGGTGCCATCGGCTATCGCAAATTTTCTGTTGTTCAAGGTGCGAAAGCGATGGTGGTTTTGGCGATGGAAGATGGTCGTCACCCTCCTTTTGGGGCGAGCGTTTTTAGCCGAGAAGGGCGTGAAATCGCAGTGGTGGCGGATAGTGGTCAAGCATGGTTGACCGGTTTACAAGCAGGTGAAACGTTAGATGTGAAATGGGATGGCCAGACACAGTGCCAAGTCACGCTGCCAAAAAAATTGGACACGATGTCTAGCCTGTTACTGCCGTGCCAAGCCGTAGATAAAAATGAAAAAGTGGAGAATTAAAAGAGTATCAAACGAGATGATCTTCCTTGGTATAGAGACAGCAATAAGAAAATCAAAATTACTAATGATAACGAATGAGTACCTGTGTACTCGTGGTGAAATTACAGGCTAATTGCCTAGCCTGCTCAAATTCAAAAAAAGAGTAATGAAGCATGAAAATAATGTATAGCGTAGCACTCGGTGGAGCTTTAATGTTGAGCGTTCAAACAGTTCAAGCCGCGATAGCATTAGATCGTACCCGTGCGATTCTTGATGGAGGCCAAAAAGCAATTGCTCTAACTATCCGTAACGACAATCCGCATTTGCCTTATTTGGCTCAAGCATGGCTGGAGGATCTGGAAGGTCATCGTATAACTGGCCCATTGATTGCTGTCCCCCCGGTCCAGCGAGTAGAACCGGCAACAAAAAGCCAAATTAGCATCAGCAGTTTGCCGAGCGCCAAATCGTTACCGCAGGATCGTGAATCCGCGTTTTATTTCAATGTGCGAGAGATACCACCGCGCAGCGACAAGCCGAATGTTATGCAGGTGGCGCTGCAAACTAAGATTAAAGTATTTTATCGACCTAGCAGCATAACGCCAAAATCAGGGGATGTTTGGCAAGATAAGCTGGTGCTTACTAAGTTAAGTAGTGGCTACCAAGTTGAAAATCCGACACCGTTTTACGTAACGGTTATTGGATTATCTGGTTCACCGAAAGGATTAGTCAAAGATTTTAAAGCGGTGATGATTGCCCCTAAGTCGACGGTGAAAGTTCAGGCACACCATTATGATTCTCCTTATATGACGTATATCAACGATTATGGTGGACGACCAACGTTGAAATTTCGATGCCAAGGGGATGTTTGCCACGCTGAACCGCATCAAGAATAGCTACGATTATTAACGACCGAGAATGGCCAATAGCGCTTGGTGTTACCCTCAAAATTAAATATGAGCATGAACCAAGGATACGATAATGGGATGGAAATATAATCATTCCGGTTTAAGAATAGGATTCCTGCTGTGTACTTTAGCCTGTGGCTTTAATAATCAACTCGTTCAAGCAAAAATTTCTGCGCCGATTGATGGTTGGGATGTGGAAGGAATGCATGGCGAGATTGAGGTTAGCGGCGAATTAACCGACTCACCTTGCCACCTCAGTATGGAATCAGAGGAGCAGACCGTTAATTTGGGTACTATCCCACGATATCGTTTAGATAAAATAGGCGATCGTGGGCCTGGAGTTGCCGTTCATATTCAACTTAAAGACTGTGGCATGGTATCGAATCATGTGCAAGACGATGAGCATGATGAGACGTTATATAGCCTACCTGATCAACAGGTGGCATTTATGACAATTAATGGCAATGAGGCTGATAGTAATCTGCATTTATTACAGGTAAAAGGGGAAGCGAAAGGCGTGGCACTTAGGCTTGAAGATAGCAAGCATCGGCAATTGTTAGTGGGTGATCATAGCCGCGGGCAGATTATGTCGCAGGGAAATACCGATATGGTGTTATACGCAATGCTTGAGCGAACGGATAAACCGTTAAAAGAAGGCAAGTTCAATGTATTGATGAACTTTACACTGGGCTACCATTAATATTCTAAGGAGTGGCCCTTATGAAAATAAGCACAAGTTTTTTTTCTGCGATAATGATATTTAATTTATCGCTAACGCCTTTCTTCGTAAATGCTAAAGAGGGAGACACCGCTGTCGTAGAAGTGAAGGGTGAGATCTTTGTGCAACCGCCTTGCCATATAAATAATGACAAAGACATAAAGTATGAGTTTGGCCAGGTTGTTGTGAGCGATGTGGGAACTGATAAAACGAAAATATCTCATGATTTAAAATTCGTTTGTGATTATTCACCGACGGCACAGCTATTTTTAACGGTAACGAGCCCAAATGTGATTACTTCTATTACGAATGCGATAGCTGTTAATGATTCTGGCTTAGGTATTGCGTTTTTTAATGCGAGTTACAATGATACCGAGGTGGATATAAATGCGCCTATCAAAATAACTGATGGCACCATCATGTCATTAACGGCTCAATTGATAAATTATAAACCGGGCTCAGAGTTGAAAACGGGTACTTTCACAGCTAGTGCTATTCTTGAAACGAGCTTTCCATAAAATTTAGAGGTGTTCTTGTGAATAATAGATTAAGACCTCAAATTATTTTCAGTCAGCAAGTGCTAATGTGCTTCATCGTTTTTATATTTAGTTCATCGGCCAGTGCCATTACTGCATCATTTACCGGAGAATTAATTGAGATCCCGTGCACATTTAGCAATAGCGCAGATCTTAATTTCGATTTTAAGGACGTTGTTGCTCAGGAGATTGATGGAACTAATCATGCGGTTGAACAACGGGTAGAAGTGAGTTGTTATGCTACGGCCACTCTGCCTTCACAGTTACTCTCGTTAACTATTAACGGCGCGCACCTTGCTGGCGCAGCAGACAACATCGTTGATAGCGGCCTGCCCAATATGGGCATCGCCTTGACGGATAGTATAACGGGTAACGCATTCCCTTTAGGGCAGCCGATAAAAGATATAGGTGTTGCAGGCGCCAGCTCAATGAGCTTTATGTTAAAAGCAACCTTAATAAATAAATCGCCGAATAATAACACACTAGATGTTGGAGATTTTTCGACGGATCTAGTGCTAAGTGCAAAATATGAGTAAGGATATGAGAAGGAAAATCTGATGCCGGCCGTAAAAATAATATTTCTAGTGATGCTTTATTGTTTGTTAATGGAGACCACTCAAGCGGGGAGCACCAAAGCGCACCTGCATGGAAAAATAATTTCTGTGCCCTGTTATATTAACAATAAAACCGCATTGGATTTTGACTTTCAGCGGATGGGGATCAAGCGTATTGACGGTATCCGCTATGCAGTGAGTTTAGATATCCCGATTCAATGTGATAAGGATATTAATGCGCGACTGTTTTTGAAAATTGGCAGCCAAGCGGTTAGTGCGACTCAAACTCATGTAATAAAAACGGATGTTGATAATCTGAATATTGCACTCTTTGATGAACATCAAAATAAAGAACTGCCGCTGAATACTGAGATTGAAATCGATAAAACACAGACTTTCCGTATCAAAGCAGTGCCTGTTAAAGAAGATCCAAATAAAACGTTGGAGGCTAAACCATTTACCGTCATGGCGACAATGGTTGCATACTATGAATAATTTAATATACCAACGGTTATCACAATCGATTCTGAGTGTGATTTTAATTACGACAGCGGCATTAAATGCATCAAGTGTTCGGGCGAACAATGATTTATCATTCATTGGCAAAATAACTCACCGATCCGCAGAGTCTGATGCATCACCTGTGAATGCGATATTTCATGGAGAACTTGTAGAGGATCCTTGCGTTGTTTCTACCGAGAGTGAAACACAGGACATAGAGTTTGGCCAGCGTGAGAAAACATTTTTTTATATACACTCTGATAATCCAGTAACGACACCAATAGCGTTTAATCTCGTTCTAAAAGAGTGTGACCTCACATTAGGGAAAAAGGTAAAAGTATCGCTTATTGGCGATGATGATTCAGAAGACCCTGGCTACTTACGTATAAAGGGCCAGGCGGAAGGGGTCGCAATTGGCTTAGCTTCGACCCAAGATGGCACCGTGGTTGAAATGCCGATTAATACGGGCATTACATACTTTCTGCACGATCAGAGTGACAACATCTTAACGTTTCAAGCGTATTTAAAAGGTAATCCTAAACGCATTGAAAAAAGAACAATAGTCGAGGGTGACTTCACTGCTATCGCTGAGTTTCAGCTGGAGTACGATTGAAGATGAAAAATATTAAAACAATAAGCAGGGCATTTGTTCTGTTTTTGGGATTAGCGAGTCTAGATATAAGTGCTACCAGCTTCAAATGGCCAGTTATCGAAAGTGCAGATGTGACCATAACGGGCAATGATTCAGCAACCTATGTACTTCATCTCGGCTATCCAACGATACCTGACAATTCAACATTAGATCAAATTCCTACTCCATGCATCAATGATTCATGCGTGTTTATTGTTACGCATCGACACAACGATGGCGCGGGTAAGATTACCGCAAATACGAGTGATATCCCTTCTTCATTAACGAGTGAATGGAAGAGGGGGAGTTCGTGGCGAAAGATTTTAAAGGATACAACAAATTACGGTATGACGGCGTTTACGGTAAATCATTTTGGAGGTGTGAATGGTCAGGAATGTGTTGATGCAGCATTAGCTCCCAGAGCTTATCAAGGGACTTCTGGCGTATCGCATCTCTGGACTGAGTGGCAGACCGATCGTGCTACACCACCTAATTTTGCCGTGAGCTGTTTGGGGTTGCCACCGATTAATCAGTGGTGTGCTCTACACGATCCATTAATTACGTTTGATTTCGGAACGCTAGAACTGGCAGATGCTGAAAACAAGACGCTAAAGAAAAACATTGGGGTAGATTGTTCTGTAGCGGGCATGAAATATGTACTTAAACTTCGAGGCTTAGATTTTATAGCTCTCGATAATGGGATGAATGCCAAGTTCACCGCAGATGGAAAACCATTAGGTGAAACATTAGAAGGCACGGTAGAAAGCAATATAGTTGCCTTAGAGGCAACATTAACCGGCACTCCCCCACAGAGCGGCGGTGTATTTTCTGGGACCAGTATATTGTCTGTGAGCTATCCCTAAAACTAACTTTATAAGCGTTAGATATACTGTTTGTTAATTTCTTTGTAAAAATAGATAACCTATTTTATCTGTCACTGAATGGGTGAGGTTATGAGTTACAATTACAACAATGTTATATGTGCATTTTTATTAACGGTGTTCACGTATAAAACTGAGGCTGCATTATCCCTTGACCGCACACGGATTATATTTAATCAAGGAGACAAAGCGGTTAGCCTACGAGTGAAAAATCAGAATACCAATTCTCCTTATTTAGCACAGTCGTGGATAGAGGATGGCTCAGGGAAAAAAGTGAATGCGCCATTTGTTTCTCTTCCTCCAATTCAGCGTATTGAGGCGAGCAGTGAATCGCATGTACGGCTGCAGTTTTCTGAAGTGCCTGCGGGGCTACCAATAGATAAAGAGAGCCTTTTCTATTTTTACTTCAGAGAAATTCCACCTAAAACAAATAAACCTAACACGATAATGTTAGCGGTAGAGAGTAAGCTTAAAGTTTTTTATCGCCCTAAGTCTATTGTTGTAGATAAGATGAAGGAAACTTTGCCTGGCTTAGAAACCATTACGCTTAATAAAAAAAATAACAAATATGAAATTAACAATACTACACCTTACTACTTGACTATTGTTGAGGCTAGGGAAGACCAAAGTGCTAAATCAATATCATTTGAATCAGTGATGTATCCGCCAAAATCAAAAGGATACCTACCGGATAAAATTAATGTTGCTGGTGAAAAATTATCGCTATTTTTTGTTACCGATTATGGTGAACAGAGGGCGCTAAACTTTGTGTGTAAAAACTCTCTCTGTCACATTACGGATATAGCAAAGATAGCGCCCACGAAAAGCGCATAGAATTTAAAATGATGCTATATCACTCATTTGAGTTTTTCTACCTGCCAATGAAATGAATATGTAATTGACCTGCGTAGGCATTGCTTATTGGAACGGTTGTTTTTGTAGGGTAAAAATATGTTTAAAATAAAAATAAATCAAATGTTGGTTTTTTTAATTTTATTTTATTTAGTGTGCATCATGCATATCCGCTTTCCTTCTCAAGGGGGAAGTGGACTGCTATTGCCGAGTAATCAAATTACGTGGGCGGTAATGGCAACGCTAGTGCTAATGATATGTCTTTCTCGGCTCTCTTATTCTTATTTATATGTAACACCACTAAGTTATACATTATGTACTGCAACTGTGTTAATGGGGATTCCGCTGTTCTATACGTCGGAACGCTGGTTGGCAAGTGGCTTTACTCAGTGGCTTGGTCTTGCTGCAGGGTTGATATTCTACTTTTCAATTCTGCAAGTAAAACTGAGCATCTTACATCAGCGTATCGTGCTATTTGGTCTCTCTGCTGCGGCATTTATCCAAGCTGTAATGGGTATTGCATATTTGTTTATTATTTTACCTCAGCCGGGTGAGTGGTTTCATTATGGGGCTGAAGTCAGTGGTGTTCTCGCTCAGAAAAATATTACGGCAACGTTCTTGAATATTGGATTAGGCGCTTCTCTTTTACTATGGCTAGAGTCTACCGATACTCAAAAGCGGCATAACGCAAAATCGTCTTCTAAGATGTTATCCATTTTGTTGCTGGGATATCGCGTTTTTACTCATGCAGGGCTAATAGCTGTTCCATTTATGCTGGTATTTTTGCAATCTCGTATCGGTGTTATTAATGGCATTGTCATTGTTTGTGGATTCGGGATTTTGTATGGACGCTCTTATTCGCGTCGTTATTTGCGTGCATTAATATGGATATTTTCGGGGGGTACTCTAGCTAATTTATTGATTTGGCTCTCTCCAGCGGCAAGTTTAGATCTGCTTCACGAAAGCTCAACGAGCTACCGCTTGCAGATGCTAGGTGAAACACTCAATATGATTTTCGCTCATCCGTTTAAAGGATGGGGGTTAGGTAGTTTTAGCTATGAATATGCGCATTTTCTTATTCGATCGGGAATCACATCATTAGAGTCAGTCGTCATTAATCATCCCCACAATGAAATTTTATTCGGTTGGGCCGAAGGAGGGATGGTTACGCTTATTGCCTACGGTATTATAATATTTGCAGGATGGAGGCTATGGCAACAAAGTGCTTTACGTGACAGGAACCATCGCTCTTTTCATTGTCGTGGGCTGTGGTTATTGTTGCTTCCTTTGTTATTGCATTCTTTAGTTGAATATCCATTTTATCTTTCTGCTGTACTCTGGATGATTTTTTTACTATTGCTCGCCTTATGTGACCAAGGGCGCTGTAGTCATGTTGACGAGAAAGACATAAAAAAAAATGAGGCTACACCTTATAAAATTAAGTATCAAAATTCTACGATATCGTTGTGGTCCCTGCGTATAGGAACACTGGGAGTAGGGGTAGTTGCAGGTTTAGCCGTGTTATTTATGACTGCCGCGCTACAAAGCGGCCTATTTTTAACTATGTTTGAAAATGTGCAAATAACGCAATCGCCGCAAGATGTTTCACGAATCAATATAGAAAAAGTCTCTCAGGCGCTATTGAATCCATGGGTATTTAGAGAGCGACTTGAGTTTGATAGACAAGTGAATAACTTGATTAAATTTAATATGACTAAAAAATCATATTTGTTGTTTGATTATTTAGACTGGTCATCAAAATACCTAGAGCATGGTACTGATCCAAGTGTCTATAAAAGTCGCATGCTTATTTTATCTGCGATTGGGGAGCAGAGTGAAGTCGCGCGATTATCTACTGAGGTTCACTTTCTTTATCCAAAAGATAAGCGCTTTTCCCCTTAGTCTAAGGATAATTGATTATGAGTAAGTTAATAGAGTCAATGGATTTTCCTTTTGTGAATGATAACTGGCGTTTGCAGCCTATCATTAATGCGCAAAGTGGAGAGGTCTTTGGCTATGAAATGTTGACGCGTTTTTTGTCTCCTTCGCAAGCAGAAAGCTATTTTCGCCAAGCGACATCTGAAGACGTGATGATGTTATTTGAATCTCAACAGGAATGGGTTGGACAGCAAACACATTCACCTCATCGCTATTTTTGTAATTTGCCTGTTGAAATACTTAAAGATGCTGACTTATGTAGCAAGCTAATGGTTGATTTGGATGTTTTTCATTCAACTCAGGAGTGCGAATCGCCGGATGTTTTATTTAATCGCTGTGTTGTAGAACTGCAAGACCCAGAGGTAATTCCACAGCTTAATGATGGATCGCTACATCATTTAAATTCCCATTTAGCGGCATTGCGTGAACAGTCAGTATCAGTGTGGATTGATGATGTTACTCAAGCATTATTGCCATCGATGGAACATTTAGAAGGAGCGGTTGACGGCATAAAAATTGATAAAGAGACGTTTTGGCATTTGGCCGATTGTCCCTCAGAACTTAAGAGATTTATTGCTCGCTGCAAACAAATTTGTGCCCTGACATTAATTGAAGGAATTGAGACAGCTTTGCATTGCGAACAAGCCATTGAAGCCGGCGCTGATTTTCTCCAAGGATATTTCTGGCCAGAACTCAGCAGTCATAACAATAAGGTCGATGGATTAAGATTAGATGGGAGTGCATGATGAATAATGAGCCTATAGAACTTCAGGTGACTTTTGATGATGATAATCAGGTGTTTAGTGAGGGCCTGTGGCAACTATTAAAAGACATCTTTAATCAACAGCAGGGTAAGGTTCTTAATAGAAACTATGCTTTGCCCATGGATTCAGCACTACAATTCTCTGATATTTATGTGAGTAGTTTTAATGCTGGCGAAGAGTTGATTTGCCGACCTCAGATGAAATTACGTAAAGCAAAGAGTTTGTTGATTGCGGTGTGTAATGGTCTGAATGAACCCAAAATTAAAAGCTTACCCCACTGTTTGCGCGGATGTGTTTTTGTCCGTCGCACTGAGTCTATTGAAAGTATTCGAGATAAAATTGAGCATGCATGGGCGTTCTTGAATAATAAAAATTATGTAGCAGAAACTGAAGAAAAAATGTGTCTTTCTTGCTTCCCCGTTAGGCTAACGGATGTAGAAGAACGAGTGGTAACTTATTTTTATCGGGGTTTTTCTCTTGCTCAAATTGCCAATATTCGTGGAATGCATGTGAAAACGGTTAGCGCACATAAACGTGCGGTCATGAATAAACTTAATTTGTCCAGCAGTGCAGAACTCATTCACATTATGCACAATTGGGCTCCCAATATTGCGCAGAAAGATCTGCATGTAATGGATTTTCGTAAAAAAAAATTGCCCATCAGGAAAAAAGAAGTACAGCCTAATTCTAGGCTCCATACGGCTAGAGATATAGAGAACGTTGTAGAGAAATCGACGCCGATTAAAATCGCCAAACAAAATAAAAAAGAAACTGTTTTTAATATATTAAAGGAAATGTGTCATCCGCATTCGTCCACAAAGGGTAACAAGAATGAAGTCCTGCCTTTATCTGTGACGGAATGGCCTAAGACTCGAGACATTGCTGATGAATGTGATGACTCGGTATATGTAGCGAGATATTGGCTGACGCTGTTAGAAAAGGAAGGTCGTGTTCGGCGAGTTTGGGCTAGAGGTGTTCGTTGGGGCGTGTAGCCTTTTATTTCTTAACTTGGATTGCGGTAATCTTGGCTCTAGCAAGGAGTATCCTGTGAAGCGTCTGCTGAAGTTTTTGGGCTTTAAGTGGTGATATAACACGCATTTCTGATTAAGTATTCATCTTGTTGGCTTTTTTTAGAGCACTTGGCAAATAATCTTCTGATAATACTTGATTGTTTTTGCGCGGTTATACTATATTGCGCCCCAAGGAAACGGAGTGCTGCTCCGTTAGACTTGCCGACTTAGCTCAGTAGGTAGAGCAACTGACTTGTAATCAGTAGGTCACCAGTTCGATTCCGGTAGTCGGCACCATAATTCTGTAAAAAAGCCACCCAATGGGTGGCTTTTTTTCGTCTGCAATTTACACGATAGGGCGTTAAGCCAACGCAATAAGATGTTACGCACTTGATAGTTGCGAAAATGTTAAATCAGCATGCTGTTATTTGTGATCGGCATCATAGTTCAGGTGTTATCTCTTTGGCTTATACGCGGCCTGACGGGATAATTCGTGCAAGTTGTGGTGTTAAAGCATCAGTGAATAATAATTACGTTATGGAAGAGCCGTATGTGTATTTGTGATATCAGCGTTGAAGATACCTTTATACGTTTGCCGTTATCGCCAACGGCCGCATGGATGCTCGATCGTCAGGCAACCCGTTCTTTAGGCTGGCGTCGATTCCTGAAACCGAAACGTGATCAGAAGCTGATGAGCTGGCGTTTAACGCCGCTGAAAGATCGTTATGAAGTGCGGTTTTCGCCTAATCGGCAGCCAGAACTGTGGATGTTCAGTGCAGAAAATGCGATACGCAAGCGTCTGTAGTCGAGCGTACGTTTAAATGCCAAACCGCACCGTTCCATCGCTGTGGTTTGGCTGTGATTTTTAAATTTGTTCGATACAGCACTTTCCTTCCTTATATTCTCTCTTTTGATAACTTCTCTTCTTCTTCGCTGTAGGGCGCCAAGATTTCTTTCAAAACTTCCAGCCGTTGTTCCGGTGTGAGGTAGAACCCGCACGGTAATTTATAGGATGGACGCTCTTGCTGGTAGCTGGCTTTCAGCTCGTTTAAGTATCTATAAATCTGTTTCATATTTAACCTCCTATCGCTGATAAAGCCATCGTAGGATGTTTAAACATGAACTAAAACTGAACAAAACAAATTTATTGTTCATGTTTTATATTTATATGAAATTTAAATGATTTTTATAATAATTAATCATGATTTGGGGATTGGGTTAAGGACTCAAAGCCACTGGTGCGCCAAGGGATAACTTGTTTACAGCGGTATGTTCGTTATATAGTTCGCTATATAACATTATTTTAGCCTTCTATTATGAATCTCTCATTTCCTCAATTTAACCGTGCGATGGTTACTGGCCTATCATTGCTGCTTGTCTCTTTTTCATCCTTAGCTGACCGTACCATTACCGATCAACTAGGTCGTCAGGTAACGATTCCCGATCACGTTAATCGGGTGGTGGTTCTGCAACACCAAACGCTTAATTTATTGGTTCAGCTTGATGCCACCGATGATGTGGTGGGAATTCAATCGAGCTGGAAAAAGCAGCTTGGCCCTGAATTTGCCCGTTTTTCCTCTCGCTTATCCACGTTGCCAATGCCGGGCGATCTGACTCAGGTCAATATTGAAAGCCTGCTGGCAGAACATCCTCAGGTTGTTTTCGTGGCTAACTACGCACCGCAGGAAATGATCAACCAGATTGAGAAGGCGGGAATACCGGTGGTGGCGGTTTCTTTACGTCGTGATTCGCAAGGTGAGCAGGATAAACTGAATCCTAAGATGGGGAATGAAGAGCAGGCGTATAACTTGGGGCTTCAGGACGGCATTCGTCTTGTCGCAAAAGTGGTTAATCGCGAGCCGCAGGGTGAGGCACTGATTGATTACACCTTCGCTCAGCGTGGAAAAGTGGCTCAGCGCTTGAAGGATATACCTGAAAGCCAGCGAGTACGTGTCTATATGGCAAACCCTGATTTAACCACCTACGGTTCAGGAAAATACACGGGCCTAATGATGCAACATGCGGGCGCGATGAATGTCGCGGCAGCCAACATTAAGGGCTATAAGCAAGTTTCGATTGAACAGGTTTTGGCTTGGAACCCGCAGGTGATTTTTGTACAGGATCGCTATCCTGATGAGATTAATAAAATTCGCAACGATCCGGCATGGCAGGGCATTGATGCGGTGAAAAATCAGCGTATATATCTGATGCCCGAGTATGCCAAAGCGTGGGGATACCCAATGCCTGAAGCCTTAGCCATCGGGGAGCTTTGGATGGCTAAGAAACTCTATCCGGCTCGTTTCACCGATATTGATATCAATAAAGCCGCGAATGATTATTACCAACGTTTTTACCGTACTTCGTGGGTTCCTGCGCCACATGCTTCTGTTGAATAAACCACGTATTAATCTGCTACTGCCGATGGTGACACTGATTGTCGCCTTCTTTTCATTGGGAGTGGGACAATATTCAATCTCGCCGGTGAATATTTGGCATGCGCTAATGTCTCCTATGCAAACTCAAGATCTGGCGGGACAAATCATCTGGACGGTACGCATGCCGCGTATCTTAATGGCGTGCTGTGCGGGCGGGGCATTAGCGTTGTGCGGTGCCTGCTTGCAAGGTGTGTTTCATAATCCGTTGGTTGATCCGCATATTATCGGCGTGAGCTCCGGCGCCGCTTTCGGCGGCACGCTGGCAATTTTACTAGGTCTTTCACCACTGTGGTTGATGAGCTCGACCTTTGCCTTTGGTTTGTTGGCGCTGGTGTTGGTGTATGCAATAGCGTCAACGTTGGGTAATGAAAATCGTCTGATGCTGATCCTCTCCGGCATTATTCTCAGCGGCTTTTTCTCTGCGCTGGTGAGCCTGTTGCAATATATGGCGGATACCGAAGAAAAGCTGCCGAGCATTGTGTTCTGGCTGCTGGGGAGTTTTGCCACCGCCAATTGGCACAAGCTTTTGATGATGGTTATTCCGCTCGCGTTGGCGAGTTTTTTACTGTTTCGCCTGCGCTGGCGGATAAACATTTTGTCTCTTGGCGATGCGGATGCGCGCACGCTAGGTGTTTCCGTTGCGGGTTTACGGCGGTTGGTATTACTGTTTTGTGCACTGCTGGTTGCTGCTCAGGTTGCGGTGAGTGGGGGTATCGGCTGGATAGGGCTAGTAATCCCACATCTAGCGCGCTTATTAGTTGGCGCAGACCATCGGCGTTTACTTCCGGCTGCATTTTGGCTCGGCGGTGGTTTTATGGTTCTGGTTGATGATTTAGCGCGCACATTGAGCGCGGCTGAAATTCCGTTGGGGATTATTACCGCATTGATTGGGGCACCGCTGTTTGCCGTGCTGTTGATTCGATCTCGACGGAGGTCGTTCAGTGAATGAGATCGCGCTAAGCGTAAATGAGCTTGAATTTGGCCATAAGAACGCGTTATTTGACGCGCTGAGTTTTCATTGTCGCCGAGGCGAAGTGTCTGCCATTCTGGGCGCTAACGGGCGCGGAAAAACGTCGTTATTGAATACGCTATCTGGTGTTATCCCCCCTTTAGCGGGAGAAATATCACGCAGTGCGCCGATTGGATTTGTTGCTCAGTCGTTTTCATCCGCCTTTGCTTATCGGGTTATTGAGATCGTCTTAATGGGCAGAGTGAGTAATGTTGGCCTGCTACAACAGCCAACGGCCAAGGATGAAAGGATTGCCCGAGATGCGTTAGACACGCTAGGAATTGCGCATTTGGCCGATCACAGTTTTCAAACGTTATCCGGTGGGCAGCGCCAGTTGGTGATGATTGCCCGCGCCTTAACCACCGGTTGTGAGATGTTAATCCTTGATGAACCGACTTCAGCCTTGGATTTATACAATCAACAGGCAGTGTTACGCTTGATCCATCAATTAGCGAAACAGCGTCAGATCAGCGTACTGTTTACCACTCACGATCCTGCACATGCGCAGCTGGTGGCGCAAAAATGCCTTTTGTTGCTGGATAATCAGCGGTGGGCATATGGTGACAGCAAAGAAATGCTCACCGAGGATAATTTGCTCAAGGCCTATGGGGTAAGAGTGAAGCTGGCGGCGGTGGCGTCCGATGCTGAAGCCCAGCCGGTGCTTACCCCGATATTCGATCTTTCAGCGAATTAGCGTAGCGAAAATCCTGCGCTAACAAACTGTTGCTGAACATCGTTAGACAATAGATATTCTACCAGTGGCTGAGCAACGTCACTGTGCAGCGCCAACGCATAGGTGGCGAATATATTGTCAGCGTCGGGAATGGTGACCGCCGCAATATCGGCATCATGCTGCAGCCATTGCGCATAGTGTGAGTAACCGACGAAAACATCAGCCAGCCCTTGGCGAATCAACCATGCAGAAGCGATTTCCGTTGCAGGAACCTGTAAACTGCCTTTCCCGCCTACCAACTGTTTCGCATTCAATTTCAAATATTCGCCAGCGCCCGAGCGGTGGTGTTCGACACGATCGAAAAGCTGCCACGTGTAGTCGCCCGAAGGGTCGCAGCCAGGCGTCGAAGTGCCGACGATAATGCTCGGGTCGGTCAGTAAATCTAGCCAGTTTGTCGTTGGCGTTAATCTGGCTCGGTGGGTAGTTAAACACAGCTTGTTGCGCAGAAATGGCATTACGCTGTGTGCCAAGCCATGATCGAGTAGCGTTTGCGGATGTTCTTGGTTGGCTGAAGCAAACAGATCCCACTCAGCGCCGCTTTCAATCTGTTCACGTAGCAATCCGGCAGGGCCAAATTGTGCATTGATGTTCACATGATGCCGCTGGCTAAACTGAGACAAAATAGGCGTCAGCGCTTTACGCAAACTGCCTGCGGCTAACACGTTCAAAGAGGATTTATGTGTATTCACACCGATACCACGCTGATTATTTCAAATGATTCTGTAGGCTGATGCGGACGTTACGGCGTGGAGCGTGGGGTGTCAATGCAGGATGAAACATAATGACCACGCTGGCAGGGCACCAGCGTGGTGAAAGTGCGGAAATTAACGCGCTAACCAACCGCCATCGACGGCAATCGTGTAGCCATTGATGTAGTCTGACGCCGGTGATGCTAAGAATACCGCTGGGCCCATTAAATCTTCGGGCAATCCCCAGCGGCCTGCGGGAATTCGGTCCAAAATCTCTTCGCTACGCGCTTCATCAGCACGCAGCTGCTGCGTATTGTTAGTGGCCATGTAACCGGGAGCAATAGCGTTGACGTTAATCTGATGCTTAGCCCATTCGTTGGCCAGCAAACGGGTCACGCCCATCACCGCGCTTTTAGAGGCGGTATAAGAAGGCACGCGAATTCCGCCTTGGAAAGAGAGCATTGAGGCGATGTTGATGATCTTGCCGCCTTTGCCCTGAGCGATAAACTGACGAGCAACGGCCTGAGACATAAAGAACACGGTCTTAATGTTCAAATTCATCACGTCGTCCCAATCTTTTTCACTGAATTCCAGTGCATCCTGACGGCGGATAATACCTGCGTTATTCACCAGAATATCAATGTGTCCAAACTCACTGGCTGCGCGAGCGACCAGATCGGAAATAACCGACGTATCGCGCAAATCAGCGGTAAGGCTCAAAAAACGACGGCCTAGCGCAGTCACCTGTGCAATAGTTTCAGTGGGCTCAACGATGTTAATACCAATAATATCGCAGCCAGCCTGTGCTAAACCGACGGCCATTCCCTGACCAAGACCGGTATCACAGCCAGTGACTAGCGCAACTTTACCCTGCAATGAAAATGCATCAAGAATCATGTGTATATCCTTTGAGAGCGGCTGGCTATTGCGTTGCAGCCGCAGAAATGAGTGAGCTAAGGCTTAACGAATATCTTTAACGGCAACGTGGTCCATATCGTCGAAGACCTGATTTTCGCCAACCATTCCCCAAATAAAGGTATATGCCTTAGTGCCGACACCGGAATGAATGGACCAGCTTGGTGAAATGACGGCTTGTTCGTTGTGCAACACAATATGGCGGGTTTCTTGCGGCTGGCCCATCATGTGGAAAACGCAGGAGTCATCATCCATGTTGAAATAGAAATAGACTTCCATACGGCGCTCGTGGGTATGGCATGGCATGGTGTTCCACAAATTCCCTTCTTCCAACTCGGTCAGCCCCATTGAAAGCTGGCAGGTTTGCAGCACGTCAGGAACCATATATTTGTTAATGGTGCGGCGGTTACTGGTTTTCGCATCGCCGAGCGTTTGTGGTGAAGCCTCAGCTGGCGTGATTTTTTTTGTTGGATAGGTGGTGTGAGCGGGCGCACAGTTATAGTAGAACTTTGCGGGCTGACTGGCGTTTACGCTGGCGAAGAGAATATCACGAGCACCTTTACCGACGTACAGTGCTTCACGATGACCAATTTCATAGCATTCACCGTCAACGGTGATGGTTCCTGGCCCGCCGATGTTGATAACGCCGAGTTCACGGCGCTCTAAGAAATAGCTCACGCCGAGTTGTTTGCCCACTTCAGTACCGATAGTGACGTTTTTTTGCACCGGCATAACACCGCCAACGATGATGCGGTCAATATGGCTATACACCATGGTGTACTGATCGGCATCAAAAATGGTTTCAACTAAAAACTCGCGGCGTAGACCCTCAGTGTCGAGCTGCTTGGCATGATCGCTATGAATGCTTTGACGGACTTCCATCTTTCACCTCGTCGATATTCGTTTGAGTGTTTGATTGGCAGGAACAGTCAGGGGTTCTGCTCATGTCGATGCAGGCATGTTAGATCCTTCTGATACGCAATTCAATTAAAAATGAAACACCGTTTTGTTTTTATGCGTTCGATGTTGTGAATTTGGCTACTGGATCACAAAGCGTAGTGTGTGGGGCAGGACAGCCATCCATGTCTGCCGTGAAATATTGAGAGGTAGGATGAATTCCACTCTTCTGAGCGGCAATAAACGCATCTTTAAATAGCAGTGCAGGGGCTTTTAATATTAAACGGTGCTGGAATAAAACTCGCAGATTTGTTATTTTAAGGTTTATCTTAGCGTTGTGTTTAAAATAAATCCTCAATCTTCACACTCTCTCCATAATTGCCTGTTTTTTGATTTTTCTCCTTTCGTTTATTTACTCAGCGTGTAACTACTATATATTTAGACCTATAGACTTAATTCCATCAACGC
>Ga0308165_1001850_pt1 | contig 27838 bp, 25 predicted proteins | sample PhyWR2_FD_201032 | JGI IMG/M metagenome (GOLD analysis project Ga0308165, IMG submission 201032) | Phyllosphere microbial communities from UC Gill Tract Community Farm, Albany, California, United States - DLSLW.R2 | ecosystem: Host-associated > Plants > Phyllosphere > Unclassified | place: USA... | reverse complement strand
ATCTCTTGCTGTATAAGGAAGTGTTACCGTTGCCCCGGGTTTTGCATCATTGATAACGGCCTCATTCCTGAGTTTTGCATATTGCACGGAATTAACAAACCTTGGGACACTGGTTGGATTTTGAAAACCATAATATCCATTATACGATAAAGAGGGCTTACCTGTTTTTCCCTGTTTTGTAGTAATCAAAATAACGCCATTGGCTCCGGCAACTCCATAAGGTGCAACTGCTGCAGCATCTTTTAATATGGTCACAGTTTCAATAGAATTGGGATCCAGTCGGCTAAAATCCCTTGGTACACCGTCGACAACAGTGAGCGGCTGAGTTCTTCCTGTGGTAACAGGCCCACGTATGGTAATATTTGAACCATCCTGACCGGGCTCGCCATTCCCTTGTGTCGCTATCAGGCCCGACATGCGGCCTACAAGCGAATTTGTCAAGTTGACTACAGGCTTTTGAACAATGTCCTTTACCTCTAAGGTGGAAACAGCAGAGGTAAGCGAAGTCTTCTTTTTTGTTCCATAGCCCACAACAACCACTTCACTCAATTGCTCCGAGGAGGGTTGTAGCTTGACTGTTAGGTCACCATTTCCCTTAACAGCAAGTTCAGTTTTGTCATACCCCAGATACGAAAACACCAGGACACCGCCTGCCGGAATATCGATCTGAAAGTTACCGTTGGCATCTGTGTAGGTAGCTGTTTTGGTACCCTTTAATAAAACGCTGGCACCGGGAATGCTTTGCCCGGTCTTTGCATCTACGACCTTTCCCTTTACCGGGGTCTGACTTTCAACCTGAACAAGGGGTTGTGAGGGAAATATTGAAGGTGTGGCGTATGCATCAAAGGACATGCATAATAGAACAAAGCAACAAAGCTGAAAGACGTACCTGGCCATAGTCCTAAAAATTTCTAGTAATCGAATTTTCATATTCACTTATTTGATTAATGGGTTATACATTTTAATCAACACACAATAATTGATGGGGAAACCGTCAGGTCAAAGAACCTTGGGGCACATGTTATATTTAGTTAGGTGATTGAAACAAAATAACAGATTCAAGCAGACTAAAGCGGTGACAAATCATGCCTATTTATTGTCAATTTGTACCGAAATTCAACTAAAACTTGAACTATAGAGACTTTGCTCTTATAGATGATTGCTTACTTTAAATTTTTACCCAAACTTACCCTATTGAATTTTACCTTAACGACCAAGTGGCATATGGCCAGAAGGATATATTTAACATTTTTCACTTTGTCAACTCCAACTTATAATTACAGGCCATTGAAGATATTTAACGCACTTACGTGTACGTTAGGTTAAAAAAAACCGTTGTAAAAAGTAAGGCTTTAAAATAACACGAAACTATTCAACCGCTCTCGTATTTACAATATGAGATACATACTGATATTTTTACTATTGTTAGTTAGTAATTATTACATGCACAACCTTTAACGAGCACGCCTGCCGGTTGCGCGGTAACGTCGGTTCCCGATATAGGATTTATCAAATAGGCATAACTTCATTTAACAGCAGACCGACATACACTGGCACAGGGGGTGTGAGATACACAATATGGACAGATGGTTCTTCGGGTATTGATAAAGCAAGACTTACCTGTATTACGTTAAACGTAGGATCTGCTTCATGCTATGTGAAAACTGGTACAGGTACGACTTCGGGAAATTATACACTGGGCACAACCACTACTTTTTCTGTCAACGCCGGAGCGGCCTATAACGAGAGTGGTGCCGGAAATTGTACACCTGTACCTAGTGATGATCAGTTAGGGTCTTGTTTGGTGTCACCGGACTCTTTGGTTTTATATCACTGAGGCATAAAAAATTGACTGCATAGATCCAAGAATTTATATCTTAGGCGTTTGCATTAGATATTTTATGTGGCTAAGTTAATATGGTGTTCAGCCAAACAACAATACGATGGAAAAAAAATTGTTGGTTGTAGATCTAGATTCGGGAACGAAGTTTTAAATAACAAGAGCGTTTTGAAGACTATCATTCTAAAAACCTGTTACCCCGGTAAGCAAAACTTTTCTGTTATTCATAATTTTTAATTTTACTCAAAGTTCAGTAGTAGTTAGGATTACATCATTACCATTAGGTATGAAATTCCGGATAGTTTAATTTGCCTTTTTTGAATTATAATACGGAAAGTAGTTTATCATTCCTTGAATCTATAAACGGGCAATTCGATGTGGTACCTTAAATTGCTTTGTTTTAAACCATTATCTGCCCCGAACCAAAAATTTGCTGATTTTAATATAAAAGGAATTGATGTAAGAATATATATATATATTCAAAAGTATAGCACTTAAATATATAGATGTTTTCTTGCCAGGTCTGTCTCTACTTCTGTTCGGTCAACTTTTAGTTTTGTAGAATCTTTAGTCGCATTTCCCTTCTATATTTCTTATTCCGGATTTGCTGTCAAATTGGGGGTTCCGCTAAAAGTGGCCACTGGTTTTCATCCATCGTGGCCATCTTTTTCGGCCTATATTGGTCACTAGATTCCGCTTGAAAGTGGCCACTCGGCTCATTTTAAGCGGTTTTAAGCTTCTGAAAAGCAGGATTGGATTCATTGGTTGTTTCGTCTAGAGAAACCGAAGTGGAGATGTTCTAACGGCCTTAAAATCAAAAATTATATTTCTTATTCTGATGTGTTTTTAAAATTGGGCTGATTTGCTATAAATCGTGTTCAGGAAGGCCGTTTTTCTTGCAAAACCATCTTCCGTGGAGGATTGACAGATCAAATACAGGAAAGATAGATTGGAAAATGAAGGGGAGGAATCTGGGAAGATTGGATATATTTGGCTCAGTCTTTACGATTCCATCAAGACCGGATGGTAAAAAGCGTGGTGCACATTTTGGAATGAAAACTGGTGCACACTTTTAGCGAAATCCCCACTTAAGGGTCTAAGCTTCTCCAGTCATCAAGTACAGTTCATAAGAGAGACTGCAAAAGCTTTATTGATAGAACCACAAAAGTTAAAAAAGGAACAACACCAAAATAAAATAAGAAAACTCCACGAGTTAAATGAAAAGATTTTTAAACTTGAAGAGCGGCTGATGAATAATGAAATAGAGAGTTCAACGTATCAAACCTGGTTTCAAAAATACAAAGAAGAGAAAGCAATGCTTGAATATTCATTAAGTGGAAATCAACCTTCTAAAATCCGAAACGAGGATGATCTCATTGACCGCATTTTGCCTAACCTTACCAACCTCTATGAAATTTATCAAAAAGGCAACATTACACAGAAGCATACCCTGATGAGGGGGGTGTTCAAAGATAATCTGGCATGGGGTGACGATATGTTTAGAACCGCTTTTATTGACCCAACGTTCAACGATAACCTACTGAAAGTCAAGCAAAAAGGGTTGCTTTTTAATGGGCAACCCTTTAAGGTTTTGGGCTTGAGCCCGGTTAGTACCCAGCGCCGGAGTCGAACCGGCACGGTTTCCCACAGGTGTTTGAGACCAGCGCGTCTACCAATTCCGCCAGCTGGGCATTTGCTTGTTAAGCGGGTTGCAAATGTATAAATTGAAATGTAAAATCCAAAAATTATTTTCAATTAAATTTCAACTTATTGATGCACAATTACATTGGTCGCTCATCTTTTAGTTTGCGGTCTACTAAAAATGGCATTATTGGTAAAAGTGAGGCTAAAAAGATCAAAACAGCTTTACCAAACTTCCATTTTTGCTCTTGCCAGGCCAAAATTAGTGTAGCTGCATATAATACGAATAATAAACCGTGTGCCCATCCTGTATATTTCACGTACAAAGGAAGATTTGCAAAATATTTTAACGGCATGGCTACAAATAATAAAAGCAAATAGGATATTCCTTCTGCAACGGCTACTTTACGAAAAATAGAAAGGGAGCTACTCATTGATCTGATTGTTTGTTCCGAAAATAAAACAAAGCCCTTGGTAAACAAAAACTAAAAAATGATTTTACAATTGAGTGTTTAAGGCTGAAGGCGCTCCTACCATCTAACCACAAGTGTACAGAGCAAAGGCACAGAGAACACAGCGCTAGGTGGCTGTTCATTTGCATCATACCTTCCTTCATCGGCCTTCTTCCACCTCCATTTCCAATCGCACATGCTCATCTATTTAACCAAACGCTCCCTGAGCCTATCAATATATTTTTGTCGGTAGAAATTATCCTTTATGAAAGGTAATAATGCATCAGATATTGTCGGATTGCTGTCGAACTGATTAATTAGATCACTTAACTCGTTGGCCAAATTCTTTTCTATCGTTTCTACATCTTTTTTTACTTGCCCAAGTTTTTCAGCATCTGGTTCAAATTCCAGATCCATTAAAGCTTCATTTACATCCATCATTTCCATTAAAAAAGATTGAGGAAGCTGGTAACCTTCATCCGTTTCTACAATTCCCTTTAACTCAAGCACGTATTTTAAGCACCTTTTAGCATTACTAAGCGTTTGATAAGCCTTGTTGTTCAAAGTTGAAAGATCGAGCACTTCCTGCTGCTTATTTTCGCTTTCATTGGCGTAAAAATCAGGATGAAACTGTTTGCTCAATGCATAAAACTTAGCTTTCACAGCATTTTGATCTGGGTTGAATTGTATAGGGAGTTCGTAAAATTCGAAATAATTAGGTTGCTGGATTGCTTCGCTCATGGTATGTATTAAATTAAAAAGCCGCAGATGTACAGATCGACTAATCAAATCTGCGCATCTGCGGCAATTATATCAATTTGGTTTTACTTACCGAAGGATTTTAAAATATCATTACCAAAAGCAAACACCATTAAACCGATCAGGATTACAAAACCAACGATTTGGGCTTTCTCCAATACTTTTTCACTTACAGGTTTACGTTGTACCATTTCGATTAAAAGAAACACTACATGGCCTCCATCTAAGCCTGGGATAGGCAATAAATTCATAAAGGCCAGCGCCATTGAAATCAACCCTGTTAAAGTCCAGAATTTAACCCAGTCGAAAGTACTTCCATAAACCTTTGCAATTCCGATCGGACTGCTGATATTACGCGCGCTCAATTTTCCGGTGATCATTTTGCCGATTCCTTTTGCATTATCTACAAAAGTGCTCCATGCCATGGTTGCACCAACAGGAAATGATTCAACAAAACCGAAATCAACATGTGCAGTTTCGGGGCTACTTAAATTAGGGACAATGCCAATAGTTCCTTCTTTACTCACTTTCAGATCAAAGTTTATTTCTTTACCCTTGCGAAGTGCTTTAATATGAATAGGTTTTAACTTGTTGGTAGAAACCTCTTCTTTAAATTGATCGAAGAAAGTAATCGCTTTACCATTAACAGCCAAAATGCTATCTCCAGGTTTAATACCTGCTGCATAGGCTGGGTAAAGGGGCTTCTCGAATTTCCGGCCAAACAATTTGCCGAAAAATGAAGGTTGATCAGCCTTCTCATCAGGGGCACTTACTTTATCCACACTTTGCATTCTGTAACGCGGGGAAATAAAATTCTCTTTATCGTTTTTCGATATCTTATTTAAAATGGTATCAGGAACTGAGATGTAAAGGGTTTTATTTTCTCTTAAAATGGTCAACTGAGCGCCATCAAACAATACCTTGCTCGATATCGCATCTTCAAAACGGATGAGTTTATTGCCGTTAATGGCCAAGATTTTATCTCCATTTTTTAAACCGATTTCTTTACCGATTGCACCAACCGAAATACCATCGTTCAGTTTACTGTTCACGGTATAATTCTGTCCGATGTTGAATGTCAACATCCAAAAGATAAAAATACCCACAATAACGTTTACAATGATACCGCCAAGCATTACGATTAAACGTTGCCAGGCCGGTTTTGAGCGGAATTCCCATGGCTGTGCAGGTTGAGCCATTTGCTCCGTATCCATGCTCTCATCAATCATTCCGGCAATTTTCACATAACCGCCAAGTGGCAACCATCCCACTCCATATTCAACGTCACCTTTTTTGAAACTAAAAAGTTTGAAACCCCAGGCATCAAAAAACAAATAAAACTTTTCTACTTTAATACCAAATGCCCTGGCTGCCAAGAAATGCCCTAATTCGTGTAATATTACCAATAAAGACAATCCGAGCAGCAGCTGCCCCGCCATAATCAATCCATTCATATTTTCTTATAAAATTTTATGTTAGATGTTAAACTATACTTTTTGTTACTAAATCGCCGGCTAAGATACGGCTATGTTTGTCAGTTTCTAAATAATCGCTCAATTGTGGTTTTTCCACGAAACTGATTTCCTCCATACATTGTTCAATAACCTCACTCATCTGCAAGAAACCGATTTTATCGCTCAAAAACGCTGCTACAACAATTTCATTCGCGGCATTTAAAATGCAGGGCATATTCCCTCCTTTTCGAAGAGAAGTGAATGCAAGATCTAAATTCCTGAAGGTTTCCATATCGGCCTTTTGAAAGCTAAAATTTGGGTAATCTAAGAAGTTAAAACGCTTAAAATTGTTTTTTAGCCTATCGGGATAATTTAAAGCATATTGAATGGGCAGTTTCATATCAGGAACGCCCATTTGCGCTTTCATAGAACCATCGGTAAACTGTACGAGAGAATGCACGATAGATTGCGGATGAACAATCACATCGATCTGATCTACATCAAGATTAAACAGCCATTTTGCTTCAATTACCTCCAAACCTTTGTTCATTAAAGAGGCAGAATCAATTGTGATTTTTGCGCCCATTACCCAGTTTGGATGTTTCAAAGCCTGCTCCTTTTTTACTGTCGATAGGAAATCTTTGGTTTTGCCTAAAAATGGTCCACCAGAAGCGGTTAAATAAATCTTTTCGATTTCATTTTGCTCCTCTCCCACCAAACACTGAAATATTGCAGAATGCTCAGAATCAACCGGTAAAATTTTCACCTGATGTTCAGTGGCCAGCTGTGTTATCAACTCTCCTGCAACTACTAAGGTTTCCTTGTTGGCTAAAGCAATATTTTTTCCTGCTTTTATGGCCGCAATGGTTGGTTTTAATCCTACCGAGCCCATTAATGCCGTTAATACTACATCGCTATCACCGTAAGCGGCAACTTCTGCCAAAGCGGCCTCGCCAGCCAAAACTTTAATATTTAGCACAGATAAAGCATTTTTTACCTCATGGTATTTGCTTTCATCACAGATTACAACAACATCGGGTTTAAATTCCCTTGCCTGTTCGATAAGTAGTTCAGCATTCTTCAATGCAGATAATACCACTACTTTAAAAACTGTAGGATGATCCCTAACAACTTCTAGTGCTTGTGTTCCTACACTGCCTGTAGAACCTAATATGGTTATTCTTTTCAAATCTTTTTAATATCATGATGCTTAAATAAATTAAGCATTTTATCTCATTATTTTGTTGTCCACTTACCCCTATCCTTCCCCATTGTACTTCGTCATTGCGAAGCTGGGCTTGAGCGAGCTGAAGCAATCTGATTTGTTAAATAAGATTGTCACGCTTCATTTCCATTGTTCGTGTCTCCACGAGTCACTTTTCCCCATCCGTTTCGTGAGGACACAAACCGAGGAAGATTAATTAAACAATATATTTCTCTAACCCATCTGCCAATTTCCGATCATTACTCAATCTTGGCACTTTATTCTGTCCGCCTAATTTCCCCTCACTTTTCATGTAGTTTACAAAGGCATCTTTTTGCAAAGTACGTATAATCAATGGCTGTAGGATGTTTCCTTCAATCAGGTCAAAGTAATAAATATTTTTCTTTTGCAAAGCCTCATCAACTTTTTTGCTAAAAGCAGTCATGTCTTTTGGCGCAGCAGAAAACTCTACAAACCACTCATGATAAGGCAATTGCCCCGCTGCTGCATTTACCTGAGGTGCAACAGTAAATTCGGTAATTTCTACTTGTTCTTCGTTAGCAACGCTTAAAATTGCCTGTTCTACCTCTTCCCCAATTACATGCTCGCCAAATGCTGAAATAAAGTGTTTAATCCTACCCGTTACTACGATTTTATATGGATTTTTAGAAACAAATTTTATGGTATCGCCAATACTATAACCCCATAAACCTGCATTGGTATTTAAAATCAAGGCATAGTTGGTATCCAGTGCTATCTCTCCAAGTGATAGTCTGGTCGGGTGATCATTATAATATTCGTCCGCAGGAACAAATTCGTAAAAAATACCTGCATCTGCCAATAGCAATAATCCTTTATCTTTTTGCGAATCCTGAAAGGCAATAAATCCTTCTGAAGCCGGATAAGTTTCTATCGCATCAATTTTTTTACCAATACTTTGTTCAATTTTTGCCCGGTAAGGCTCAAAATTTACCCCTCCGTAAATAAACAGGCTGAAATTTTTAAATATTTCGGCAATTTTATGGCCGCCAGATTTCTCGGACAATTTATCGAAATACATCTGTACCCAGGGAGGAATGCCCGAAATTAACGTCATGTTTTCATTGATGGTTTCATCAACTATAGCATCAACTTTTTGCTCCCAATCTTCAATAATATTGGTTTCGTAAGAAGGTAAACGGTTCTTTTGCAGATAGGCTGGCACATGGTGGGCCACAATTCCTGATAAACGCCCCACATTGATTCCATGTTTTACACTTAAAACCGGACTCCCCTGAAGAAAGATCATTTTTCCGTTTACAAAATCGGCCTTACCCGTTTCGTTAATATAAGTTAAAATGGCATTACGGGCAGCTTTTATATGTTCAGGCATCGATTCTTTCGATAATGGAATATATTTTACACCCGAAGTGGTTCCTGATGTTTTAGCAAAATATAATGGTTTGCCTTTCCAAAGAACATTAGCTTCACCTGCCACAACACGATCTATATAAGGTTTTAATCCTTCGTAATCCTGTACGGGAACTTGTTTTTTAAAATCAGCGTAGCCTTTAATTTCAGCGAAACGATGATCTTTTCCAAAAGCTGTATATTTAGCCTCATCAAGCAGCTTCTTTAGGATATTATTTTGAGCTTTTACGGCATTATTTTTCCATTTGTTGATTTGCCAAACTGCAAATGCCGCAAAGGGTTTACTTAATGCTGCTTTAAGCCCCCAACCCCCTGAAGGGGACTTTTCCTTTCTACCGTTCTGTTCTTTTTCCATAAATTTTAATCTGATTTTTACCCCCCCTTCAGGGGTTGGGGGTTAAACGATATTATGCAAAATATCCGGATGCTCGTCGCCTTTATATTCGCTAGAAATTTTACGGTAAGCAACAGTTAAGGCTACACTAGATAGCGGCACGATAATAAACGAACTCAAAATATTTACAATGAAAGCAACTAACGGCCATTGTAAGTAATTTAACAACAGATAAATTAAGTATCCACCACCTAAAACAACCAATAACAATAAAATTTTGGTGAAATTTCCTTTGGTAGTGGCTAAACTCAGTTTAATCGAATCGAAAGGTGTTGCGCCTTTATCGATAATAAAAAACGGGAAGAATGAAATTCTTAACCAAGTAATAAAAATTGCAATAATTCCAACCGAAATAGCTACATTTTTAACGATAGCTACATTAATTCCTGTATATATAAATGGAAAGGCCACAAGGATTACCACCAGATAAACGCCTAAAATACAGCCCACAAAATATAGGGTAGCAATTAAAAATCTTATAATTTGTTGTCTGGTCGGAAGCGTATCAACAATTTTCACATCGTTTTCCTCATCATCCATTAAATGGAAAATGTATTTAAATAGCGAGAGGTTGATGGTAAAATAAAGCAATACAAAAATAATCACCATGATCACGCTCAATGCTTTGCTTACATCTTTTATGAAAAAGGCCATCAAACTTGATGCACTTGCTGTAATAAACATCAAAAAACACAGCGTAGCGATCGAGAAATAGTGTTTCTTGGTAATGCTCCATGCTTTTTGCATTACATCATTAACGGCAAACGTACTTTCTTTTAGATAATTTATCATTGTTGTTTGAATACCACTCGTTTAAATAAATCCTGTATAAATCCTAAACCATATGCAGTTAATTGGATGAAGGAAGATATAATGCTCAAAAATGCAACTTTTAACGATTTATTTACAGACCATGAATGAAAAAATATCAACATAAAGTAAATCAATAAGAAGAAGTTACACACATATGCCAATGGTGGATACATAAAGTTACACAAAATGGTGAAACCAAATCCTAATGTAAACAATGCTGGAAAAAAGTGAACAAGCTTTAATTCTTTCGGGAAATGTTTATAAATATTGATTCTTGCCCGTCCGAAAAAGTGTAATTGTTTGTAAAACTGACTAAAGCTTGTCCTGCGTTTATGGTAAACTTTTGCATCTGGAATCAAGCCGATCTTAAAACCGTTTTCGTGGATACGGATGCTATATTCGATATCTTCGCCTAATCTCGTTAGAATAAAACCACCAACCTGCTCCCAAGCCTGGCGGGAAACGCCCATATTAAAACTACGTGGATGAAACTGCCCAACATGCTGTTTGTTTCCACGGATCCCTCCCGTGGTGAAAGGAGAGGTCATGGCATAACTAATTGCTTTTTGTACTGGCGTAAAACTATCATGTGCAGCATCAGGACCTCCATAAGCATCCAAATGATGCTCATACAAATAGTTTTTAACCGTTTCGAGGTAATTTGCAGGGATTAAACAATCCGAATCGAAAATAACAAAGTAATCGCCTGTGGCCCTTTCGAAGCCAAAGTTACGTGCAAAGCCTTGTCCGGCATTTTCCTTGAAATAATATTTAATATCCAGTTTATCCGCATAAGAAGCAACAATTGCCTTTGCATCGTTTTTCGAACCATCTTCAATAACCAAAACCTCAAACTGTAAATAAGTCTGTTTGGTTAAAGTGTTTAATAGTTCGTCAATCTCTTGTGGACGATTATAAAGCGGAATGATGATGGAGAAAAACATGCTTATGAGGTAAAAGGTGGAAGGTAAATGGTTGAGGGTTTGAGCGCATAAACCTTACGCCTTAAACCTTTTACCTCATACCCTCTTCTCGATTAAATATTGGTTTCTTTCTGGTGCATTTCGTGATAAAAGCTCGGCAATAAAACCTGCTAAAAACATCTGTGAACCTACTACAATAGCAACAAGTGATAAATAAAACAATGGTTGATCGGTTACATCACGATAAGCCAAACCTTTCCAGATTAAGATTTGTTTTTCTATAAGTACATATAGTGACATTACAATTCCTAAAAAGAAACTCAGTACTCCTAAAGAGCCAAAAAAGTGCATTGGGCGTTTACCAAATTTACCCACAAAAAAAATAGACAGTAAATCCAAAAACCCATTTATAAACCTACTGAAACCAAATTTTGTTGTTCCGTATTTACGGGCACGGTGTTCTACTACTTGCTCTGATATTTTACTAAAACCTGCCCATTTGGCGATTACGGGAATGTACCTGTGCATTTCGCCATAAACTTCGATGGTTTTGATTACATCACTACGGTAAGCCTTTAATCCACAATTAAAATCATTCAGTTCTATGCCACTCATTTTTCGGGTAGCGGCATTAAACAATTTGGTAGGGATAGTTTTGGTAATCGGATCGTAACGTTTCTTTTTCCATCCGGATATAATATCGAGTTTTTCCTCTCTGATTCGACGGTATAATTCAGGAATTTCGTCCGGACTATCCTGCAAATCGGCATCCATTGTGATGACCACATTGCCTTGCGTAGCTTCAAAACCAACGTTCAAAGCTGCCGATTTACCGTAATTTCTTCTGAATTTAATGCCTTTTATGGCCGGATTATGAAGCCTTAATTCTTCAATCACCTCCCATGATCTATCAGTACTGCCATCATCAACCAAAATAACCTCATAACTGAAATTATTGTCAATCATCACTTTATCAATCCAGGCCGTTAATTCTGGCAGAGATTCATCTTCATTAAATAAGGGTACTACAACTGATATATCCATTTAGTAATTTGAGATTTGAGATCTGAGATTTGAGACTTTCCCAACCAAATCCAGTTCAAAATTAAAACGTGCAAATTTCATCAAATTAAATGATAAAACCTGCACGTTCAAAATTTTATAAGGAAATATTAAACTCTATCTTTTTTGATTACTGCTGCAGTGATTAAACTGATCACCAAGCCCAATAGCGTATATGTTATGGCAGATCCAAAAGCAATCATATAAATCATATACTTGCTCATCATGTTTACACCTTTTAATGCCTGTTCGTTATCTCCTGCTGCTTTAACCTGTATATCTAAAATATCCTGAAGTGCACCTTTATCAATTACGCCATAATAAAGCATCATTAATAAACCAATAAATAAGCCCGAATAAGCTGCTACTTTAAATCCTGTAGAAAATGCTCTACCATATGTGATAAAACCGCCTAGTTCGTTTTTATGCTTATTTTGTGCGTAATAAATTGCCAATATGAAAGTACCATACGACAGAATAACGGAAATTACTTTTTGCCAAATAGGTGTACCTTCTACCTGGGCGCTTACACCAAGCAGGTTCATAATGAATATTAAAGCTAAAGTGTAAAATGCAAATGCAATGGCCACTTGAAATGCCAGTGCATTTGGTTTCTTTTCTTCCTGAAGTATCTGTTGTTCCATGATCAATTTTATTTAGTTATTAATTGTAGTAATTAATATATAAGTAGCAGAATCGAACGATTTGTTACTGCTATACTGAATTATTTCTTTCGTAGTTTCTGCACTTCCTTCCACATCAAGGAAAAAAGCCATAAAAGGAACGAACAATTCTTGCATTTCTTCGCTGATATTTAAAGTTGGCGCTGTTTTACAAATTTCTTCTATACTGCTTTCGGCCAGTTGCTGGTTGCTAATCAATTCTTCGTAAATTTCAAATTCATCCTGAAACTCATCGTCTTCTACCAACAAAAATTCTTTTAAGAAATCGCCTAATTCCGGATCTAAATCTTCATCCTTGCACTCTTTAATGTACAATAGGAGGTTCAAAAGTTCCGTTCCCCTATCAATCGTTTCTTCTTCTATATTTGCCCACTCATCACTTTCTAAATAATCATCTTCCAGTTTTTGCACATCACTGCTAAAGAAATTCACCATCAATAAATCGAAAAATACTTCGCGCAGTTCTTCAAATTTAGGATGCGCATCAAAAACTGCGTCGAAAGCTGTTGCTTTATCTAAAAAGTTAACATCCAGTTCGAAAGCAGCTAACAATTCTGTTTCAAAACCTTCTACATTGGTTGCCGAAACCTCAGCATATTTATTAATGGTGGCGCTAAGCGCTTTTTTTACTCTATTATCCATGATTAAGATTTTTAGGATTTAAGGATTATCAGATTCTGACTATTTTGATCTTTCAGCTTTAGTCTTTAGACTTTTAGCTAATTTGAAACTGATTGTTATTATAAACCAACTTCACTTTCCCCGTAAGTTCGGTACCCAATAACGGACTATTTGCCGATTTCGAATGATTATTGGCGCTATTATACAACCATTTTTCTGTCGTGTTAAAAATAGTAAAGTTAGCTGCTGCCCCCTCTTCAATTACAGGAATAGTTAAATTTAATAATTTACGTGGATTAATGGCCAATTTCTCCGCAATTAAAGCAATATCCAAACCTGCCTTTACTAACAATGGCAACACAGTTTGAAGCGCAATAATACCATAATGCGCAATTTCGAACTCAACATTTTTAAATTCGATCTCCTCAGGACGATGTTGTGAAGTAATGGCATCAATGGTTCCATCTTTTAAACCAGCGATTAAGGCTTTTATATCTGTTTTTCCTCTTAAAGGGGGTTTAACCTTATAATTGCTATCAAAATCGTTTAAAAGTTCTTCTGTAAATACCAGGTGATGAGCAGTTACATCACAAGAAATCTGAACACCATCTTTTTTTGCCTTACGGATCAAGGCCACGGCACCTGCGGTTGAAATATTGCTGATATGGACTTTAGTTTCGTTGTAAGCTGCCAAAAAAATATCGCGGGCGATATGCATTTCTTCAGCCAGTGCTGGTAATCCTTTCATGCCTAAAAGCACCGAGTTTTTACTTTCATTGATTTGCGATTTGCCAGCGATTGATTTATTTTCAGGATAAACCATCAACAGTGCATCAAAACCTTTCGCATATTGTAAAGCACGGCTCATAAAACCATCATCCTGCAAGGCCCTATCGCCATCAGAGAAAGCAACAGCACCGGCCTGCTGCATATCAAACAGTTCAGCCAGTTCTTTTGCTTCGCGGTTCTGGCTTATCGCTCCTACAGGAAATACATCAACCAGGTTATTTTTGGCCCTATTGATAATGTATTCTACCTGAGATTTTGATTGCACAACCGGACTCGTTTGTGGCAATAATGCCAAACCTGTAAAACCGCCAGCTTTTGCGGTTGCGGTTAACGTTTGGATATCCTCCTTGGTTTCAAAACCCGGATCGCCAGCCACACAGTTTAAATCGAAAAAGCCTGGCGTTAAAAACGCACCCTGAGCCTCAAAAACGGTTTCGTTTTTATCGGCAGTTAATTTACCTATGTTTTTAATTTTACCATTTTCTACCCGAATATCACATTCTTGAGTGTTAAACTTGCTTTGCGGATCGGCAATGGTTACATTTTTAACCAGGAGATTCATATTGTTTTTTTTGTATTGTTAAAAAATCGGATGAGCAAAATTTCTGCTGCAATAAAAATCAGCGACAAAATTAGACAAAGTTTCCATAATGTCTGTCCGATTTTACTGGCGCCAGCAATTAATTTAACGGCATCTTTATCGGTATCGAATATTTTAAAATTACTTTTACCAACCAGTTGATCAAGATCAGCCTTGCTCAAATAATGCATATCAGATTCTGTTCTGCCGTTATTGAAACTATAAACTGCAAGTAGCGAATCGGTTAGTTTGAGGTTATAAAAACCTGCATTTTTAATCTGATCGGCAATGTAAATTAATGTTTTCCCTGCTGCCTGTCGGATTTCGGGTATTGCTTCGAAATGATCAGCTGTAATTTTTAAACTTTGGTTTTTACCCAATGTAATCTTTTTACTGGCCAATGCATTGTCGTTTCCAAGGTTGTAATACAATGGACTCTCATTTCCTCCGCTCAAAGCCAAACGATAGATCAGTGGAACAAAAACCGGATGACGTGCCAAATTTCCATCATTTGTACTCAATCCTGAGGCTGATAAATAAACCTGTCCATTACCTAAAGCATATTTAGAGAAAAACGGCTTTCTCCCAGGCAATAACATAATATCTTCTTTGTTGGAAGTATTTTTCTCTACAAATGAATAATAACGGGAAACCGCCGGAAGGTCTAAATTTTTAGGAATTTCTTCAAAAACCGTTTTGAAAATGGGGTTTTGCAGATCAATTTGATCAACCTTGGTTGCTGTAGTATTTAACGTTTGGATTGCCGGAAGTGATAATCCGCTTAAAAACAAATTGTAATTTTGAATGTCGGCATCTAAATCCGGGAAAAGCACCACCGTTCCTCCCGCAGCCAAATAGGTTTTAAGTTGCTGCGCTAAACCTGTTGAGGGATTTTTTAAACCATTTAACACAATCAGCCCATAATTGGCAAAATTGCTATAGTTTACGTTACTTTCAGCATTTTCGGCAAGCTTATAGTAAGTATCGGCTGCAAACAGCGCTTTAATATAATTCCCTGCATTAGGCCCGTTAATGCTCAGCACAGGAAAACTTTGGTCTACTTTGAAACTAAACGACAATGTATCATCAAAGGTTACCGGAAAATCTTTAATGCTCACGATACCTTTTTGCCAACCTGCACCAAGCCCCGAGAAATTCAGGGTATCCTTAACTGTTTTACCAGCTGGGATGTTTACAGCTCCCAATCCTTTTTGTTGGTTGTTAATGCTCAGTTTTAACGGAATGTTCTTCGCTTCCTCTTCTGAATAATTTTTTAACTGTACCACCAATCGTTCGTTAGCTCCGGGTTGATGGTTTGGCGAAAGTGCCCAAACGCTATCTACGGCAATATTTGGCAAGGTATTGGCATTCAACTTCAAAAATGAATACTGAATATCACTCTTGGTTTCGAGTTTTTTTGTGAAGGAGATATTTTTTTGAAAATCGGAGATGATAAAGCTGTATTTATTTTCAGCTCCGGTTAACACATTGCCTAGCCGGTTTAGGATCTGCTGGAGATTTCGGTTTGCTGCAGAGATTTTTACATCATCCAAGGCTTTCAAAAACGCTTCCTCATTCAACAAACGTTGATGTTTCCCTTCGAAATTATTGGTCAGGAGCTGAAAACGATCATTCATACCAAAACCCTTCACCAGTTCCTTTGCCCTTCTCTTTGCTTCATCAAGCAGGTTGCCATCTTTATTAATGGCTTCCATACTGTAAGAATTATCGATATAAATACTCACTATGTTGTTTACCGCCGTAGTTTTCTGATTATGCTCCGGAATATAAGGCTGTGCAAATGCCAGCACTAAAAAGATAATCGCTAAAATCCGAGATAACAGAATAAGCAGGTTTTTAAGCTTTTCTTTGGAAGAATTTTGCTGTTCTACCTCTTTTAAAAGCTGAACATTAGAGAAATAAATCTTTTTAAATTTCCTGAAATTGAATAAATGAATGATGACCGGGATGGCAACCGATATTAGTGCAAAAAGAAAGCCCGGATAAAGGAAATTCATTAAAAACCAAAGATAGAAAAATTATGGAATTGGATACAACATTCCTTATTTATTATTATCAATCTTACTTTTTAATAACGGGTTTTATATTATTCCAAAATTTGTACAATGATTCATTATCAATCAGCATCTGATACAATCTTTGATCTGGTGTTTTTGATAACCATAATTTAAGTTGTAATTCTTTAATTTCATCTGAAGTATCTTTCATTTCTTTAACAAATTAAATGTTGCTAACTTAAGTATTTTCACCCATTTATTGATGTATTCCCAATCCAATGTATCCAATTCAGCAAGATTTTTTATATCTTGAATTTGAATTGCAGATTGCAAAACCTGAATCCAAATTAATTTGGATATTAATAAATCCTCTACTGTAACCAAATATACTGATTTTTCAAAGTATTCCATTTCGACTCTTCTATTAAATTCTTCTTGTCGAAAATCTTCGTTTTTTAAGATAACAAAGTCCGCTTTATAACCTGATGCATGATCGATTATATTAAACAAACTTTGCTGTCTTACAGCATCCTTTACTGAATTAATATTACAGTAGTATCCATCCTTAAAGTTAGCAACAAAACCATCGATATCTTTAGGTTGAAGATGAATAACGAAATCAAAATCGCGGGTGGCTCTTGGAACTATATACACCCCCATGGCTATGCTTCCAGAAAGCATATAAGGAATATTATGCTCATTGAGTACATCTACAATTTTATTAAAGAAAGAAAGCATGGAGATTTATATTAAAAATATATCTAACGATTCAATACGCAAATCCCGGGAATTCGATATTTACGATTTTCCAACTACCATTGTATAATGCAAAATACAGTTTAAAAGGCCCACTTACTATTTTTGATTGTTTTTGAATAACAGCTCTATAACCAGCCACGCCTTCAACAAAACCCATGCCCTTACCCTCAGTCAATAATTCGAAATTAACATCAATAATATCGTATCTGCCGCCAACATATTCATCCGACTGACCGAAAATACCTTTCAACCTGCTGATAATCAAGTTTTTATCGATAATTTTATTACCTGGCAGAATAAAAAAATCATTCAGTTCATCGGTAATCGCCTTAGATTGTTTAAACCATGCGTTTATAAATCTGATGGCACTATTTACGATATCAGCCTGATGGTTAAATGTGGGGTTGCTCTGCATTGTATCTTTAATTAAATGAGGCATATCATAAACAAAATTGTCACGTTGAGCTTGTCGAAATATTCATTAAGATCCTTCGATGGGCTCAGGATGACAATTATATATTAATTGACTACAGCCTCAAAAACTTGGCGAAGTTAACTATTCTTTAGCCTTTCTCTAATTTCGGCGAGAGAATAATCGATCAATAACCTTCCATCTCTGAAAACTTCTTTCAATTCGCCTTGAGCTCCCCGATACCTCCTACTTTGTTTGTAAGTTGCTTCTCTAACTATTATTTATTTCTTCCTTTTTCATTTGGATAAAGACTTTGCAAGGTATCGCTTTGCCAAAATTCTTTTGTTTCGATATCCAAACAACTCAATTTTCCAGTAAAGGCTGCACCCGTATCAATATTCCAAACATTACAACCCTGCATGGGCACATCAAAATTGTAGTAAAGCGTTGGGGTATGGCCAATATAAATTTCATTGTAGAGCAGCAAACGTTTCGGATAAATCGCTGAATCTTTTTTAATCCGGTTATCCATCGTCAATGCCATTTCCCAAAGCGTCCTGTCCCACGAATAATTAGAAGAATAACGTTCTTTTTCCGGACCATGCATGGAAGAAAATCCAGCGTGAATAAAGAGGCGGTTATCTTCATCCACAAAATAATCTTTCATTCGTTTAAAGAAATCTAAATGTTTCTGTTTGATCTGATCAGATATGCCTTTATAACTCTCGATGGTTAATTTACCGCCGTGTACAAACCAAACCTCATCTATAGTGCCTTTTTCCAACCAATCGATACACCAGGCATCGTGATTGCCTTTGATAAAGATGCATTGATGGCTTTCTTCCAGTTTAATGAGGTAATCGATTACCTGTGCCGATTTGCTCCAGCCATCTACATAATCGCCCAGAAAAATCAGTTTATCTCGCTTAGATACTTGTGCACGTTCAAATAATTGAATTAAACCGCTTAATCCCCCGTGTATATCGCCAATTACTAATGTCCTGTCCATTTTTAAAACCTTATAAACTCAGCAGGCACAACATCTGTAAGCCACACATTGTTGTCTGATAAATAAAATTGATATCCAGCCCTGTGCATTGCGCCGCTATTAACGGTGAGGGTAATGGGGGTTCCTATCCTGCTGCCTACTTGTTTTGATGTCTCCCGGTCGGCACTTAAATCCATATGTTGTCTACTCATTCTTTGCAGTCATTGAGCTTTAATCTTTATTGCTTTGATCTGCATATTAACTTTTCCATTTTTTTTAGCAAAACTATTTACTGTAGCAAATAGCGATAGCTGCTTCATGATCTTAATCTTCGGGAAATAATTAAAATATGCCGATGTAAAGGATAACAATAAACTTAATTCTGTTTTGAATTGAAAGATCGAAACACTTGACTAAATTCTATCTAAACTTTTTCATTGCTGTCCAAAGTTTTTCATCCATGCCATATACATCTGGTCTGTATTCTATCTTGTCATTTTGCGACCAGGCCGTAATATAGGTGATGATTAATGGTACAGCTTTTTTGGGCCCGAACCAGGCTGGTTTCAATTGAAAAGCTTTAGTGGTATCTGCCTTTTGTGCCATCCGTTTTTTATACCATTTTACATGCGTGCTATCAATCGGTGGCAAATCTACTTCTGCCCTAAGCTTATCATAAGTGTAAGCATCTTTCACTAAAAGTTCGGCAAATTCTAGTGGCTTTTCTATGCGTACACAACCATGACTAATGGCGCGGTTGGTAAGGTTAAATCCGTTCTTGTTATTGGTATCGTGCAGATAAATACTCGAGCTGTTATCAAAAATAAATTTGAACTTCCCTAATGCATTTCCACCACCCGAACCCTGCTTAAATTTGAAGGGTAATTTATCTCTCGAATACTTGTTCCAATTGATCGTATCAGGCTCCCCGATAAGCTTATCTTTATAGTACACTTTGATGTTGCTATTCGATAAATAAAAAGGATCTTTTCGTGCCATCCAGTAGATCTCACTTTGTGCAATACTTACCGGAATATTCCAGATGGGATTGGCCTGAATTGAATTGATTTTACTGAACAATAAAGGTGTTTCGTGGTTCTTCGGTTTATCGTCTAAATTACCCGATTTTGCAAAGGCTTTTAACTTGTCTTCATAACCATTTTCACGCTTGCCACCCACACAAACTTTCATAGAAATTATGGTATCTAATTTATCTAACCAAGTCAACCTAAAATCAGGAATATTTACCTGTACATAATTATCTCCGGTCTCCGGCATTTTCCAGCGGAAGCGCTCCATATTCAACAGTAAAATCCGTTTTTCATCATCCGTATTTGCCGCCAGATACGCAACCTGTAAAGCTTTATATTGAAGCGATTTTGGCTGAACAGATCTTAAGGTATCCACAAGACTTTTACTGTTCAAAAGATTGTTCATCCCTGCGCTATCCGGACGCTTCACTTTAATATAATAGCGAGAAAAAATCGTGCGGGGATTTACCACACCATATTTAAGGTAATTGTTATAGTTTAAATAGGCATTTGCAGATAATAGCTCCAGTTTGGCAATTACAGGATAACTCTCTTCTACCTTTTTAAATTTATTGGCAGTTAATTCTTCAAGTAACCCTTTAATCTCATCACCCTTAAAAAGCTTTGGGTTTAAGCCATGCACTGTACTCTGCTCCAAATAGCCTACTAACGAATCCAATTGTCCATTAATATAAAATTGTGTAACCAATTTAGGTTCAGCATAATGATGTGCATAAAAAGCCTTAATTGTTTTAGGATTAACAAATTTACCAGAAAGACTGTCCATTGTTTTTACAAAAATGCTGTCGTAAGCTACAGTATCGAAATCTTTATAGATTTTGTTCTTAAAATGTTCAGAGAGTACTTTTCCGATCTCGGGTGGGCTTTTAAACCATCCACAGGCAGAAATGAACAAAATAATGGGCAGAATTAGAAAGCGAAACTTTTTCAAACGAGTTATATTTTAATACAAAATAAGGGTTATTGGCAATAAAAACAGCATAATGGCAAATTAAGTGCCATTATTTTTTGTTTTACCATTTCAAACACTATATTTGCCAGCGCTTATCAGCTAACGTATTGATACTGGCAGAAATAATTTATGAATTTAACTTTGAACCATCACTTACATCTACACCATCGCCGATAGGCGATATGATATGTTTGTTTTGTACTTCAAAACTTTTTTCCGTAAAATAATTTCCTGTTCACTCTATATTCAATACTTTGAAAACACTTAAAATTGCTATCCAAAAGTCGGGTAGGTTAAACGAAAAATCTGTAGAAATACTTAAAAACTGTGGTTTATCATTCGAAAACTACAAAAGTTCCCTCATCTCAACTGTTACCAATTTCCCTTTAGAAATTCTTTTCCTACGTGATGATGATATTCCGGAATATGTACAAGATGGCATTGCCGACCTCGGTATAGTTGGCGAAAATGTAATTGTAGAAACCAAAGCCGAGGTAGATTATCTACAAAAATTAGGCTTTGGAAAATGCACCTTAAAAATCGCCGTTCAGGCTACCAGTAATATCCAGAACCTGGATGAATTAAATGGTAAAGCCATCGCTACTTCTTATCCAGTAATCCTCGAAAAATTCTTACAGGAAAAAGGGATAAAATCTGATATCAGAACAATTTCAGGATCAGTAGAAATTGGTCCGGGTTTAGGCTTAAGCGACGCCATTTTTGATATCGTATCAACAGGTGGAACATTAAAGAGCAACGGCTTAAAACCATTCGCCGATGTGATGCAATCTGAAGCTGTTTTAATCGGAAACAAATCAATAGCAGACAATCCTGAAGTTGCCGAATTGCTTCAACGCATCCGCTCAGTGCTCAGCGCAAAATCCAACAAATATGTGGTACTAAACGTATCGAAAGATAACCTTCAAAAAGTGGTTGATTTACTTCCAGGAGTGAAAAGCCCAACGGTGGTTCCACTCTTCGAACCAAACTGGGTTGCTGTTCATTCTGTTATTGCCGAAGAAGATTTCTGGGATAAAATAAACAGTTTAAAAGCAGCAGGTGCCGAAGGTATTTTGGTGATGCCAATTGAGAAAATAATCAAGTAAAATCGTTTAAATTCATATTAACTATTAGTTAATTTAAAATTATAAAACATTGAAAATCTACAATTATACAGATTTATCTAAATCAAAAATTGAAGAACTGTGTTCAAGGCAGATTGAAGACGATAAACTGATTGAAGAAAGGGTATCCGACATTTTAAACACGGTAAAAAAAGATGGCGACCAGGCGCTTTTCAACTTCGCAAAATCATTTGATAAAGTTGATTTAGCGCAGTTGTTTTTGGATGCGGAAGAATTAAAAGCAATAGCATCTACCATTCCCGCAGAAGCTAAAAAAGCAATTGATACCGCTTATCAAAACATTAAAACTTTTCACCAATCGCAATTAAAAACAGAAGAGAAAATTGAAACGATGCCAGGCGTTGTATGCTGGCGCGAATCGAGGGCCATTGAAAAAGTTGGCCTTTATATTCCCGGCGGAACCGCTGTTTTACCGAGCACTTTTTTAATGCTTGCTACCCCTGCTATCATCGCAGGCTGTAAAGAAATTGTAGTATGCTCTCCCCCACAAAGTGATGGCAAAACCAATTGTTATCTGGCCTACTGTGCGGTACTATTGGGTATCGAAAAAGTATTCCTGATTGGCGGCGCGCAAGCTGTTGCTGCAATGGCTTTCGGAACGGAAAGCGTGCCGCAGGTATATAAGATCTTTGGCCCTGGTAATCGTTATGTAACAACGGCAAAAACAATGGTTCAAAACAAAGTGGCCATTGATATGCCTGCGGGCCCTTCTGAGGTACTGGTTATTGCTGATGAGACTGCCAATCCGTCATTTATTGCAGCAGATTTACTTGCACAGGCAGAACATGGAACTGATAGTCAGGCTATTTTAGTGGCTATTTCAAATCAGATCCTCACTGACACCTTAAAAGAAATTGAAAATCAGCTGACTATGCTACCGAGAAAGGATATTGCGGCCAAAGCAATAGCCAATTCGTATGCTGTTTTAACTGATAACTTGGAGCAAGCCATGCAATTTTCGAATGAATATGCACCTGAGCATTTAATATTGGCCACTGAGCATTTCCAAAGCCTTATACCATTAATCATCAATGCGGGATCAGTATTTTTAGGCAACCTAACGCCCGAAAGTGTTGGCGATTATGCTTCCGGAACCAACCATACTTTACCAACCAGCGGCTTTGCAAAAGCTTATTCAGGCGTATCTACTGATGCTTTTCTGAAAAAGATCACCTTTCAGCATTTGTCCAGCGAAGGCTTAAACAACATTGGAAACACGGTTGAAATCCTCGCAACAGCAGAAGGCCTGGATGCACATAAAAACGCGGTTAGTATTAGATTGAATTTTAAGTCCGCAGTCGGAAGTTCGGAGTCCTGAGATGAAACTGCATAAAATAAAACCAAAGGGAAAAACCATCGGTGTAATCACTTAATCTGTGTAATCAAACCGAAGGGAAAGAACATAATAGTATATCGGCGGTGGCAACCAATGATACAATGAACTATTGAACCAATAAACCATCAAAAATGGACATTAACGATTTAGTAAGAGAAAATATAAAAAACCTTCGCCCCTACTCCACCGCGAGGGACGAATTTAAAGGTCAGGCATCTGTATTTTTAGATGCAAACGAGAACAGTTATGGTTCGCCGTTACCGGCAAATTACAACCGTTATCCTGATCCATTGCAACTCGATCTGAAAGATGCAATTAGTAAAATAAAAGGCGTGCCCATTGAGAATACTTTTTTAGGAAACGGTAGTGACGAAGCAATAGATTTATTGTTCCGTGCTTTTTGTAACCCTGGAAAAGACAACGTAATTGTACTGCCTCCAACCTACGGTATGTACGAAGTTTCGGCCAACATAAACGATGTAGAAATCCGCAAAGTGAGCTTGCTTCCGAACTTCCAACTGGACATGGAAAAGATCGCAGAAACGATTGATAAAAACACAAAATTAATCTTCATTTGTTCACCAAATAATCCAACAGGAAATTCGATAAACCGCGAAGATATTGAAACCATTTTAGCCAACTTTAATGGCATCGTTGTAGTTGACGAAGCTTACATTAATTATGCCCGCCAGAAGACCTTTATCCAAGAGTTAACCGAATATGGAAACCTGGTGGTTTTGCAAACTTTTTCGAAGGCTTGGGGACTTGCAGCTTTACGTTTGGGCATGGCATTTTCTTCTACAAAAGTAATCGATGTTTTGAACAAAATTAAACCACCTTATAACATCAATCAGGCAACTCAGGATTTAGCTTTTGAAGCCTTAAAAAACATCGCTCAGGTGAACGATTGGATTAAAGAATCTGTTGCCGAAAGACAGCGTTTATCAATCGCTCTGAACGACCTTAATGCGGTAACAAAAGTATATCCATCTGACGCAAATTTTATCCTTATAGAAGTTACCGACGCTCTGAAAATTTACGACACTTTAGTTGATCAGGGTATTATTGTACGCGACCGTTCTAAAGTCACTTTATGCGAAGGATGTTTAAGAATTACCGTGGGTACAAAAGAAGAAAACGACAAACTATTAACTGTTCTAGAAATTTTTTAAAATGAAAAAAGTATTATTTATAGACCGCGACGGAACGTTAAATATTGAGCCTGATGATGAACAGGTAGATAGTTTTGCAAAGCTTAAATTTTATCCGCGTTCTTTATATTATTTATCGAAAATTGCCGCCGAACTGGATTATGAATTGGTAATGGTAACCAACCAGGATGGACTGGGAACATTGTCAAATCCTGAAGAGAATTTCTGGCCAATCCATAATTTCATGTTGGATACCTTTGCAGGTGAAGGCGTTCATTTTAGCGAAATTATAATTGATAGAACTTTTGCGAAAGACAATGCTCCTACCCGAAAACCGGGCACAGCTTTGTTAACAAAATACTTCAGCGAAGATTATGATCTGAAAAACTCTTTCGTGATCGGCGACCGTTTGAACGATGTTGTTTTAGCCAAAAATCTTGGCGCTAAAGCCATCTTTCTTCGCCAGAATGATGCACTGGGTTCAACAGAAGCATTAGACAAACACGAAACGCTTCTAGATATTATCATTTTAGAAACCAAGAAATGGGAAGATATCTACAACCTGTTAAAAGCTGGGAGCAGAAAAATCCACCACGAACGCAAAACCAACGAAACCGATATTACCATCAACCTTGATCTTGACGGAACAGGAAAAGCGAAGATTGAAACAGGTTTAAACTTTTTCGATCACATGCTCGATCAGATTGCCAGGCATGGAAGTGTAGATTTGGAAGTAATTGCCAAAGGTGATTTACATATTGACGAGCACCACACCATAGAAGATACAGGTATTGCGCTTGGTGAAGCTTTTGCCAAAGGTTTGGGCAATAAACTGGGTATTGAAAGGTATGGTTTTTGCTTACCAATGGACGATTGCCTGGCACAGGTTGCCATTGATTTTGGAGGAAGAAACTGGATTGTTTGGGATGCTGAATTTAAACGTGAAAAAGTTGGTGATATGCCAACGGAGATGTTTTACCATTTCTTCAAATCTTTCAGCGATGCTGCAAAATGCAATTTAAACGTAAAAGCAGAAGGCGATAACGAACACCATAAAATTGAGGCAATTTTTAAAGCATTCGCCAAAGCCATTAAAATGGCCATTAAACGTGATGCCGAGAAAATGGTATTACCGAGTACTAAGGGGTTATTGTAACCCCCAGCCCCTAAAGGGGAGCATATAGCAAATTGATGTTAAGATAAATTCGTTATACACAATAACATGAACGATAGAAATTCAAAGTCCCCTTCAGGGGATTTGGGGGTTGGAATAGTAAATTATGGAGCAGGTAACATCTTCTCCCTTACCGCAGCCTTAGATCGCTTAAATGTGACTTACGGTATGGTAAATACAGAAAACGACCTCGAAAAATATAGCCATATCATTATTCCTGGTGTTGGCCACGCAGGCGCTGCGATGGAAAAACTTAAGAGAACAGGCCTGGTTGAAGCCATTAAAAAACTTACCAAACCAGTGCTGGGCATCTGTGTGGGTATGCAACTGATTACCGAACACTCAGAAGAAGGCGATGCGGCACTTTTAAACATTGTGCCTGTAAAGACTAGAAAATTCGATAAGTCACTGAATATCAAGATACCACACATGGGCTGGAATGCGGTGAGCGCGAAAAACAATTTATTATTTGAAGGTGTTGAAGATAATACACAATTTTACTTTGTGCATTCGTACTTTATTGAATATAACCCTACTTTTGACATCGCATCTGCTGATTATGGTTTAAAGTTTTCGGCAGCTGTACAAAAAGACAATTTTTACGGCGTTCAGTTCCACCCCGAAAAATCGGGAAAAGCCGGCGAACTAGTATTAAAAAATTTTTCAAACTTAAGCTTATAAAATGTACATAATACCTGCTATTGATATTTTGGATGGAAAAGTTGTCCGTCTTCGTGAAGGTGACTATAACCAAAAAACGGAATACGATGTTTCTATCCCCGAAATGATAGAAAAATACCGTTCAAATGGTACAGATTTTATCCATATTATCGATTTAAACGGAGCTAAAGGTGATTTTAGCAATCAGAAAACGCTTTTCGAAATCATCAAAAAAACGGAAATGAAAGTGCAGTATGGTGGTGGTATCAGAACCATTGAGCAGGTGACCAATTTGCTTGATGCCGGGATTCACCGTGTAATTGTAGGTACACAGGCCATTACCAATCCTGACTTCTTACCTCAATTAAGCGAAGCTTTTGCTAAAAAAGACGATTACGCCAACCGCATTGTAATTGCGATCGACGTTTTGGACGAAGTAATCAAATACTCGGGCTGGATGGAAAGCTCGCCAATTAAACTAATGGATTACGTTGACAAATGTCTTTCATTAGGCTTTTTCCGTTTCTTATGTACCGATATCAGCAAGGATGGAAAATTAGGTGGTGCAGCAATAGATTTATACGAGAAACTGCTTGAACACTCACCTATGATTAAACTGATTGCATCAGGTGGTGTAAGTTCGATGCAGGATATTTACGATCTGGCCAAATACCCGATTAGAAGTGTAGTGGTTGGAAAAGCAATTTATGAAGACCGCATTACCATCGAAGAGATTAAAGAGTGGAATTTGAAGGCGTTGAGTTCTATTTAAAGAAGAATTTATATAATATTTAGCTCATTGCAATAGGCGATCGTCATACTGAATTTATTTCAGCATCTTTCATACAATAAAGACCCTGAAATAAATTCAGGGTGACGGGCCGCGCGAAGTGAATGCACCAAGATTGCTTCGTGCCTCGCAATGACGAAACACCAAACAAATGTTAAGTAAAAGAATAATCCCTTGTTTAGACGTTAAAGACGGCCGCACAGTAAAAGGCGTAAACTTTGTTGATTTACGCGATGCCGGCGATCCGGTTGAACTCGCTGCCCAATATGCACAACAAGGTGCCGACGAATTGGTTTTTTTGGATATTACCGCAACCCACGAGCGTCGGAAAACGATGATCGAAATGGTAAAATCGGTGGCCAGGCAATTGAACATTCCTTTTACCATTGGTGGTGGAATAACCGAAATTGCTGATGCAGAAGCATTATTAAACGCAGGAGCGGATAAAATCAGCATCAATTCGGCAGCGGTTAGAAATCCTAAACTAATAGAAGACCTTGCTAAAACCTTCGGCGTTCAGTTTGTTGTTTTGGCAGTCGACACTAAATATGTAGATGGTAAAAACATGGTTCACTTAAACGGAGGAAGGTTAATAACCGAACTGCAAACCGAAACCTGGATTAAACAGGCAGAAGATTTAGGCGCAGGGGAAATTCTGTTAACCTCTATGGACCACGATGGCACCAAAGCTGGTTTTGACTGTGGCTTGCTCAATAAAGTAAATCAGATGATCAATATTCCAATCATAGCATCGGGTGGGGCAGGTAGTATGGATC